>JYMV01006204.1_pt1 | contig 12047 bp, 6 predicted proteins | sample 338911 | NCBI WGS metagenome assembly JYMV01 (sample SAMN03354496, study PRJNA234377) | hydrothermal vent metagenome | biome: Deep sea; feature: Hydrothermal plumes at the Eastern Lau Spreading Center, Western Pacific Ocean; material: Seawater | place: Tonga | collected 2009 | depth 2000 m m | reverse complement strand
ACACTATTCTACATATATGATACACCATTTACTATTTGTTTTTTTTTATCCTTCAATTTGCAGTACAATAAACATGATAAAGGTGTGCGAATAAATTTGTTTTAAATTATTCGTCAAGTATACAAATAATAGTATCATGTTACCCAATTTATTTAGAGCGAATGGTTAGCGAGTATGGTAATGTTGAACCTTTCAAGAACTGTAGACCTATAATTTAAAACGATGTCCTGGTAATTGTTAAACTATTTTTGAGCAGTGTGTCATTTAAATGTGTACACCTTGGAGATGGATAGTACTGCTTATCTATGGAAAATATATAATTATCACCTTTAAAATAAATTTAGAAATACGTCAATTGTCAACGTGAGACGCATTCAAGAAAGCTTTCTTGTAGGATGGTGACCAATTGGTTATGTGTGTTTAATTTTAATGTAATTTAATATAAGATATAAGCGAGCACGGAAGCATATATGTTCTGTGATAAGACATCATATTTATATTGAAAAAGTGAAACTAGTTGATCGAGATAATATACAAACTTCGCTTAATACGCTTAGATATATTCAGCAAACAGTGGTTCACAATTCGGAACGTCAATAGTAAGTTAAAAACACAGCCACCGAATTTAACAGGTATATTGTCAATCAGAAAACCTAGCATTAGTTATCTGTACAAATATTTAAACTCGCATACGTATGCCATTCTTTGTTTGTTTTGTTCGCTTTGTTGATATTGGTGGAATTGCTTACCATCACTGTTTAAACTTTCATTTGATAATTATTTAAAAGACAGAGATTAATAAATAATGTCATATATTTGAATAAAATATATTTACTGCATTGTAGCAATTAAGACAAATGTTGAAAGATATATATTGTGTTGTCTTGGCTGATACATTAACACTTATCTGTGGTTTCCTGCAACGTTTTACTGTCGTACTACTTTCAGACTAACGTGTGAAGGAAATGGAATCACCAGTTAAAATTGTAGCTATATTTGTGCAGCTGATCTATATCATCAAATCTCAAAGTAAGTTTATTATATAGTAGAAAACTAGAAATTCATTATGATATGCATTGGTAACTTCTAATTGTGTTGAAGATATATCATCTTCAAAGTAATAGTTTTTACTATGCATATTTGGAAATAAATGTAAATACTATCTTCATAGTTGTTTAAGAAACGTTTAATGATACCAAAGTGGTAATAAAAACAGTAAACAGAAGAAGGACAGACAATACAATGACCAAAAGAAAAAAGAAAAAGAAATGACGGAATACTAACCCAACAAATTCAGCGTTCAAAATAACAATAGAAAAAACCAACATAATTATAATATATGTATGACATTGTACAGGATCGATTACTACTATAGAGGGAAGCCGTATTCCGTTAGCTAATGGCTATCCTACGTGTGGCTAATTATAATTTATAATTTACATTAAGTGGGCAAATTTACCACCTGTTCGATTGATTTGTTTATATATTACATGTAAGTATATATATATGCTTAGTATAATGGGAACGAAGGGTTTCTTATTCGGATATATTAATTTCGAAAAAAAAACCCAAATTATCAGGAATATTTTATAGTCAATTATATTAACTCCATCAACGCATCTAAGAAAAAAAAACACCAATGTTGTAAGTGGTTCTTGCTTCTCGCAAAATCAATTAATCGTTAAGAACATCGAGAAATTCTGGAAAACATACGAATGAACACAATTAAAGAAGAAACAATTTATTCCTTCTGTTCAAATAGTAAATTCTGGATAACAAATAATAGCTAAAACTAGACCAATGCAAACTCCCACGAAAAGAGCAATATATCTGAATATTGCTACTGTAGAGAAAGTTAACCTGCAATTCAACTAGTAAACATTTGTTTCACAACTTATTGTTGGAATATGGTAGAATTGTGCACATTACAAACGATCGTGGATTTCATAAACATCATACGACTGTTTTGACGCGATTAACAGAACATCTTATATAATATCATACACCTCTAACATTGCTTTGCTTTAAAACTGTATGACAATGAATATGTAAAAAGTAAAAGTCATATGATGTCAGCTTAAATGTAGTTTTATTTGAAATAGAATACCTATCAAATGATGGGACCCCTTCACAGAGTACAACTTTCATTTGGATCAATGAACCATTAGGTGCACACTTAGCAGTGACTGGTGGGCCTACCAATGACTTTTACAGTAAATCGTGTGCTACAACAAAAGATAATCAACACAAAGCTTGGTGGATGCTGGCATTTCCTGGAAATACTATATATTTTACAAATGTCAAGATATTTTATCGTAGTAGCAGTAAGTATCCTTCAAGTAATGTATATATTTAATGGGTGTTCAAATTGCTTGAATTACTCTTCCATTTAAAATTTATTTTATGTAAATTCTATATCTGTGGTCCAGATGAGCGGGATATGAACATCTTTCTAAATACATGAACATATCTCAAAACCATGAGTTAAGAAAGATAAACATAGAGGAGTACCACTCAACTGTAGGCTACATGCAGGTAGTTTCACAATAACAATTGTTGTTCCTTTACCTTAATTTGTGACTAAGTGTAAAGTTGGATACCCCCTCGTGCTTATTTACATCTATCTTGAGGTTCCGGCTTGGAACAACCACATACATTTGCAGGATTTTAACCCTTTAATGAAATAACAAACCCCCTTATTGATGATTAGATCTCAGACGGCAATGCAGATGCAAACAAGCAATAACAATCGATGCGCAGATTTGCTAACGCTCAAAAATACCCAAGCAATTTTTTACAGATATGAATGACAGTCAAGAAGTAAATTTTACCCACAGTTCAGTTGCAATAAATAGTTTTAGATGACTTGCTTTTCCGAATTTTGCATATATACTAAACAATATATCAATTACAATAAACTGTTTGTTTTGTTTGTAAAATGATGTAACAAGTTTTATAAAATATGTTTAAACAGAAGTTCTTGTACACATATCGAGAACAATCTAGCAACATTCAAACTGCTTTGTTCTTAATAATGTACAATCAGCAAGTTTTAACAGAACCATTATCATGATAATTATTTGCCATGATGATAGAATTTGATATGAAATATATATATGTTCTATTTCACCTCTTAGGATGTACATTTCTGTATGAAACGGTCTTAGGGCCGAAATTAAAATTAAAACTAAAAGTTTGAAATATGTTTAATGTTTACAGCTGCACTACGTCTCGCTGGATATTCCTTGTATGTTACCAACTCCAGTGTTACAACCACTTCACCAAAGCCAACCAATGGTCATCTTTGCTTTCATCATACTGGGACCACGCTTCCGTCTGTCAATCAAACTGTTGATTGTAATGTTCTTGGAGAGTATATTGTAATCTATAATGAACGGAATACAACAGCTAGTGATAATATTGCTGGATACAGTGAAAAGGCTTGGCTAGAACTATGTGACGTTCAAATTTATGGTAAGTTGTACGATATCTCACGATGAGGAATATATCAAAAGAAACGGCACTAAAGAGTTAAACTTATCAAAACCGAACCTCTTTGGGACCAGCTTTTGTGCTTGACATATAAAGGGGTTGATTAATACAGGTTGCACTGTCCAAGATTTCCTACATTTGGATTTTATTTAAAATTCGGTTTGTATGGGATTCCGTTCATTAAGGGTTCGGCTTAGACAGATATCACTGCGCTCAAAATGAAGGAATGTGTATGAATTTTGAAATTTTGATACTGGATAGATTTCTTCTGCATGTTCTGTTTGTTCATGCAAACAATAGTCACTGATAGTTCACACGGCGCTACATGTTTCTGCAATAACATCAATCAGGTACGCTCATGGTCAGAAAATTGAAAAGCCAAACAATTTTTAAATTATTTAAGGTGCAAGTAAGCCAAATGACATAAACAAGATAGACTAAATCGGCTAAGGTTACCTACCAATGAGGGAGATTGACACTAGTTTTAATAAATCACATTAGTAAGGACCTGTAAATTTCAAGCATAAATATATCCAATAAACCATTTCATATATGAAGCACAGACTATTGAACGATATGATTATTATTTCCGAAAAAAAAAAATGAATTGACATATATCTTTAATATTTAAAATTAAAATTATTATATAAAGACTGTAATCAACAATGTTCGTTAAAATGTACTGATCAACACTGTTATCCTGGGAATGGCAGTTGTGTATGGGGTTGTAACTGTCTACGTGATAATTGTGATAATTCTACTATTTGTACTGAAGGATGTAACAAAGGTTATGCAGCACAATATTGCAATCAGTGTAAGTATTCTTGAGAATATTTCTCCTTGGTGGTATAAAAATGGTACCTAGTTTTTCTTTAGAAATCTTTGTGGGGTACACACCAATTTGTCCGTGACGATTTAATTAACGTTGATACGTAATAATTTGGTAGGAGTGTCTGGAATGATCGCTGATTGCCCTAATACTAGGCTCAATTTCTTTACCACTTCCCTCTATACATTATATCACAATTGTAACTTTGAGGGATTCAGAAATATGCATCCTAGATGATATATTTCGTTACGTTTGACATTCCTCACACTTTAGTTTGATTACTAGTAGTACATTCAAGTCAGAGGGGATCGTGAGTTTGGGTTAAGGCAGCAAACTGAAAACGGTCCGTCTTGTATATTTAGTGTAATAGAACTACTTTCTATCAACATAATGTGATGAATTTTCCGCATTAATCCCCGTGTGTGCATATGCATAATCTTAGGTCATTGATGCCTTTTGCTAGCAACCAGCGTCTCCTTACATAAATAAAGTACACATTTTTTGCAGAGGTATGATTTATAATAATGAAATGAAAAACAACAATGCCACGCTGTCGGAACAATTCCAAATTTAAATATCAAAATTGCTGAAAGAGGCAACATCGATACCCCTAACACACAAATACATGAGAGCCCACTTTCCTGGCTTGGCACAGGCACTTCAATAAAACGTGACGAGGCTAAGCTAATTTTATGATTCAAAACTTTCGTTCTTATGCAAAATGATAGTCATGCAGTTAAACATCAATGACTGAAGATGGATATATTGACTATAATTGTTATAAATCATGTAGATGTTATAAATCGAAGTTTATTTACTAACATTTTGACCATTTTGTTTCTTCTGAGTATGAAAGAGGTAAAGCTTTTTTCAACAAAGGGACCGGGCCAATATACAAACCATACTATCTCAAAGCAACGACTAAAGCTGTCACTGTGTCATTTTTGACGCTTTACCTTCTTATTGTATGAAGTTGTGTAAAAGGGAGAATGCTGATAAACAAATCCATTTACTATTTAATACGGACTTAAACATTTTTGGGAGTGTGTCATAAAAAATATACTAAAACATCTATCTGTCTATAGAATTATATATAAATTAAATAAATTTAAAAAGGGCATTTTTCGTGTTTATTCTACATGCTACCCCACATACCAACGATATTGTTGTCCACATTGTAATAGAATAGATTGGCAACTGAAAGCTGTTCAAAATACACCGATTTCTGCGACAGATATCATCAATGAACATGGTTTATCTACTCAACTTCGAATTTTACTCGCCACAGCCGCGCATTGATATATTCCTACTGTGTACATGTACTGGCTACATGAATTAAACAAACGACCTCAAATGTCGCTTTATATCAGCCTCTAGCAAATATTCTACCACACATGCTCTGTTCCTACAAGCAACATAACTGCAATCAAACAACTTGCTATCAGTAGTTGTAATAAGTTCTAAGAACACAACAGAATGAACAATTTTTGCAGTGTACACATTCTCCTAAAGTACTTGATAAACTTCGTTTCTACCTTGTATGCCACCATACCACATAAACTGATCAGATCCGTTTTCATATTGAAGTAAATGATCACTCGGTTAATCGACAAAATAGAGAAAAACAATCTATAGAAACGCTAGCATCGTACCTGGCGAGAAAACCATTCAAAATTATAACTACTGAATTGACACATTGACACACCGCCCTCTTTAACGGTCCTATCATGAAATTATGTGGATAGCATATTAATTAAGACATTGCATAATTCAAAAGAATAAACAATGTTCACAGGATCAGTAAAAAGACATGGCGTGATCAGCGGATTGATCGAACCCGGTCTAAATTTGTGTCAATGTATATCTAACGTCATGAGATTTATCGTTGACAGATAACCTTGCATCGTTTGGTATAGCAACACAGCAACCTGCACAAGGCAATCCTAGCTTGGCTATAGATAGTGACAGAACGGCAGGGTCATGCTCCAAACCTAGTGGTTCAGAGTCATGGTGGCAGGTTGACCTCGAGAAATTATCTGTTATCAAAAACATATACATTTATATTAGCGATGCGGTTAGTGGTAGGTATGAAGGGAACTATTAACACTATATAGCTAATTATGGTATTCATAGCGTGGTGGATAAATGTTCGTAGTATTCTAATCACCATTGTCGTTTAATGTCTGCATGAGAATTACCACAAATTTCCTTTCGACTGTAATGAACAACTTAAAAATGTGCTTGAAGTTTTGATAATAACAGAAACACATTTTACTTCTGCTACCAGAGGATTACGATATTTTTCCACTTTCGACAGTTTATTTTACCAATTCTACTATCTCGGGTTAAGAAATATCGTAACTTACTGGTAGCTATATCGTGGCGGTCAGTTTTATTAACAAAGGAAACCAGAGAAAACCACCGACATGTCGTATGTGACTGACAAACTTTCACACATAATGTTGTATGGAACACACCTCGCCATTATTGAGATTTGAACTCACAACTTTTGTGATGATAGGCACTGATTGCACAGGTAGCAGTAAATCCAACTGTCATGCGATCTCCACCACGACGGCCTCCTCAACAGTGATGAATGTACTGTCAAATAATCAAATTAACATTTGCAAGCTACAAATTTCAATGTTCAATAGTGTATATATATTAAGGTATAAATCATTTAATGGAGCCACTAAATTATCGCATATCAACAGTCGTCTTGTCAATTAGTTTTTATGTTCTGTTTATAGGAGGTGATAATGGACCTACCGTTTATGCCACTAATACCAGTGGAAGCTGGACAGACGGGATGTTACTAACTATGACATTAGATTTAAACAACAGTCTACCAGTTCTAAGCCATTATGCAGACCCGTTCATTATGGGACGTTATATTATCTATGTACCACGATCGGTGAACGTGGATTTGTGTGAAGTAGAAGTGGTCGGTATGTATTTTCTTTGATCGAAACAGTAGGAACGCTCTTTAGATATGTTTATATTTGTTCGTGTTGTCCCAGCTTTTGACCTTGATTTCGAGATGCCTTGTATTTGTATTATTATTGCTGATGAATCCATATAGTATCTAAATGCAGTATGTATAATAGAAACGGGTTATTTTAACACAATATAAGTCTTAACATGCAAATAGATAGCACAACACCAGCCATGAATCGGGTACTGATCTTGTAAACATAGACAACAAGTAAAATGATTACATGTACCTTTGTAGTGTATATCGTTCAACAGAAAAGTTACGGCAAATATTTAAATGTTTGTTTTATGATTAAGACTATAAAAACCCACAGATCCACATTTGATTTCATAGGTTGTCCTGTTGGACGATTTGGCCAAGACTGTAACCAGACATGCCCTGAGAACTGTCATGGATCCTGCCATCTAGAAACCGGCAGATGTATATACGGATGTAACAATGGATGGTTAAACCAATATTGTAACGAATGTAAGTTACCACAGGCAGATACTATATTTCATGTTGAGATTGAATTTCAGCAAACAAATCTATAATTCTATTATAAAACTTTGTCATATCTTTGGTACATGTTTTGACAAAATTTTCAACGATTCAATACATGTACCGATATATATTTCATGCATTTTCTCAATGTCGTTGCGTCAAAAGTTAAAATAAAGACAAATTTTAAATATGTTATAATATAATTTTTGTTTGTTTTTGGGATACATGCATATATTGGCTACATAATACGATTTCGATGACAACATGTCTATTGCTATATACTTCTCAGACATATATAAATTGAGTCTCTTCTTTGTGGTAGCTATTTTTCTAATGCACGTATCAATACAACATATTTTGTAGCATGTACCGCAGGAACGTTTGGAAGTCAATGCTTAGAAGATTGCCATTGTAGAAATGTTAGTTTTCCGTGTAATCATGTTCACGGAACATGCCCTGAGGGTGGATGTCAACGTGGATACAAAGGAAGTAGCTGTAATAATGGTAAGGAAAGTGCTTGCTTTTAGCTTAATATAAAGTGAGCAGTATATCAGCTACAATTTTCACACGAACACGTTCCCAAATTTTAAAGGAAAGCAGCATATTATAATGGGTTTGTATATGAATGCAGAAAGTGAGGAGAAATGTGCCTTTCAGCGATATATTCCTACAAGAAAATCATTTTTCATCCATTCCAACACTTCTGTAGGTTTAGCCTATGGCGGTAAAATAAGGCCCATATCTATTACAACAACAGTAGACTACATGGGTAATATAATAATAAACAACAATAGTACCATACAAAGATAAAACAACCAAGTGAAAGAAACACGGAGGCCAAACTATCATGTAAAACAACACCTGTACAATATCAAGTTATAATAAAGCCTACAAAACAGTAACGGCGTGTCATATATTTGTAAATAGTTGTACTGGATTTATTTATTGAGCATGCAATTATTTGTATTAAACTTATATATTTCAGTTCTAGCTATGATTTTATAACGAACGGACACGTATCATTGTTTTATATATGAAACGATTTCAGAATGTAGTGTTGGAACGTTTGGTTATAACTGTGAAGATTCTTGTGAAGGTTGTTTGCTTGACATATGTGATAAGCGGAATGGGACATGTACAGACCAAAGTGGCTGTAAACCTGGATGGCAACCCAAACTGCCCATGTGTGATTTAGGTAACTGGAATTCATTTTTCTTTTATCTCCTATTACAGAACGAATGTGCATGTAATTCTCATAAGCCAAGATTATATAGATACTCATTCGATATCTTTTCACATTTTTTATTTTCTTTTGATACCACACCACCAGGTTGCTGTGCAAGGACTAAACATGGGTTTTATCACTTCAAATGTTTAATCCACGAATCAAGTAGTTCATTCCAAAGAATTATATCTCTGTATTTATTTAGTGGACTGGCGGATGATAGACCAGAAATGATATCCGTATATTTTCGTTAATTCCTGTTGTTCGATGAACAATATAATTGGCCAGTGTATGGCCCAATGTCATTGCTTTGACATAGGGAATATCGGATATTATTAAAGATCAGTACATTGGATTGTCTTCAAACTAGATAAGGTAGTAAATGAGAAGAGAAACAGCCTGCACATATATATCATAGTGACGTAAAAAAAAGGCATTGATTTTGAGGTCATGTGGATCCCGTGATATATACATATGTCCTACATGTAGCTTTGTGTTGTCATTAAATGTTGCATCTTGTCATATTTATCATTTAGATGTATATGCTATTTTGTGACAATTTATGAAAATTGAAGAAACAACTCCCAATACTTCTATTTAAATCCGACCATCCAAAGTGTTTCGGCTACCTATCACGATGCAATGAATGTATAAAACAGAATAATAATGATTCTTTATACCATCGTGGCCGTAACATCACCGATTCTTGCCTGTGAAGTTGCATCTGTGACAAGTCTGATTGACTCTTGTTTAGGTTATTGGTCCACTAAATCTACGGTGTTTGTTTGAGCTCTTTTATTAATTGCACATAATGTATCTGTTGTCTATGAATTCCACTTTTGTCCTCCTACAATGAGAACAAAAATCTATACATGCTATACAATCTGACATTTTTTTTATTTAGTATGTGATGACGGGTATTATGGCAACTGTACTTCTAAATGCCACTGTCGTAACGGAATAGTTTGTGAAAAACCTACAGGAATATGTCCAGACAACCAATGTGACCAGGGATGGATGGGTAGTACGTGCAGTAACGGTAATACATCTTCTTCCTTTCTTCAGTTTTTCTATAAACTAGTTGTTCGGTAGAAAACGCTTAGCAATTGCTATAGCAAAATAATATACAATGATAATCATATTGGTCTTACTAGAACAATGTCAAAGTATGTATTATTATGTTTTGTGAATTGCGAATGTGATGTCAATAATTAGCAATTACATGGGTAAAATACACTGTCAAACTTATATTATTAATGATTGAAATTAAAAAACCCATGGCTTCCCTGACAATGTGATGCGTGTGATTTTAACCTTACACGTTTATGAAGAAACGTAATCATTGTACATTTACAAAAATATGGATACTTTTTTCTGTCAATTTCATAACAGTTTAAATTTGCTATTTCCCAAGAGAACTCCCCCAGGTACAGAAATACTAGTAATTGTTCTGTTACTGGGTAGAACTCATGCTATAGAGATGTCCGCTAGTTCAATACAGGAGCAAGTGAAACACGGACCACGTCATAAGGAAGTGGCATAACTGTTTTGTGAATGGAACGCGTCTTTCGCGTAAAAGAGTACTCGCAGCAGATCCTGATGACCAACAGTTTGCTATGAGTGGTCGTTGGTCAGTTGAAATTCAAAATATTGTGACGCTATTCTCTACCTCTACTTGATTTATTGTCGCCATGAAAATAGATGAAATACTGCTCAATAACTTAGATCATTAAATACAAGTTAGCCGAAAGAAATAAAGTAATAGAGATTATATTGGTCTACAATGAGGACTATGAATTAAACTACCATTCATAAGTAAAACATACTCATTTGACAATTGGTGATTGGATTTTTTAGATAGAGTTTGTCAGTTACTTACGACAGGTCGGTAGTTGTCTCCGGAAACTCCAGTTTACTTCACCAATACAACTGACAGACACAATATAACTGTAATATTGTTCAAGGTGGCATTAAACAACATAACCTCAACCATAAGATCAACCCACATGACAATAGCAAGGTTAATCAGGATATTTTGAAAGCCATTTCTCTCGAACACGCGTACATATAGTACATAATGTTATTTGTTTTTGCAGACGCTTGTTGTTTCAAATATCAAAATTAAATATTTTGTTTTTTATTTTGATAAAGTTAGGACAATTAAAGATGATACTTATTACTCATAAACTATTGTCAAACCAAATGAGAGATTAAAGCAACTTGGATTTGTTAGAAGTTCTATGCCGAAAGTTTAATGTGAAATTTTTTTATTTAACGAGCTTAAAAGAGCTTCATTGAATCATTATTTTATTGTTTTTCCTTGTTGTTGCAAGAAAGTATATCTGTATTTTTCCAACAGAATGTAATTTTGGTACCTCTGGTTTTAATTGTGAAGACAAGTGTGATACATGCAGTAACTATACATGTGAGAGAATTGACGGAAATTGTACAAATGGCTGCATAGGGGGTTATAGTGGCTACCAGTGTCAACTAAGAGGTATGTCCATACTTGAACCGCTTATCGTTCCGGAGCACATGAATTCACTCCGAATTTTAGTGGAGTTCGTATTACTCAATCTTTATTTTATGTGTATGTTTTTCAGTTTTATGCTATATAGCACAAGACATTTCACAATTGTTGTTTTTGTGCATGGTAATGAATTGATTAGAGACAATCAGTGGTTAGTTTGCCTGTCTCGAGTAGGCTATATTGTTCGCTGGATAAATCGTTCTGTTGAAACGAAGATCAATAAAATGGTGCTTGCTTGGTTGAGGAGTAAGCTCAAATACTTGTCGGCATAGAGTTGAAATACAATTTTCTCATTGAATTTGCAATAAAAAATCCAGCTCAGAATGTTGGTCGTGTACAATACTTACATCACCATCATCTTCGTCATCACTTCATCACAATTGTGTAATGACATTGCTGTCAAATTGTTTACATCATTTCAAACAACAATCACTCGCTCACCAACTGAATATAAATGTGGTAGGTTCTATAATACAACAAAGATTATTTATGT
>JYMV01001432.1_pt1 | contig 12047 bp, 9 predicted proteins | sample 338911 | NCBI WGS metagenome assembly JYMV01 (sample SAMN03354496, study PRJNA234377) | hydrothermal vent metagenome | biome: Deep sea; feature: Hydrothermal plumes at the Eastern Lau Spreading Center, Western Pacific Ocean; material: Seawater | place: Tonga | collected 2009 | depth 2000 m m | reverse complement strand
GAGTTCATGTGAATCTCTGGTTCCGGGACATGAAAATCAACGCTTCCGGATTTAAATCTTTGTTTGCGAAGGACTTTGCTAAGCCGATGCATATTATTTAAAATACCTATAACTTCGGTGTATTTTTTTTCTATGTCACCTATTTCAAGAAGGGATGCCACTTCGTTATAGGTAAACCGGATACGACTTTTGATGATGGATGTAAAAAATTCGGAATGGACCACCTCTCCTTTGTGGTTGAAATCGATAAGCGCTGTTAGTGTCAATCTTTTTACATTTGGTTTTAGGCTGCAGATATCGTTTGATAATTCGAAAGGGAGCATGGGTACGACACCGCTGGGGAAGTAAATGCTTGTTCCACGCTCAAGGGCTTCCTTGTCTAGAGAGGAGTTTTTCTTTACATAGTGACTCACATCAGCAATGTGAACGCCTAGTCTAAATCCTACGTCCGTTACATCTAGAGAGATGGCATCATCAAAGTCTTTTGCCGTTTCTCCATCGATTGTGAAGATAGTCCAGTCTGTTAAGTCTCTCCGGTTTTTTAAATCTTTGTTGTTGATGTGTGCCGTTGTTTTTTTAGCCTGTTCCAAAACATCAAGTGGGAACTCAATGCGTGTTCCTAATTTACGGAAGATAGAATTTAACTCTACTTTTGGGTCATTGGAATACCCAAGAATTTCCGTAATTTTTCCAATGGGTGGTTGGTGTTTTTCTGGATAGGAAGTAATGTCAACGACAACGATCTGCCCCGTTTTAGCACCGAGTTTATGTTTGCTTGAAACAAAAATGTCATAAAAATATTTATTATCCATTGGTATGACCCACCCGTTCCCATCTAGGGGTTCAAACAAACCCACCAAAGAGGTTGTTGACCGCTCTAAAATCCGCATAATTCGACCCTCAGGACGTCCTGAACTATTATGTGATTCGATGCGTGCGATAACCTTATCTCTATGCATGGCACCGGCCGTACACTTTGGGCTAATATATATATCTCCTTCCTGTTCACTTGTGTCGGACGTCAGGAACCCATAACCATTCGGGTGACCATAAAAAACACCTGTTACTAGGTTCATTTTGTCGGGAAGACCGTAGCGGCCACCTCGTAACCGGACTAAGGTGCCTTCTCCTGCCATAAGTTTGATTTGATTGCGAAATTGTCGTCGTTGAACCTCGCTGATCCCAAGAGCACGTGCCAACTCAGAGACCTTCATTGGTCGGCCGGTTTTTTTCTTAATTTTTTTCAAGATGCTATCTTTAGACAGAGTCATGAGCTAATGGAAGGCAGGATTCGTAAATATTATTGAAAAGATAAAGGTGGAAAACTTTGAGCCTCTTTAATTAGATAAAAAACATCATAGTTATAGCGCCGTTGAAAAGTCAATTATATGGACAACTTCGTGGGAAGAAATAAATAAGACGCTTTTCCGCATTCGGAGGTGCTGTGCTGTTGCAATCAAAAAAGATCCGACAAATGAAAGAAGTTTTTACCTGTAATCAATTAAAAGAGAAAATTATGTTTTTGATTTAGGATTGGTAGGTTAAGGAGTGAAGTGATTTTGATTTTTGCCTTCTCTTCTCATATAATCGCTACCTTGTCCTGCTATAGAAGCCACTTGTTTTATAACATGGGTTAGGGAACTTAAAATACTACATGAAAATCCAACTAGACTGGTTAAGAGAATACGTTGACGTCGACCTTGGCGCCGAAAAATTGGGGCATCTGCTCACGATGGCTGGTCTCGAAATAGAGGCACAGGAAACAGTGGAATTAAGTGATGGGACAAAAACCGAAGTTCTAGAGCTGAATGTGACCCCTAATCGAGGATATTGCCTTAATTACTTTGGGGTTGCTCGAGAAGTTGCCGCGCTTATCGGTAAATCGTTTAAGCGCCCTGACTATGAAGCAGAGCTAGAGAAATCATGGGGGACGGATTCAGTAGAAGAAGTGCTTAATGTGGACAACCGTGAACCGGCATTATGTTTACGTTACTCCGGAATGGTTATTGAAAACATTAAGCCGGGGCCGTCTCCAAAATGGTTGGTGGACCGATTGACTGCGATAGGACTTCGTTCGGTAAATAATGTTGTGGATATTACAAACTTTGTGCTCATGGAATATGGTCAGCCTTTGCATGCATTTGACAAGGATTCGTTGGAAGGCTCTAGTATTACAGTGCGTCGAGGTAAGGCGGGTGAGGCATTTACAAGTATAGATGGAAGCGATTTGAAGCTAGGTCAAGACGCTTTAGTGATAGCGGATGCTAATAAGGCGGTTGCTTTAGCGGGTATCATGGGTGGCGCTAACAGTCAGGTTACGGAGTCTACTCGGCATATTGTTTTAGAAAGCGCGAGTTTTAATTCGGTGATGGTGCGGAAAGGATCAAGGAAGTATGGTGTGCGATCTGACTCTTCCATCCGGTTTGAAAGAGGGGTGGATATTCAGGGTGTGGTATCGGCCCAAGCGCGAGCAGCTCTTCTTATAAGAAAATTAGCAGGAGGAACAATTCGAAAAGGACGAATTGATGTTTACCCAACCCCTCAACCGATCAGGAATGTATCGTTGAGGGTTTCGCGTTTAAATGAAGTTCTCGGTTGTTCCCTTTCCGTTGACCGAATAGAGGACTGTTTGTCTCGCCTTGCGCTAAATGTTTCTACGTTAAAAGATGATGAAACCTTCGATGTGGAGATTCCTAGTACTCGCCCTTTTCTTACTAGAGAGATTGATCTGATAGAGGAAGTGGCCCGTTTAAACGGGTTTGATAAGATTAGGGTGACCAGTCCTTCAGCACGAATCAGCCCTGTGCGGTCTACCCCAAAGCAGTCTGCGGTTTGCAGTGTTAAAAGCCTTTTAAGCGGCATGGGTTTTTCTGAGGTTATTACATATAGTTTTATTGATGCGGCAGGTGCCAAAAAATTCCAATCAGCATTTTCTACCGCGGTCGAAGCAGATGCGATATCGTTGAATAATCCGATTAGTACCGACATGGGGATCATGCGCCCAAGCCTTTTACCTGGATTGATCCAATCGGCAATAAGGAATTTTAGCAAGGGACAAAAGCATGTGAGGATTTTTGAGTTTGGTAACGTTTTTATGCGTGGGAAACAAGGCGAACGGGAGGAAAGAATGGTTGTTTCCGCATTCGTCTCAGGAGTGCATGAAAACAATGTGTGGGAGCAAACTGGAAAAAGTTACGACTACTTTGATTTGAAGGGGTCTTTGGACTCTGTAGGTAGATGTTTGAAGTTAAAGTTAATTGAACAACCTGAGTTGGAAAGATCTTTTATGTTAAAGAGCAGGAGCGTTGGGTTGACGGTAGATGCTCAGGATTGTGGATATTTAGGTGAACTGTCACCTGGAATTGTTCGTCAATATGAATTACCCAGACACTGTGTTGTTTTTGAGCTGGATTTTGATAGGTTGGTTCATGCTTTGCCCAAGCTGGCCCAATTTTCTTCCCTCCCGAGGTTCCCGGAAACTTTTAGGGACATTTCCATACTAATCGATAAGGCAGTTACTTCAGGTCAGGTGATTGATAAAATCAATCAAGCAGGAGGGCCATTGCTTAGGAAGGTAGAGCTGTATGACCATTTTGAGGGGGATAAAATTCAAGAAGGGAAAAAGAGTCTTACCTATGCTTTGGCATTTCAGTCAAGTGACAGAACTTTGGCTGATGAAGAGGTTAATCCTGTGTTTGAAAAAATTGTAAAAACTTTATCAAGTCAACTTGGTGCAATGTTAAGAGAGTGATCTTTATGAGTTTTATTGTTCTGGGTTTTGTTTAAATCGTCGATTGACCCCACCTATTGTACGATGTTAGTCTTTGCTTGGATTAGGATTGATGGTTCATATGGTTATGATCAGATTCTATTTTTAGGCTTTGCCAATGCCCGCTGAAAAAATTAAACAGTTAGAAGAGTTGGTTTCTTCTGTATTACAGAGCTTAGATAATTTTTATTCCGAAAACAGTCGACTTGAGCAGCGCATACAAGTACTTGAAAAAGAAAAAGCGGCATCGTCTAAAGAAAATGATAGGGCGAAGGATTTGTTAGAGAAAATGAAGAAATTAGAAGTCTCTCGTCGCAAGTTGAAAAAAGACGGCTCTACTGCTCGTATTAAGATAAAAAATGTTTTGCAAAAAATTGAAAAAATGGATTTTGTCTAGTTATGACATCGAATGAGATTACGATTTGCGGTAAGGTATACTCTGTCAAGCCGGTATCTTCTTCGGTATCTATGGAAGAAGTAGCGACTTTGGTAAATGTGAAGATGAAGGAATTATCGGAAGCCAAAAGCAAAACATCCATGGTGGATGTGGCGGTATTGACTGCGCTCAATTTAGGTCATGAATTAATAGAGTTGAAACAAGGCAGGAAATCCGAGAATGAACAGCTAAATCAGCATCTTGATGGAATGATTCAAAAGCTTAAAAAATCTTTAGATCTTGTTGAAAAAAAAAGAGTTAACAGTTGCTAGCCTTGATAGATGTATTCCTTTGTGTTAGTCTCACCTTAAGGATGTTAAGTTATCGCTTCCCTGTCGTGTTTGTGTAAAAATTTTATTTTTTGAGCCAATGTTTTGAAAATAGGGATGACTTTCTATCACGGTGTGCAAGCCTTCTTTGCGACGCAAGTTCGAAGGAAGCCTGAAGTGGTATACAGATTCCCCACCTGTCCTTGACAGGTTCAAAAAAATAATTTTTACACGGCATTTCGGGGAGGTTTAAGTGCTTTTTGGTAGGATTGAATTGATTCCCTTTATGTTCTCAGGAAAGTTGGGTGGTGGGTGTCTAGAGCTTTCTCTCTTTGCGCCTTTTGGTTGGATAAAGTTCCAAACGAAGCAAGGGGCTTGTTTTGTTTGTCAAGATAAGACGGTCTAGTAATATTACTGCATAAATTAATTTTTTAAGAGACTTTCCTGCTTGATTCAGTCGCGTGTTAAATCAACCCACCTCTCGCTTTGATGCGTTATCCGGCGATTCGCCAGCATAAAAGATTGCTCTACCTGTGTTTTTAGAGATTTGAACTTATTTTATTTTGATCTAACTTTGCTTGCCTGACTGCATTAAGGTTGTTTTGGATACGAAAATTGAGCGGGACTATTTGATGAGGTTTGACATGACGTTAGCGGTCAGTTCGGAGTCGGTAGCCAAAACCAAAATAGCGATTCGAAAAACGATTATTCAAGAACGAGAAGCGCTTAGTGATCTAGAAAAAGATGAGAAAAACCTTGCCATTGCTCAGCGATTGTTTGGCATGGATGAATTTAAGAAGTCCAAAACTGTTTTTTGTTTTCTCTCGACTTCCTTTGAGGTGCAGACAGAGAGGATAATTCGGGAATCCCTGCGGTTGGGAAAGCAAGTTTTGGTTCCATTGTTAGATCCAGGAGGAGAAAATTTACAGGCAAGTCGTATTCCTTCGATGGATATAGATTTTGTGGTAGGAGAGTATGGCGTTAGACAACCTGCTCCTAAATTTCGGGATATAGTTCCTTTTTCAAATATAGACTTTGTCGTAGTACCTGGCTTAGCATTCGATAATTTCGGGAATCGAATTGGTTATGGAGGGGGATTCTATGATAAATTTTTTAAAAAAATCACCAGAGATGTGAGCCGAGTCGCGGTGAGTTATGATTTTCAACTTTTTAATTTAGTTCCACACTCAGATTTAGATGAACCGGTTCACTTTTTGATTACAGAAACTAAAGCACTAAGATGCCGTGACATATCAGGCGTTGAGGTTTAATTAAATATATTATCGAGGTAATTGATATGCATATTTTTACAGCTATTAAATTTAATTTTTCCACCCTGCTTGTAGGAATGTTTTTGGCAGCGGTGGTTGGGTATTTGATTGGCTATTTCCTGCGCAAACTAATAAGTCAATACCAGCTTAAGGAAGCTGAAGCCAGAAAGATCAAGATTATTGAAGAAGCAGAGCAGGAGGTGCAAAATAGATTTAAAGCCGCTGTTATTGAAGGAAAAGAGCAAGCCTTAGCTGAAAAGGAAAAAATCGAAAAAAAAGTTCAGGTTAAATGGGAGGAGTTGCGAGATCAGGAACGTAGAGTGCACCAAAAAGAAGATGAGTTAAGGCTTTCGAAGGTGAGTTTAGTAGACCTCGAAAAAGAGTTAGCCGTTAGGATGAAAGAAGCAGAAAAAACTAAGCAGTCGAGCTTAGAGGAAAAGTCGCGGTATGAAGCATTAGCTCAGGAGGAAATGAAAAAACTTGAAAGCATCAGCTCTTTTACCGCTGAACAAGCTATAGAAGAAATTAAGACGAAGGTTGTTGATTTAGCACGTCTGGATGCAGCAAAACAAGTAAAGAAAATTGAAGAGGATGCGCAGAATAATGCGGAGGAAGAGGCGAGAAAAATTATCACCATGGCAGTGCAGAGATTAGCGTCTGATAGTGTGGCGGAAAGTACAATCTCTGTGGTGGCTCTTTCGGACGATTCGATTAAGGGACGCATTATAGGGCGCGAGGGTAGAAATATTCGTGCTCTTGAGCAGGCCACGGGAATTGATCTTATTATTGACGATACACCGGGAGCAGTAATACTATCCGGGTTCGACCCGATACGCCGCGAAGTTGCCCGCCTTACATTGGAGCAATTGATACTTGATGGGCGCATTCATCCAGGAAGGATTGAAGAGGTTGTGGCCAAGTGTCGTAAGGAGGTCGCTAGCCAAACTAGGAAGGCTGGAGAACAAGCGGTTATGGAGTTGGAAATAGATAATATAAATACAGAGATGGTGCATATGTTAGGGCGGCTTAAATATCGCACAAGCTACACACAGAATGTTCTTGAACATGTTAAAGAAGTTGCTAGAGTTTGCGGGTTTTTGGCTGCAGAGTTAGGATTGGATGTTCAGCTTGCTAAACGTGCTGGCCTTTTACACGATATTGGTAAGTCTATTGATCGTCAAACAGATGGTACGCACACTCAATTGGGAATTGATGTTGCCAAGCGATTTAATGAACACAAATATGTTGTTAATGCTATTGGCGCACACCATGAGGACATAGAGCCGGAGTCTCTTTACGCTGTTTTAGTTATAGCAGGAGATACTATTTCTGCTTCTCGCCCAGGAGCTCGCCGTGAAATGCTGGAAACCTACGTGAAGCGAATGACAAAGCTGGAAGAAATTGGAGATTCTTTCAAGGGCGTTGAAAAAACTTATGCGATTCAAGCTGGACGTGAGGTTCGTATTGTTGTTGTTCCTGATATAGCTACAGATGAGGAATCCAATATGTTGGCTAAGAGTATCGCTAGACGTATAGAAAAAGAAGTAACATATCCCGGAGAAGTTAAAATTACCGTTATTAGAGAGACTCGCTTTACGGAGGTTGCGCATTAATACTAGTTTTTTTGTGGCATATTATTTTTTGGAAACGAGAAACATTAAACTGTTTGAACAAAGAACCTCGCATGTTAAAGCCAGCCAAGAGTCTAATTGAGACTCTGATTTGCAGTGTGTATTTTTTTGAAAAATTAAAAATAGCTTAAGTCGGATTCTTTTATCTCCCAATATTAACTTATTCAATTCAATGGAAGAGTCAACAGATTTAGTGAAGCTTCGACGAGACAAGCTTGCGCAATTATACTCCAAGGGCATCAACCCTTATATTAACAGGTTTAAAGTTAAAGATACTATCAGTTCATTGGCTGATGAGTTTTCAGCGAACTCCAAGGAGGAACTGGAAGAAGTAGGTAAGCAGTGCTTGGTTGGTGGGCGCATGATGGCGAGACGTGGTCATGGTAAAACGACTTTTTGCCACATCAAGGATCGTACAGGACAAATTCAAGTATATATACGCAAGGATGAAATTGGTGAAGAAAATTACGAGATATTTAGTCTTTTCGATATTGGAGATTTTATTGGTGTGGAGGGAATGCTGTCTAAGACCAAAACAGGTGAGCTTACAATTTTTGCAAAAAAAATCACCTTGCTAGCGAAATCGCTTTTACCGCTCCCCGAAAAATGGCATGGATTAAAGGATGTTGAGCTTAGGTACCGCCAAAGATACGTTGATCTAATGGTCAATCCAGAGGTGAAAGATGTTTTCATCTATAGGAGTAAAGTTATCCAGGCGCTACGTGAGTTCCTTAATCAGAGAGACTATCTAGAAGTGGAAACACCAATGATGCAGTCCATTGCAGGTGGTGCGACAGCAAAACCATTCAAGACACATCATAACGCTCTTGATATGGACCTTTATCTTCGGGTAGCGCCAGAACTATACCTGAAAAGACTGGTAGTGGGTGGTATTGAACGAGTTTACGAGATTAATAGAAACTTTAGGAACGAGGGTATTTCTACCGATCATAACCCAGAGTTTACCATGGTTGAGTTTTATACAGCTTATGCTGATTATAATGACCTTATGGATCTGACTGAAAAGTTATTTCATCATATATGTCAAACTGTATTCGGTAAAATGACCTTTGACCTTACTTGTGGTAAATATGAAGCCACTCGAAATGAGGTCATTGATTTTTCTAAACCCTTTGGGAGAAAAACATTTAAGCAGTCTTTAGTAGATATTGGGGGAATACCATTGGACGATATTAACGATTGCCAAAAGTCTATTTCTTATGCCCTGGAAAACAAGGTGGCCTTGGAAAAGAAAGACAGCCACGCAAAAGTATTAGGAAAGTTGTTCGACCACTTTGTTGAACCCAACTTGATCCAGCCCATTTATATAACAGACTATCCCTTGGCTCTTTCTCCATTATCAAAAAAGAAAGAGGAAGACCCTGGGTTAGTCGAGCGTTTTGAATTGTTCGTTGGGGGGAAGGAAATTGCTAACGCTTATACCGAATTGAATGACCCGATAGACCAGAAACAAAGATTCGAGGAGCAAGTTTCTGACCGCAATGCCGGGGACGAAGAAGCTCACATGATGGACCTAGATTTCATCCGTGCCTTAGAGTATGGACTGCCACCAACTGCAGGAGAGGGAATAGGCGTGGACCGATTAGTCATGCTTCTTACTAACTCGCAATCTATCCGAGACGTGATCTTATTTCCACAGTTAAAAAAAGAATCTTAACTGGATATAATAAAACTACATCTGAATAGTATTTCTAGGCGAAGCTCGATTGATCCTTTGAAAATTTCATTGATAGAATTGAAAAGTTTGTTTGCGATCTAAAAACCCTCAACCTCACCACTCATCATGTCCTACGAGTTGTTTGTAAGCATTCGCCACCTTAGCGCTAAAAAGTCACAAAAATTTATTTCTCTTAATACTTGGATATCAATAGCCGGAGTAGGCTTAGGCGTCATGGCCCTTATTGTGGTGATAGCAGTCATGTCAGGATTTAGTAAAGATCTGCGTGATAAAATCTTGGGAACCAATTCTCACGTAGTTGTGTCAAATATGAACCGGGCGATGGTAGAAAACTATGATGATATTATAAAAAAAGTTCGTTCTGTCGAAGGGGTTATAGCCGCGGCACCGTTTATCATGAATCAGGTGATGCTAATTAATGGCGATAGAGTTTCAGGGGTTGTTGTGCGGGGAATAGACCCAGGAAAAGAAGAGACGGTTTCAGATTTAGGGAAGAATATGGTGTCGGGAACAATAACGCACCTGAAAACAAAATCCAGTTTTTCTGGAGATATAAAAGTAAGAGGAAAAAAGAATCGCGCTGGAATAATTTTGGGCAAGGAACTTTCCCGTAGATTGGGTGTCGGAGTTGGGGATATTGTATCCATGGTTTCACCTGTTTCACGGGTGACTCCTGTTGGACTTATTCCCAGAATGAAACTATTTAAAGTGGTTGGTGTGTTCGAGTCGGGAATGTATGAATACGACGCAAATTTGTCATTCATTCTATTAAAGTCGGCGCAAAAATTTTTTTCGATGAAAAACGGTGTTTCCGGGATAGAAGTGAGGGTTGCTGATATCGAGCAGGCTGGGAATATTGCTTCTGTAATCCAGAAAGAATTAGGCTTTCCTTATCTTGTCCGTGACTGGATGCGCATGAATAGAAATCTTTTTTCTGCACTCAAACTCGAAAAAATTGTTATGTTTATTATTCTGATCTTAATTATTTTTGTGGCGGCGTTTAATATTGTAAGCACGCTGTTTATGTTGGTAATGGAAAAAGCTAAAGAAATAGCGATTTTAAAATCTATGGGGGCTAGTTGTAGCAGTGTAATGAAAATTTATAGCTATCAAGGGTTAGTTATTGGCTTTGTGGGAACATTCTTGGGTTGTGCGACTGGCTTTGTTATCGTCCCCAACTTAAATGAAATAGTTAGTGCGATAGAATCTATCTTCGGGATTGTGGCATTTCCGAGTGATGTTTACTATCTTGATCGCCTTCCATCTAAAATTCAGTATATGGACTCTTTTTTAATTATTATTTTTTCGATTGTAATTTGTTTGGTCGCATCTCTCTATCCAGCTTGGCGGGCATCAAAACTCGACCTGGTTGATGGATTGCGTTATGAATAATTTAAATTCCAAAGAAATTATTACTCCACACTTGCTTGAAGCCAAGAATTTGCACAAGAGTTATAAGGTTTCTAGTCGATTGCTCCATGTGTTGTCGGGAGCCAGCCTTAAATTGAAAGCCGGGGAAATGTTAGGCATTATAGGTGCTTCAGGGGTTGGGAAAAGTACTTTATTACATGTTCTTGGCGGGTTGGACCATCCGGAAAAGGGGCAGGTTTTATTCCGTGGTGATGATATTTGTTCTAAAGGAAGCGAATACCTAGAAAGCTTTCGAAACCAAAGAGTGGGGTTTGTGTTCCAGTTTTTCAACTTGCTGTCTGATTTTACAGCATTGGAAAATGCCATGTTTCCAGCTCTGATTGGCAGGGTTGAGAAAAGAGAAGCTCGCGAACTGGCAGAAGAGCTCTTGGTTCAGGTTGGGCTCAAGGACCGTTTACACCATAAACCTGGCGAACTTTCTGGCGGGGAAAGCCAGCGGGTGGCCTTAGCTAGATCCTTTATTAATAAGCCGGATCTCATACTCGCGGACGAGCCGACCGGAAACTTAGATCAAAAGGCAAGCGACTCCTTAATAGAGCTGATTCAATCCCTCAATCATAAACTTCAGCAAACAGTAGTGATTGTAACGCACAGCCAACGAATTGCTTCGAAAATGAATCGTGTTGTTGAGCTTGTAGGCGGAGTTATTAACCCGGTAGAAAAGAGCGCTTTTGTTTGAAAGTTTTTTTGACGAATAAAAAAACCCAACTGGCAAATTTTGAAAGGTGAATTTATGAACTTGGGTGATGTCGCAAAAAAAATAAATGGAACGGTCGAAGGAGATTCTTCTATAGAGATCATTGGCGTGAGCTCTATAGAAACTGCAAAAACAGGGCACATTACGTTTTCCAAAGGAAAAAAATTTATCGACAAACTTAAAGAATCTAAGGCTTCAGCTGTTTTAGTGGGTACTAAAGAAGAGGTCGGTATAAGCCAGGTTATTTCCTCCAACCCGGAGCTAGCATTTGCCAGACTACTTGAGCATTTTCACCCTGAGCCAAAACTAAAACCAGGAATTCACTCCTCAGTTGTGCTTGGAGCGAATGTAGTACTAGGCAAGAGAGTCGCACTGGCTCCCTTGGTATGTGTAGGCGATAATGTTCGGATCGGTGATGATGTAGTGGTTTGCGCTGGAACAGTAATTGGCGACAACTGTGAGCTTGGGAATGGTACTCTTATTCATTCCAATGTGACTCTTTATCGCAATTCAATTATAGGAAGACACGTTACTCTTCACGCTGGTGTTGTGATTGGTTCGGACGGGTTTGGTTATGCGGTGGATGAAAAAGGAACCCATGTCAAAATTAATCAGATTGGAAATGTTGTGATTGAAGATAACGTAGAAGTAGGTGCTAATTCTTGCATAGACCGAGCGGCAACGGGAACAACGTTGATAAAAAAAGGAACTAAGATTGATAATTTGGTTCAGGTTGCCCATAACTGTACGATCGGAGAGAATTGTATTTTGGTTGCACAAGTAGGAGTTGCTGGCAGCTGTAATCTTGGTCGCCATGTTGTTTTAGCAGGGCAGGCCGGCCTTT
>JYMV01051895.1_pt1 | contig 12048 bp, 6 predicted proteins | sample 338911 | NCBI WGS metagenome assembly JYMV01 (sample SAMN03354496, study PRJNA234377) | hydrothermal vent metagenome | biome: Deep sea; feature: Hydrothermal plumes at the Eastern Lau Spreading Center, Western Pacific Ocean; material: Seawater | place: Tonga | collected 2009 | depth 2000 m m | reverse complement strand
AGTCCATAACTGATGCTTTTGAATCTCCGTTAGTATTTATTCCCAAAATAGTTAATTTTTCAGAAGAAAGCTGGTCTCGAACTTTATTAAATTCTAAAGCCTGTTTCATACACGGCACGCAAATATGAAACATGCCTACCAAGACAGTCTTCCCCTTTAAATCAGACAAGGATATTTTATTACCGGCGACTGAAGTCAATGAAAAGTTTGGTGCCGGATCACCTGCAATCGGAACCTTCGCATAAGAATTTTGAACCAGAAATATTATCGAAAAAAATGTCAAAACCAAAGTTTTATGCATCGCTAGACTCCTTATTGATACGAACCGGAATAAAATGAGTAATCAAAGGATCTGTTACTGTGAGATGTTGCGTCTGTTCTGATATTCTGATTATTTTAAACTGGACAAAATAAATTTGGAAGTCCAAAAAGAGATACGCCTTCTTGCTAGACAATAAGACGATCCTTGTCAAACCATTTGATTTAAAGTCTTTAAAGGCCATTTTTGTAATAGTAACTCGGCCTTGACTTGACTGTGTATATATATTACAACTGACGAAAAACATAGGGTTTGAGAGCTATCTTTTCATGCAAATTATACCATTCCTCATCATTGCTGTTCTTCTAATGCCTGGAACAGCATTTTCCGGGTCTATACAGGGTGTCGCTATCTTTTCGGGCAAGACTGAGCAGTTAAAGCCTTATAAAACCGGTAAGTATAAGAAGGCCTGCGGTTCAGACATCCCAAATGAATCCATACTGATTGACAATAAAGGGGTTAAAAATTCCGTCATCTCACTCCATGGAAATAAATTGAAAAAGCGAGGCGGTGAGTACAAGTTGGATCAGAAGAAATGCAGATACGAACCTCATGTAATTGCCGTGCCCCTAGGCTCAGAGCTAAAAATACATACAAGTGATCCGATCAACCACAATATTCATACGTATTCTTTTGAAAACGACCCCATTAACATTATGTTTCTTCCGGGTCAGGATGCATACTCTCAAGAAATGGAGGAAGCTGAAATCATCAAGGTGGAGTGTGATCTACACGACTGGATGAGAGCTTGGATCGTCGTTACACCTAATGCATATTCAACCGTTTCGGGTACTGACGGATCTTTTGAGATCCCTGATGTCCCACCAGGGAAATATCAGTTAACTGCATGGCATGAAACGCTTGGAAGTCTGACTAAAAATATCACTGTTGGAAATGATGGGCTCAATGTCAATTTCGACTTTTTGGAAGTACCCCAGGAAGAAGCAAAGCGATAAAACACCGATAAATTAAATACCGTTATACCTCACACCAGGGAGACAGCACCGTCATGAACCTTAGATCTATCATTTTCATCACCACATTATTTTCATTCACCTCCCTAAGTGTAGAGAGCAATGCATACCAGGAAATGGAAGTTACTAATGGTGGTTCTATCCAAGGAAAAGTTGTTCTGACAGGGGAAATGCCCTATCCACGGGTTTACCACCTCATTCTCTTCCCCAATATTGATATGTGCTCAGAAGTCGATACTGATGATGAAATGAACCGCGTTCTCGATGATTTTAAAATTTCTGAGGATGGGGGCTTAAAAGACGTTGTTATTACATTGGAGCATGTTGAAGCAGGAAAACCCTTTAATAAAAAACCAATTTTAATCGACTCTAAAGATTGTAAATTCACTCCAGATGTTAACGCAGTTCGTCAGGGTGAAGCATTCAGGGTCACCAATTTAGATGCCGTGATGCACAATAGTCAGGTATATCAGGCTGAGCGCGGGAAAATCATTCAAAACCTTCCTGTCCCACCTGAAGGAGTGACCAATGGGAAAGTAACCTTTCAGAAAAAATTCAAAATATTTCAAATGATCTGTGGCATGCATGAATTCATGCAAACGTGGGGATACCGCGTTCAAAACCCCTATTACTTTGTCACAAAACTTGGAGGCGAGTTTAAAATAGATAATATTCCGCCAGGAGATTACGTTCTAAACGCATGGCATTATTTGATAAAACCGCAAAGCCAAAGAATCCATATCGCGAAAAATGGAACGATTGATGTCAATTTTGAATTTAATGCAGATAAAATAGTCCGACCTCTATACGAAACCATCAAATCTGGACGTATCAAAAAAGATGCCGTTTACCCCGGTTCCGCAAAAGGTAGAGAACTCGGAAGATAGTATTTACATGGCATCAAAAATAATTAAAGCAAAAACATACATATTTTTTGTCGCGGTTAGTCTTAACCTTTTAAGTCATATTCCCAATACTTTTGCTTTTAATAGCCCAAGTGAATCTGATATGCCATTGAGCATAGAAGTCAATGGCAAAAATATCTCTCTCCAAAACTTGATATCTCCAATCACGGAATCCAATCAAATATTAGTTGAAGGAGCAGATATATATATAAAAAATTGTGTTCTTTGCCATGGGGACTTACTCGACGGTAAAGGTTTATATAGCGAAAGCTTTTCCCCTCCACCGGCAAACTTCTTGCTTCCACAATCCATTTTAAGCAAACCTAAATCGTATGCTTATTGGCGCATAATGAAAGGCGGGCTCGGACTACCAAAAAAATATGAGCCTTGGAATTCAGCAATGCCTTCATGGGAAGATGTGCTAACGGAGGATCAAGTATGGAAAGTTATTCACTTTATTTACAAAAAATCCAAAGAACTATCCACAACTACAATTCAAAATATTTCAGAACCATCTATCGAAAATGGAAGAAAAGTCTATTCTAAAAACTGTTCTGTTTGTCATGGGGAAAAAGGCTCTGGTGATGGACCTGGCGCAAAAGTATCTAGCCCTTTTCCCAGAAATTTCATCAAGGGGCATATCAAACTTCGGTCAACACCTTTCGGGAAGATCCCAACAGATAAAGATCTGTTTGACGCAATCACAAACGGGTCAAAAGGGACAACCATGCCATCATGGGAACACCTCTCTGAGAAAGACCGACACAGTTTGGTTCTCTACCTAAAAACTCTATCGAAAAAATTCGCAAAGTTTGTCAAAAAAGGAAAGACACATAAGATTGTAGTAATACCCGATCCTCCAAAATTCACACTTGCCAGTCTAGAGCGGGGAAAAGACTTATTTATACAAAACTGCTCGGGCTGTCACGGAGTAAGAGGACGTAGTGATGGAGCTTCCACCAAAAAGATTGTCAATATAGCCACCGACGCCATTTGGCCTCGTAACCTAAGCAAACCCTGGAAGTTTCGTCGGGGTGATAAACGTAAACAAATCTTCCAAACGCTACGCACCGGACTATCACTAACTGCCATGCCAAGGTTTTCCCCGAGAATTTTCAAGGACAAACAAATCTGGGATCTGGTCCACTACGTACAAACTTTATCTCCATCACAAAAACCAGAAACCCCACGATTTCTCAATGTCCAAAAAGTTGATGGACCGTTACCGGACAACCCAGATGATCCAGCCTGGAAGACGGTCAATTCGAATTTTTATCCATTAGGCGGGCAAATCATCCAATCAGAAAAAGCAATTTACCCTATCATCGACAATGTTGTTGTTAAAGCGTTGCATAACGGTAATGAGATCGCATTTTATCTCTACTGGGATGATCCTACGGTAGACCCTGTTCTCGAGAAATTAACCACAGTGGAAGAATCACCAGCCCCTCCCCTTCCGGCTCATCTACAAGTGGAAGAACCCGAAGAGGAACAATCAACTGAGGAACCTCAACTGCAGGAGTTCCCCGATTCGATCGCCATTCAATTCCCTATATCTGTTGATGATAACGGCGACAAACCCTATTTTCTAAATGGAGATTCGGAACACCCTGTCAACTTATGGAAATGGAACTCTTATCCAATGAAGGCAATGGAGATGAATGCAATCGGCGTGGATAAAATAAATGCACAGGGAAGTGATAGCCAAAGTCTTTCCTCTAAAGCTAGCTTCAAATATGGACGCTATTTTCTTGTCATTAAACGCCCGCTTACTACGGTAGATACGAAAAATGACATCCAATTTAGGTCAGGACAGACTATCCCCATCGCCTTCAACGCCTGGAACGGCTCCGCAGGAGAACATGGGAGCCAAAAAGTGATCTCTAGTTGGTTTAATCTAGAACTGGAATAATTCAAAAAATTTTATTCAATAGAAGAAGTAATGATAGGTAGGGTAAGAGTACCAAGATAGGCTAGTAAATCAGCTACTTCCTGAGTCTCAAGCAAATCCTTAAAGTTCCCGGGCATTGTGGAAACTTTCTGGGTCTTGAACTTTTTAATCCTATTTCTAGGTATATGTCGATCTTTCCCATTTTTATCCACTATATCAAAACCAGAGTCATCTTCATTTTTCTTGATCCCGGTGATAAACTTTCCTTCCTTAGTAAGGATCAAAATGGTCTTGTAGCCCGATGTGATAACCGCATCGGGATCCAGAATCGACTCTAGAAGAAACTCACGTGTTCGACTGGTACCTACGAAACTAAGTTCTGGACCGACGGAACCTCCCTGACCTTTGACAAGATGGCATTTAGAGCAGTTTGCTGTTCCTTCCGGGTCGTTATAAATTTTTTCTCCTCTTTTCGGATCACCTTTGGCGGACAAATATTGCTTCCAGTCTCCTGAAATTTTATTTTCAATCTCATCTTCTTCCTCGGGCTGAAATGAAACCAAAAATGCGGCAATAACGCGAGCTTCTTCCGGGCCAAGACCCAAGTTGGGCATTTTTGTGTCTGGGCGAAAAATCTGCGGATTAGAAATCCAGGCATAAATCCACTCTGGTTTATAATTTGTGGAAGCACGGTTCAGGTTCGGACCAATCCTTCCCCCTTCATCATTCAACTGATGACATCCCAGGCAACTTTTTTTATTCATAACTAGGAGCTTCCCCGTATCCACCTGCTTTTTTTCTTGGCCCTTTTCGGCAAACCATTTGGAAAAAGAAGCCATATCAGAGCGGGTCAAAGCAGGTCTTATGGGCCGTTTTGATTTAACACCCTCGGGAACAGTTACCATAACCCCATTTTTTCCAAGGTGTCTGATAAAAATAATCAACGACCAAATTTCCTGTTCAGACAATGTATGACCAAATACTGGCATCAAGTGTGATTTTTTAACACGCGCACCTCCTTCACTGATAACTCGGAATAGTTTATCGTTGGATCGTTTAGCAAGGAATTCCGGATTGGACAGTTTCGTAGGATCTTTATCAAGAAACTCCGCATTGAATCCATCACCATCACCATATTTGCCGTGGCAGTGCGCACAATAGTTCTGAAACAGACGTTTCCCTCTTTCTAATATAATTTGCGGATCTGTTGGCGTTGAGGGAGATCCGGAAATATCGCCGGCCCACACAAAGGCACCGGAAATCAAAGCAAAACAAAGCATCAGTAGAAACGATTTTAATGAGTTTGGCATAGGTAAAAATTAAAGTTCACTATGAAACAAGATATGGAGCAGAAATATTAACTTAAATCAAATAGATAATCATTAAAGAACTGTGAGACGTTTAAAGGATAAAACTAGACTTTGGTTTGACTAATGATCGGATTGTGTTCATTCGCGTTTCTTCATATTTTCAAGCATAAAAAAAAGCAGCACCAGAACAAAATTCCCGGTACTGCTTTCATTAAACCCTTAAAACTGGATTTACTTGGCTTGAAGTATGAAGTTGGCTTTAGCAGCGCCATCACCAACCGCAACTTCCTAACTTACCCCACCTGGTTTCCAAACGGTCACTATTTATCTGGCGGCGGGCTTGGCTTGAGTTTCTTTGCTTTAAGTGTAAAGTCGGCTTTGGCAGCGCCAGCACCAACAGTTACATCCTGAGATACCTCACCAACATAGGGTTGCCATGCGGTCACCTTGTACTTGCCAGCAGGAATACCATCAATTTTGAAAGCCCCATCGGCTCCGGTAATGGCATAGTAAGGATTCCAAACAATCCGAGCATCGGCTTCCATGAAGTTATGCTGATCGCACTGCAAGAAAAAGTGTGTGTCTTTTTTCTTTCCCTTCGCTTTAAACTTTTTTAAATTATTAGTGACTTGTGCAACGTCCCCTTGACTAGGCAGAGGCTTGTTGAATAGGGTCTTACGGCTTGCACCTACAACTGAATAGCCGTGCGGGTTGTGTAGAATGTCAGGGTCATTATTGGTCACTGTCAATAAAGCTCCGGTGCCCTCAAGTCCAGTCCAAGGTGGCAATTTTTTCTTTGCCTTGTCAGCCTTTTTCTTTTCCTTATTGTATGCTTTCCAAGCTTTTTTCTCCTCATCTGAAGTCCTGCGGATAACCCCCATCTTCTGGTCAATATCACAGTTTCTGAAATCGAAATTCATTTTACCCGCTTTATCACCCCAGGGTTTTCCTGTTGCAATGCTTTCTATAAACACAACCGCATCTTTCAGCTTTCCACCAGCTGCAGTTACCTTTACACGGGGGCGGATATTGCCTTTAGCGTCCGGGTGTTTTATACAAAATTCAACGTTTTTCCCTTTACTAAGATCTTCCATTATGGGTGCTGGCGCCTTACCTTTCAATGAAACAACGCCGGTTATGGAGCCTTTACCAGCAGTCCCTTCCGTGTAGTACCCCTTTTTTTCGGCGTTTTTATAAGAATATGATGCAGCAAAACTTGTCCCCGCAAAAGCAATGTAAACAGTCAGCACCATTAATGCTACCAAAACTTTTTTCATCTCCTAGTTCCCTCCTAAAGTTTAACAATTACAAAAAAAATCAACTCCCCAAACTAATACAAAAATGGGTGCCTCATATCAAACGATTTCATGCTGTAATAAAATGCTACGTAGTCTATCACAACTTACAAAAAAATGAAAAACAGGGGAACCCTAAATGAGGGGTCCCCCTGTAACGCTGCAATGTAAATGTTATCAATGATTATTGCTGGTTCATTGTTAACACATCGTCTCCAGCTTCTTTAGAAGCTGTCTTTCCAGCTTTTGGCGCAGCTCCACCCAATGGAAGAATTGAGCGGTCTCCCCCAGGCAGGACCTTGAAATAACCCCACTGGCCGGCCTGCTGGTAAGGTGTACGCGCATTCAACCAGAGGTAAGTACCTGGGTTGCTATAGGTACCACCAGCGTTGATGAACGCTTGGATATATTCACCTGCACCAAACTGTTCTACGTCAATCATATCAGAGCCTTTTTGATTGAGGTGGCGACGCCACTGGTGACCATCCAGATTAAACATCTGGTTCTGCTCGTTATGAGCACCAAAAATATTAATCATTACGCGATCTCCGGCATGTGCTTTCAGTATTGGAGTCGCAGGATCACTATCGGCAGCAACGCAAGCTGTGAACATATTACCAAATTCACAACCCTCGTCTTCGCGATAGGTCCACGGTTCGAGCCGGTAGTTCACGCCTGTAAGTCCCGCAACGTTCTGCAGGTAAGGCATAAATGACGTGCCCAGGATATTATCCTCATCCTGAAAATACAGTGCGAAATCCCGGTAGTTTTCCAGGTCCTGGTTTTCCGGATAGGATTTGTCGATGATCACGTCCGCCTTCCAGGAGTTACCCAAGGAAATATCTTTCCCTGTTTCCGGATCGCGATACACAGATCCTTTAGGGCCGATGATGATACCACCGTACATGCCGCTTCGGATGTTTGAAGTAGCATTTCCGAAATCCCAGAGCAGAGCACCGTTGATATTAAAATCCGGATGTGCGTAGAAAGTGTACACCTTGGATTTGCCAGGCTTAACCGTTTGGTCACCAGGGTTATTACCCACGTTGATTCCCTGGGAGTCCAGGGGATCGAACGCAATATTGTTCGCGTGAATAGAGGCATTGCCTGACTTCAAGCGGTTAGTCAGCTTAACCTTGATGCACTCCCCAATGTTGGCACGCAGTGTCAACGGATGAGGATGCTTACCATCTGCTGCTGCTTTCGCCATTTCGCCTTCAAGGGCGAAGATTCTGGCTTCTGCATTTGCTAGAAGGAGCATTCTCTCAAAATCAACTTCAATCTCATCTTCAGCGTTAGGATTAAATTTCAGTGCGGTATCGATAGCCACCACGCTGAAGTTTTTCACTGGAGCACCTTTCGGACAAAGCTGCTTGGAGGATTTTCTCGGCTTCTCGTTTCCTGGAAGTGCCTTGAGATCCTTCTGCAATTTGTCGTGGACGCGGATGATTCCCCAACTGCCTTCTGAGAACTTCGAGGTACGTCCATTGTAATACAGGTAATCTCCTGCCATCTCCTGGTACCCACCTGCGGTAGTGGCTAGGTCATACCGCTCGGCGATGCCTATATGAATAGTGTTGGTAACTCTTGAATCTCCGTCGTAACGTTCAGGGCGGTACCCATGACCGGAAACCACAAAAGTATGGGTCTCATTCTGCATTCCTGACAGAAGTCGGAACAAGATTGAATCACCAATGTACGCACGCAAAAGCGGAGTCGATGGATCTCCATGTACCTTACTGCTAAATAACTTAGATGCATCGGGATTAGATTGAAGTCTTGCTGTAAGAGATGCGCTTCGAAAGTTAAAAGCACCTCCTGTTGTATGTGTGCCACCATTTAAATGAGGGAAGGCAACTTCCAGCATGGTTTTAGGCATCTGAAAGGAAATGGATTGCCCTGCTGCAATGGCGTTCTCACGACTAAGCCCTGGAGGATTTCCCGCGGTCACCAGCTGTGCCGTATGCGGAACGGTATCACTCACCTGAGCAACAAGCTCTCGGAAACTACCAGTCCTGTTATAAGCCACGGGTTCTGTACCATGAATATCCGCCACAGGGCCACTTCGTATTAATTCTCCTGTCTGTGGATTATGGTAGGTCGATCCCCAAGGCTCAACAATTGTCGAACCGATTCCACCATGCGGCCAAGTGGTCGCACCAAATGCATGGTCATGCCAGAACACAAGACCCAAATCTACGTCAACCCACCACCGGTATCGTACATACTCCGTGCTAACGATCTGACCGGCCTTATGAGCATGAGTCATACCCTCGGTAAAAGTGATTTTGTACTTATGGTCCTTAGCAAAACCCTTGTTTGGATCAGGAGAAATGGACTTGATCCATCGAGCGTCCTTCCCATTAGGGACTTCGATACCAACAATGATATCAGCACCAACATGGTAAGGTGTAGAATGATGCGCCATCTCGATTTCTACCGTGGTATCTCCAGGCTTGGTGGCCTTTAGAAGCTTAGCATTCATCGGAACAGGCATACCAACATGATGTGATTCTCCCGTCTCCTTATCAACTTTCATCTTCTTATCAAACTGCCTGTAGGATCGCATGGACTGATCATAGGACATACCCGTGATCACGCCATCCGACGCCTGGTTATCGAACTGGAAGAAATGGGGATGAATATTGACTTTCGACATCTGAAAGTTGGTAAAGTCATCATCATCCCACTCACTAGTCAAAAGAACATCAACACAGTCATAAACATTGGCACGAATGACTAGAGGTATGGCTTTCTTAGGATCAGCTTTTTTCTCAGCCATCTCTTCATCGATTACATAAATAAGACCGTACTTATCGATGACCGGAGGTGTCTTACCAATCGCGTCGGAGAGTTGAATCGGCGTATTGATGAAATGCAGGTTGTACTGTTTTCTGCCTGCACCTGCCGGACACAGACTCCATCGGCCCTGTTCACCCGGTTTGGCGCCACCAGTATTCTCCATATCGGGACCACTTCGCGCACTACCAGATTCCGTCTTAGTAATAACCCCATGGTCGGTCTGCATATGGAAAGGCTCCAGCCAGGGAGCACCACCATGGTTACGGGCGAAAGGCACACGTTTGCCAAAATGTGGATTCATATGTGGAAAAGACAACTTACCAGTCAACGGACTGAACTGGATCGGATGCCGCTTTCCGGGATGAGGTGGCTTATGTTTTGGGTTTTTATCGGTCGATTCTCTCTCGGACAAGGCTTGGTTTCCCTTCCAGTCATAATCCCAAACAGAACCATCGTAGGATAAGATCTGACCTTTCTCGTCATCAGTATGGCCAGGTTGGCCCTGAGGCGGCAACATATACTTAACCCAATCTTTGATGTTAACGACACGGGTTTCTTTGGTCCAATCGCTTTTTCCTTTATCAACAATCTTAAACTTGGTTCCGAACCAGTCCATCGTCTTACCAACCAACTTGTCCGATGACACGCCGCGGGGAATGCGCCCCGTCCGGTCAGGAAGTTCAGCCAAGGGACGCATAGTATCAGTGCTGCCAAAAGGGTAATTCCCATTTTGAAGGGTGTTATAAACCCTCCAGTAGCCCCACATACCTGCAACATAGTGATGTGCCACATGGCAGTGGAACAGAAAATCTCCTGCCAAACGCTGACAAAGACCAGAACCGCACTCAGTCTCCAAATCAACTGTTTCAGAAGGACCGATTACCTGAACATCAACTCTGTCTGACGTGGTGCGAACAACAGGGTACTTGACAGGTCCGTTGTAGGCCGCTTGGGTCAGGTTCGTTAAATTATTTATACTTTGCGGAGAACGAGTCCAGCGAATGGTGCCACCATGCGGGTGATGCGAATGAAACACTTCACCGCCGCCGTGGACAAGCCGAAACTTAGCCGGATCACCCAAGTAAGAACGCGGAATTGTCGTCGGAGCGTCACCAAACGTATAAGAACTGTAAGCCAATGATTCATCCTCAAAGTGAAACCTCTTCTCCTGCTGGGCTAGATTGTTAATACCGAAAGGCTCTGAACGAAAGTTCAGTGCCCGAGCGGAGGGACGATAGGCATCCGTCATCGGGTCTCGTTGCGGGATCATCTCACCAAATCGATTAAGCGGGCGAAACGACTCATCACCAACTTCATGGTAAACAAGCACAAACTCTCGAAAATCCCTATCATCATCGTTAACAATCATGGCCTCCCAGCCGCTTTCCATTGGCTTGGAATCCCAAGGATCAAGATACTTAGAACCCTTAGGCTCAACAACCATCACACCCGTCAACCCCAGAGAAGATGGATCTCGTCCAGCATGACTCTGAATCGTGTGGCTTCCTTCCTGCTCATCGATCGGAATCATCCACTCAAATTCCTGGGATTCACCAGATGCTGTGATACCGCCAGCAGAAGCAGCGCTGGCTGGTAACCCTGAAGAACTGATGATCATCGCTGATCCATTAACCTGGAAACCAGCGTCTTCATCCTCTAGTTCATTAGAAAAAGTAACCCGTAGGCAATCTCCTTGATTGGCACGAATAACAAGTGGCTGGATAGCGTCGCCCTGCAAGCCATTAGAAACAGCGCCTGGATCCAATCCATCTTCACGGGCAGCCTCATTTTTCTTCTCTTCTGCTCTGATTTTTGCGATACCGTCTCTTAATGCATAGGTATAACCGGGATAATAGTCACCCCACTGGTTCAAGGTAATTTCAACATTGATAGCTACCACATCGTAATGTTTGACGGGTGCATTGCTCGGACAATGGGCACCTTTGAAAACTTCTTGCTTCGCTTCGACGGGCCCAAGCAAATAACTTTGCTGCAATTGGTGAGCGGACCAGGAATCATGAAAACCACCACCTGTGGAGGCCGGAGTCGCGTGTTCCTGGATTTTATCCTGCAATCGCCCCATCAACTGCATGAAAGTTTTGTCGAGGCGATCCTGTCGGCCTTCCATGCCGCTCATCATCTCTTCGTAGTCGATCTGGGTTTCAAGTTTTTCCAGCCAGGCTGGGCGGTCATGCGCTTTTTTCGCCTTGTGTTCCGATGCAGCGGCGGCGCTTGTTACCAGCCCAAAACTAAGAGCCAATGTGACAATCACCAGCGTATGCAACAACTTCCAGCCTTTTGCGACGCGACGTAACATGTTGATACCTCCCTTGGAAATGTAAACAGACAAAATAACCAAAAAAATATATAAAAACGGCTACTGCCACCATTCTATTCAATAAATGTACAATTTTAACTGGTGGAATTTATCATTTTTTCACCCTATTTGCAAAGCTCAATTTCAACCTTTTTGCGTTAATTTAATATGCAATTTACCTTCCCCTCTTAAAACCAATACATGGATTTCACCGCCTTCTAAAACAGAGTTTAAA
>JYMV01035165.1_pt2 | contig 12048 bp, 14 predicted proteins | sample 338911 | NCBI WGS metagenome assembly JYMV01 (sample SAMN03354496, study PRJNA234377) | hydrothermal vent metagenome | biome: Deep sea; feature: Hydrothermal plumes at the Eastern Lau Spreading Center, Western Pacific Ocean; material: Seawater | place: Tonga | collected 2009 | depth 2000 m m | reverse complement strand
TGGCCCAGAGTGAGAATGAAGGCTGGCTGACTGAGTTGTGGATGCAGCACGTCGCGGATATTTGTGAAGTGCCGCTGACACACGTAGAAGGTGTGGTGACGTTTTATACCATGTTTCGTTTGAAACCCCCCGGAAAATACCATTTGCAGGTTTGTACTTGCGTGCCGTGCTGTCTTGTCGGCGGAACAGAGTTGTTGGAACACACGGAAAAAATACTGGACATTCACGCAGGCCATACTACAGATGACGGCGTATTCAGCATTGAAGAAATGGAGTGCATTGGAGCGTGCAGTTTTGCACCTGCGATAATTGTCAATGAAGACTACCATGAGCAGGTAACTCCGGAAAAAATGGATAAAATGATTGATGAATTGAGACAGTAAAAAATGTTAGAAGAAACTCTTGTTCTTTTCAAAAATATTCGAAATACCAAATACGACAAGTCTTTGGCTGCTTATAAAAAATCCGGTGGTTATAAGTCTTTGAAAAAAGTATTTGGAATGAAGCCCGAAGACGTCGTTCAGGAAGTCAAAGAGTCCGGAATACGTGGACGAGGCGGAGCCGGTTTTCCAACAGGTCTGAAATGGAGTTTCATGGCTAAAGGAACCGGAAAACCAAGTTATCTTGTTGCCAACGCGGATGAATCTGAACCGGGAACCTGCAAGGACCGCGAACTGATGCTCAAAGATCCGCACCTTTTTTTGGAAGGTATGATGATCGGCTGCTACGCAGTCGGCTGTCATCACGGTTACATTTATGTTCGTGGCGAATTTTTTCCCTCCATCAAAATCTTGAATGCCGCAGTAGATGAATTATATGCAGACGGGCTTCTCGGACCTGATCCACTGGGCAGCGGTTTTAATTTGGACCTCACTATTCACACCGGTGCCGGTGCATATATTTGCGGGGAGGAATCTGCCCTGCTGGATTCGTTGGAAGGCAAACGAGGGCAACCTCGAGTCAAACCGCCTTTCCCCGCAGTTTCAGGTTTTAACGGATGCCCGACGAGTGTGAACAATGTTGAAACGCTGGCCTGTATGCCTTTTATATTTAGCGAAGGAGGAGTGGACGCTTTCAAAAGTTTTGGTCCACAAAATAATTCAGGCACTCATTTAGTCAGTTTAAGCGGTCATGTCAATCGGCCAGGAGTTTATGAGTTGAGGATGGACGTAAATATGAAAGACATTATTTACGACATCGGTGGAGGCATACGGAACGGAAAGAAGCTCAAAGGAGTTATTCCCGGGGGCTCGTCATCTCCGGTCATGAAAGCAGATGAAGTGGATGTTCTGTATAATTTTGATGATTTGGCTAAAATAGGTGCCATGATGGGGTCTGCGGCAATTATGGTTTTTGATGAAGACACTGATATAGTAAAATTACTTCATCGCATTACCCGTTTTTATGCACATGAATCCTGCGGCCAATGTACTCCCTGTCGCGAAGGAACTCAATGGACAAAGCAAATTGTCCGGGACTTTCTCAGCGGAAACGGAAGTGAAGAAAAATTGAAACGTCTTGACAGAGTCGGCGGAAACATGTTGGGTACCTCTCTTTGCGCTTTGGGTGATGCCGCCGCAATGCCGATTCAAAGTTTTGTAAACAAATTTCCGGAGGAATTCCGGAAATATTATGCCACTGCTTAACGAGTTTTCCATGCCTGTATTTCATATTGATGGTGAGCCGGTTGAATTTGAACCCGGTGAAAAAATTATTTCTGCAGCTTTACGCTGTGGAAAAGTTATACCTCATTATTGCTACCATCCCGGAATGTCTGTAGTCGCCACCTGCAGGATGTGTCTGGTTGACGTGACCGATCTGGGTAATGGCCACCCAGCGCCAAAACTCCAAACCGCCTGTTCAATGGATGCCGCGGAAGGGATGAAGATCGAAACTCTCAATCAAAAAGTTGAAGAGGGCCGTAAACTTGTCAACGAGTTTCTGCTGGTGAATCACCCTCTTGATTGCCCAATTTGCGATCAGTCCGGAGAATGTGCCTTACAGGATTATGCCTTTGAATATGGTTCCGGAAAGTCGGAAATGGATTATTCTAAACGGGTAAGCGGTTGGCGTGACATTGGGACTTTTGTGGCGTTGGAACGCAACCGCTGTATTCAGTGTTCGCGCTGTGAACGTTTTACCAGGGAAATCACCGGAACAAACGAATTTGGCATGTTTAACCGCGGGCATGAACTGACTGTGGATACCTATGCCGACAGACCGATGACGAATAAATTTCAGGGAAATATGGCAGACATCTGTCCGGTTGGCGCCATTACCGAAAAGGAATTCCGCTTCAAGCGAAGAGTTTGGAAACTGAAAAAAAATCATTCAATTTGTACGGGATGTTCTACCGGCTGCAATGTCACTATTGAACATGACCGTAATGAAATTTTCCGGCTCAAGCCTCACGAAAACCAAAGCGTCAATAAGTGGTGGTTGTGTGATGAGGGACGTTTGACATACCGCATGATGAACGAACGTAAAACAAGGATTCATCAACCGTTGGGTCGTGTTGACGGAAAACTTGAGGGAATTTCTTGGAATGAGGCGTACGGCGCAATTGCGGAACGAGTCAGTGAAATGTCGCCATTACCGCAAGAGGTGCTTGCACTGACCGATACTCATGCGAGTAACGAAGAGTTGTTTTTACTGCAAAAGCTTCTCAAAGATATCTTTTCTACAGAAAACATCTTTTGCCCTTTACCGAATTGGGAACAAAGTGAAAGTGATTTTTTCATCAATACCCTTATTACATCAGATAAAACTCCCAATCGGGCCGGAGCACTTGCTCTCAAGATCAAGGGTGATGCTAAAACTGCAAAACTTAAAAAAGCAGTTGAAAGTGATCCGAAAGTGGTTTTTGTTTTGGGCAATCCATTTGAAGCAGAATCGGAAATTCAGGAGCAATTAAAAAGAGCACAGTTAGTAGTGCACCTTGGTATTTTCCACAACTCATGGAGCGAGATTGCGGATGTTGTGCTTCCCGGACAATACTATTCTGAAAAAGATGGAACTTTTACAAATAAGAATCAGCGAGTACAGGCAACTGAAATTGCAGTACAGGCTTTGCGCAGGACTCGTCCGGAGTGGCAGATTATTGCGGAATTGTCAAAGGCACTGGGCCGAGAAAATACTTTCGCCAGTTCAGCACAAGTTTTTAATGCAATGACTCAGGAAGTAAAAGCATTCAAGGGACTCAGCTATGAAAATCTCGGTGGACTTGGTAGCGTGCTGACAAAAAAGACAAGAGACTCAGGAATGAAAGTGGTCAAGGCACAGATTTAGTTTTGTGTGAACTCAAAATTCTTTTCGTAACCGAAAAATGTTAATAATTTTCTACATTTTTGCCGCTCTGAGCGTACTGGGTGGATTGGGTGTTCTTTTTCTGCGGAATCCAATTCATTGCGCGCTTTCTCTGGTGGGCACATTTTTTTGTTTGGGCGCAATTTATGTGATGCTCAATGCAGAATTTGTGGCGGTCATTCAAGTTTTAGTTTATGCCGGCGCGATTATGGTTCTGTTCCTGTTTGTGCTGATGCTGCTCTCCTCAAAGGATTCTGAACAGTATGCCAACAAATGGCCCATAGGTAAAATCCTGGCGGGACTTCTCTCTTTGGGGATTTTTATACAAATTGCCGGTCTCTTCAATGCAGGTGAACTACAGCTTGGACCAAAGGGAGCATATCCTCTTGAGGTTGTAGAAGAAGTTGGTTCGATTGCGTTAATTGGCCGTCTGCTTTTTACAGACTATATTTTGTCATTTGAAATTATTGCCATTCTCCTGCTCGTTGCCGTAATTGGTGCGGTAGTGATTGCAAAACGACGTTTACAATGAAGCTGTTTATATGATTCCCATTGAACATATTTTGTTGTTAAGTGCAGTGCTTTTTACAATTGGAGTGCTGGGTGTAATGCTGCGTCGAAATGTTATAGTTATTTTCATGAGTATTGAACTGATGCTCAACGCAGTCAACTTATCGTTTGTGACCTTCGCCAGAAGTATGGATTCCATGACAGGTGTGATCTTCATCTTCTTTATCATCGTAGTTGCCGCGGCGGAAGCGGTGGTTGGACTTTCGATAATTCTTTCAATTTTTCGGACACGAAAAACGTTGAACATTGACGAATATAATTTATTAAAGTGGTAGCTATGTCGCAAATTTGGCTTGTACCCGCATTTCCTTTGCTGGGATTTTTGCTGAATGGATTTTTAGGGAAACGTTTCGGAGCACGTTTCGTGAGCTTTGTAGGCCCGCTGGCAATCGCGCTCTCGTTTGCCCAGTCGCTGGTCCTGTTTTTTCAAATGCTTGAGGCTGAAGGAAACATGCTCCGGGAACACCTTTACACTTGGATTGCGAGCGGAAATTTTGAAGCCGGAATCAACTTTCAGGTTGATCAGCTTTCCGGACTTTATTTGCTCGTAATCACCGGAGTCGGTTTTTTGATTCATGTCTATTCTGTGGGATACATGGACGGTGAATCCGGATACTACCGTTTTTTTGCCTATTTGAATTTGTTTGTATTTTTCATGCTGATTCTCGTACTTGGCGACAGCTTTTTACTGATGTTCGTCGGTTGGGAAGGAGTAGGTCTTTGTTCATACCTTTTGATCGGCTACTATTTTGAAAAAGATTCTGCTGCAGAAGCAGCCAAGAAAGCTTTTCTATTTAACAGGGTTGGAGATTTTGGAGTGCTGTCGGCAGTTTTGCTGATCTTTTTAGCTTTTGGTTCAATTGAATTCAGCACAATCAATGCTGAAGCAGCAACACGGCTGGAACTAGGCGGAGGGTTGGTAACAGCTATTACGTTGCTGCTCTTTCTTGGCGCTACAGGAAAATCAGCTCAAATTCCACTTTTTGTCTGGTTGCCGGACGCAATGGAAGGTCCTACTCCTGTTTCTGCTTTAATCCATGCCGCTACCATGGTTACTGCGGGTTTGTACATGGTTGCACGTTTGAGTCACTTGTTTGTGCTGGCGCCTTTCACGATGCACGTTATTGCAGTAGTTGGCGCAACCACCGCACTTATGGCGGCAACCATCGCCATCACGCAAACTGATATTAAGCGCGTATTGGCATATTCAACTGTCAGCCAGTTGGGTTACATGTTTTTGGCAATGGGAGTCGGTGCTTTCGGTGCAGGAGTTTTCCACGTCATGACACATGCTTTTTTTAAGGCACTTCTCTTTTTGGGTTCCGGATCGGTCATTCTGGCAATTCATCATGAACAGGATATGCGCAATATGGGAGCACTCAAAAGCAAACTGCCCATCACCTATATTACTATGCTGCTTGGTACATTGGCGATTTCCGGAGTTCCTTTTTTCTCCGGTTTTTTCAGCAAAGACGAAATTCTCTGGAAAGCATTCAGTTCTCCACTGGGAAGTCCGTGGTTCTGGGGAGTCGGTTTCCTTACTGCAGGTTTGACGGCATTTTATATGTTCCGGATGATATATCTGACATTTCATGGAGAATCCAGGGTGGATTCACATACTTTGGAACATGTACATGAGTCACCAATTTCGATAACCATTCCACTGATGATTCTCGCAGTGCTTGCAGTTACAGGGGGATTTTTTGGAGTTCCGCATCTATTTAATTTTTTCCCGAATGGAATGGAAAGTTACTTCCATGGTTTTTTTGCGGATATTCCAAGTGGTCATGGCAGTGTTGCAACAGAGTGGACACTAATGGCTTTTTCCGTGGGCATTGCTTTGTTTGCGTGGTTTGTCGCCGGCAGACTGTATCATTCAGGATTTGATATTGCAGCCGGCTTACGAAGTAAATGGGAATGGGCCTATCAACTTTCACTCAACAAATGGTACATCGATGAGCTCTATAACGCGGTAATCATTCAACCGGGACGTCTCATCTCGACCCATTTACTCTGGCAGCTTTTCGACCAAAATGTGATTGACCGTGCGGTAAATACAACCGGAACGGTCGCACGTATGGTGGGAAATACCATCCGTCCCTTCCAAAACGGTTTAACACAGAATTACGCTCTCATCTTCACTCTTGGAACTTTCCTGATTCTCTGGTACGTGATGTAAAACTGCATTTGAGTTATTTTCTTCTGCAGCAAAGATAATTAAGCCAAAAACAAAGTCATGAAACATTTTCTGCCTCTTTTTCTGATAACCCTTTTTTGTGTAATCTCTCCTGCTCATGCACTTGAGATTGGTGTCGTAGATTTGAATGAAGCATTAAATCGATCTGAAGCAGGCATTCGTTCAAAAAATATACTTGAACGTAGAGGACGTCAAAAACAACAGGAGTTCAAACTGGAAGAGTCGGAACTCCGCAAGCTTGCAGATGACTTGCGCAATAATCCTCTGCTGACCGCCAAAGCCAAGGCTGGCAAAGAGCAGGAATTGATTGCGCGCCAGCAGCAGTTGCGTGAACGAATTCGCACAGTTGAACAGGAAATGAGGCTGGAAGAACGGCGTTTAACTGAAGTAATTTTCCTGGAGTTAAAAACTGTGATTCGCAGCATCTCCATCAAGGAAAAACTGGATTTGGTTATTGAAAAAAATGCAGCACAAATTATTCTTTATATGAAACAGGATACAACCGATCTGACGCAAAAAGTGATTGATGCCTATAATGCACTCAAACAAACAGGAGGTAATTGATGTTGAATTTGGAGGAAATAAAAAAAATTCTTCCGCACCGTTACCCTTTTTTGCTGGTAGACCGTGTGCTGGAGATTCGTGCCGGAGAATACTGCCAGGCCTTAAAAAATATTTCCGGAAATGAGGCGGTATTTCAGGGGCATTTTCCGCAAAAAGCCGTGTTTCCAGGTGTGATGATTATAGAAGCATTGGCCCAAACCGCGGGAATTGTAATTGATTCAGGAAAAGATGAAACGGAATCCGGAAGCATCGTCTTTTTTGCAGGAATCAACAATGCCAAATTCCGGGTGCCTGTTGTGCCCGGTGATCAGCTGATTTTAGAAACCACATTGAGTAATCAGCGCCGTAATTTTTGGGTTTTTGAAGGAAAAGCAAGTGTAGCCGGAAAATTGGCGGCCCAGGCAGAAATCAAATTAATGCTGCAACCAACATGACAACCAGCTTCAGCACGGACGACGTGCGTAAGATTGCACGGCTTTCTTCTTTAGAATTAACAGAAAAAGAAACCGAGGTTTTTGCAGAACAATTTTCTGTAATTCTTGATTATTTTGAATTGCTGAAAACTGCCGAAATTCCGGAAGTTGAGACAGACGTAGACGAAAGCCATTTATGCGGAAGCCGCGAAGATAAAATGATGAAGTCTCCGGTTTCTCCGGAACAGTTTAGCCCTTATCTGGAAAATGGATTTTTCAAGGTTCCGCGGGTGATTGATCAGGGAAATTGAAGATGACCGGAAAACAAAAACAATATTTGCGTGCTTTGGCGCATCCGCTTAAACCTTTGGTTAATCTGGGCAAACAAGGTCTTTCTCCGGAAACAATACGTGAAATTGAAACCCAGTTACTTGACCATGAGTTAATCAAACTCAAAGTTCTCGAAAGCTGTCCTTTGTCAAAAAAAGAATGTACAGACAAATTGTCCGGGGTAAGTGAGATTGATGTCATACAGGTTATTGGAAAAACGATCGTGCTTTTTAGTCCGCATCCGGAAGAACCTAAAATAAAAATTCCCGCTGCTTGAACCGCCACTAATGGCGAAAAGCAAAAAAGCCAAAAGCATAAAAAATATCCGTTATATAATTTGCGAATAGTTCGTAGAGACTCAAACATCATGAACGAAATATTTTATATCACAACTCCCATATATTACGTCAACAGCCATCCGCATATCGGACACGCATACACCACGATTGCGACGGATGTTTTGACCCGCTTCCGGAAACTCTTTGGAGCAGACACTTATTTTTTAACCGGAACGGATGAGCATGGCCAAAAAATTGCTGAATCGGCGGCCAAATCCGGAATTGAACCGCAGGAATTTGTGGACAGGATCAGTCAGGAATTTCGGGTAATGTGGCCGCATCTGCACATTGAAAATGACCAGTTTATTCGTACAACTGATCCTGAACACAAAGCTTGTGTTCAGCAAATTTTGCAAAAAATTTATGATCAGGGTGAGATATATCTGAAAGAATATGAAGGCCTGTATTGTGTTGGTTGTGAACGTTTTATGGATGAAAGTGAATTGGTGGATGGAAATTGTCCTGATCATCAAAACCCTCCTGAATTACATAAGGAACAAAATTATTTTTTCGGAATGAGCGCTTATCAGGATTGGCTGGTTGCAGAGTTGGAGCAAAATGAAAACTGGGTTTATCCTGCACGTTACCGCAATGAACTGACTCAGTTTCTCAAAGCACCTCTGCAGGATTTGTGTATTTCACGTCCAAAAAGCCGTTTGGAATGGGGGATTGAACTACCTTTTGATAAAAACTTTGTCACTTATGTCTGGTTTGATGCGCTCCTTAATTACGCAAGTGCGCTTGGCTGGCCCGATGGTGAAAAGTACAAAAAGTATTGGCCGCACGTGCACCACACGATTGGAAAGGATATTCTGAAAACGCATGGAATTTACTGGCCGTGTATGCTCAAAGCGGCGGGTATGCCTGTTTTCAAAAAATTGGTGGTTCACGGTCATTGGGTGGTGGGCGGCAGCAAAATGAGTAAGTCTCTCGGAAATGTAGTTGACCCCTTGGCCATGAAAGATCAGCTTGGAGTCGATGCTTTGCGTTACTTTTTGATGCGGGACATGAGTTTTGGGGAGGACGCAAATTTTACTGAGGAGTTGGCAATTACCCGTTACAACGGAGATTTAGCCAATAATTTAGGCAACTTGCTCAACCGCTCAATTAGCATGAGCCGCAATAATTTTGAAGGCTGTGTTCCACCTTTGGGTGAAATTGGGGAACTGGAAAAAGACCTCCGCAATTCATTCAGCAAAGGTGTGGAAACTTGCAGGGAATATATTCTTGCATTTCAGCCGCATCGTGCGCTGGAGCACGTGATGTGGTTAAGCAGCCTTGTTAACAAATATATCGACAATTGTAAACCGTGGAGTTTTGCCAAGCAGAAGGAAAATCGAGAGCGCTTGGGAACGGTGCTTTACACTGCTTTGGATATGACAAGAATCCTGGTCGGCTTGCTAGATCCGGTGATGCCGGAAAAAATGAGAGAGGCTCGCATATCTCTTGGACTTGGAACAGAGGGGATTCCGTTTGAAAAACTCACTCACGGATTGTTGGAGTCTGGTACAGAACTTCCGAAACCAACTCCGTTATTTCCAAAGATGCAGGTTCCCGGAGCGGAAAAAACACCGGCAAAAATTCAGCAAAAGGAAAAACCCACAAGTGCAGCGTCAGATGAGGGAAAAGAATGGTTTGCTCTTGAAGATTTTCAGAAAATGGAATTGAAGGTCGGTCATATCAGAACTTGTCGCAAAGTCGAAAAGTCCGCAAAGCTGCTCTGTTCTGAGGTGGATTTGGGCGAAGGGCGTTTACGTTCTATTGTTTCCGGTGCAGCGGAATTTTATACGCCGGAAGAATTGACAAATCGGCGTGTGCTGGTTGTGGCAAACTTGAAAACGGTTAAATTGATGGGTGAAAAATCGGAGGGTATGATTCTTTTTTCAGACGATAAGGGGAAACTGATTTTGATTGAGGCTCCTGACGAGGTAAATCCAGGGGTGACAGTACGTTGAAAATGCTTGAAATGAATTGACAAACTGTACTCGGAATGAAATACTCATTTGATCATGACAACATTCTATTTAGCTGACAAAGAGACTATTTTACAATAAAATCACTATGACAATTGCATCCGGCTACCTGCCTATTTTGATCATGATTGTTCTGGGTGTTATTCTGGCAGGAGCGTTCAGTTGTATCGGACTCTTTCTGGGGCCGAAATTGAGAGGGGAGGCCAAGATGACTCCTTTCGAATCGGGTTTCCTGAGAGACGGAATGGAGGGGCATCGTTATGACGTCAAGTTTTATATGACCGCATTGGTATTTCTCATCTTTGACGTGGAAGTTGTTTTCCTCTATCCGTGGGCCGTACAGATACGCGAATTAGGTTGGTTTGGTTTCATAGCCAGTTCAGTCTTTTTGGGAATACTGGTCCTGGGTTTGGCTTACGATTGGAAAAAAGGTGCGCTGGAATGGGAATAAATTTGTGAACAATGGACAATATGCAAACAACTATTGAAAAAGATGGAGACGGCTATCTGGCTAAAGTGAAAGACCAGTGCTTACTCAGAGAAGGAAGCTGTTCAAGAACTGAAAAATGTTGTTGAAATGATAATGGACTATCATCTTGAACAAATTAATGCAGAACGACTCATTAGAAATGAGTTGAATGTATTACAAGAACAATATGCCGTTTAAATACAGGAAATTGAGAAAAAACTTATAAAAATTGGATTTCAAGTTGTTCGTCAAAAAGGTTCTCATGTTATTTTCTCCAATGGAAGAGACGCCTTCCCAGTACCAAAGCACGGTTCAAATAATATATCTCCAGGAGTGGAACGTCAGTTGTTAAAGATTCTGGCAATGACAAGAGATGAATTTAGTAATATCAAATAATTCTAATTTAACAGGAGCAAATTATGGATACAGATTATGGTGGTTTTAAAACCACAACTTTTGATAGTGTGGTCAACTGGTCCAGGAAGTTTTCACTTTTTCAGTATCCGTTTGTGACAGCTTGCTGCGGAATGGAGTACATGGCGGCTGCCTGTTCTCATTATGACATTGCCCGTTTTGGCGCGGAAATCCCCAGATTTTCTCCAAGACAGGCAGATGTCCTGTGGGTCGTAGGGACAATCACCCACAAAATGTCACCGATTCTAAAAACTATTTACGATCAAATGGCTGATCCGAAATGGGTAATTGCTTTTGGTGCCTGTGCTGCTTCCGGAGGTTTTTATCAAAATTATTCTGTGCTCCAGGGGATTGACCGTTTGATTCCGGTTGACCTCTATATCGCGGGATGTCCTCCACGTCCGGAAGCAGTGCTGGACGGACTTATGGAGTTACAAAACAGTATTCAGAGTGATGGCCCAAAGGCTAACGGCATAACCCCAACCGCGATCAGACACGAAAATCAAAAAGTGGATCAACTCAATCGGTATTTTGAAATATCCAAAAAAGAAGTTTTTGAGAATCAGCAAAATCCTAGAAGCAATCGTATCAGCAAACCGGGTTTCACCTATTCTGAAGATTTCATCAATGTCAGTCCACATATTGGTTATGACTCTCCAAAAATGCAAAAAGATAAGGCCGCACTTAAAGAAGATTGAAATTGTTTAAAACTAAAATTGAAGCGATAAAAAATAATGAGTGAAGAAATTTCCATAACGGAAACGGAAACATCTACGGACATAGGCGAACTGACTGCCTTGCTGCAACAGGAATTTCCGGACGCCGTCACCGGTTTTCATGCTCACAGAGGAGACGAAACGGTCGTGATTGAACGAGATGCATTGGAGCCTGTCTGTCGCTTTTTACGAGATGATTCACGTTGTTCTTTTGAGATAATGATGGATTTGACAGCAGTCGATCGTCTTGAAATGAATGAGACACCACGTTTCGAAATGGTATATCATTTTAAGTCTTTGACCCACGCTCGACGTTTACGAATAAAAGTTCGTTTAGCAGAGGATGATTGTAATATTGCTTCAATTCACCATTTGTGGAAAGCGGTTGACTGGTATGAGCGGGAATGTTTTGACATGTTCGGAATTCATTTTGAAGGACATCCGGACTTGAGGAGAATTTTGATGTACGATGAATTTGAAGGACATCCGCTGCGTAAAGACTATCCCATTGATAAACAACAGCCTTTGGTAGAACTCAAAGAAGTTGAAGAACGCCATATTTACGGGAGGCACGCATGACTGATATGAGCGCACTTCAGTCACGGATTGAGGGGAATTCAACCGGAGAAGATTTTTCGGCTTCAGTAATGAGCATTGAAATTGGTCCTGCTCACCCGGCCATGCACGGAATTGTGCGCTTCACCACACATCTGGATGGAGAATTGATAGTCGGAATGGATCCGGAAATCGGCTATCTG
>JYMV01049163.1_pt1 | contig 12049 bp, 9 predicted proteins | sample 338911 | NCBI WGS metagenome assembly JYMV01 (sample SAMN03354496, study PRJNA234377) | hydrothermal vent metagenome | biome: Deep sea; feature: Hydrothermal plumes at the Eastern Lau Spreading Center, Western Pacific Ocean; material: Seawater | place: Tonga | collected 2009 | depth 2000 m m | reverse complement strand
CGCTTAGACAAGAAGATCAAATTAAAGAGCTGGCCAAAACTTTCAAAGATAAGTTTAATGCACTTTTCATAGGAAGAGGCACTATGCATGCTATTGCCATGGAAGGAGCACTTAAACTCAAAGAAATCAGTTACATCCACGCTGAAGCTTTCCCAGCAGGTGAACTTAAACACGGCCCCATTGCCCTGATCGATAAAAACACACCGGTAATTGCTGTTGCACCTAATGACAGGCTATTAGACAAACTAAAATCCAACCTTCAAGAAGTTAAATCAAGAGGGTCACAGATGATTGTATTTGAAGATAAGGCTGCAAAAGTAAAGGCTATGAAAGGTATGACTATTGTGCCCATAACCACTGATATAGGCCGTATTACAGCACCAATCATTTTTACTATACCATTACAACTACTCAGCTACCATGTTGCCCTTATCAAAGGCACCGATGTTGATCAACCACGCAACTTGGCTAAATCAGTTACGGTTGAGTAATTTTGTATGTTCCAGTTTAGAGAATAGTCCTTCTACCCAAGCCAACTCACAAAAAGTCCTTTCTGGGACAATCCCACATTTAGAGTTTTCAATAGAAATACAATCAAATAATCTTACCTATCAAGGTAATCCTTACACAGAGTATCAGCAATTCCTTTACCTACTTATCAAATCTCTGCATGATAAGGGATACGGATACAGACGAATTGCACATAAGTTAAACAAGTGGAATGTTAAGACTACAAGAGGGAAGATATGGTTTAACACTAGTGTTTCTTCTGTATTAAAGAGAAAACACGAAAGAGATGTAAGAATACAAGAGATACGCAATAAAGAGTATCCAATCAAGATAGGTAAGTTCGCAATCAAATACTATACTTTTTAATTGACTATTCTAGTAGAATATCATGCAAAAAGCATATTTTATGAATCAACCAACTTTCTCTCATGTTCCATACCCTACAGACTATATGGATATTGCTGTTAAGAAGATAAAAAATCATTTCAAGGATAATTTCAAAAATAAAAAAGTCTTGGATATACCTGCTGGCAATGGATGGATTGGAGAACAACTTACTGAATATGGGATGGAGGTAATAAGTGCTGATATAAATGAGGATAAATCTCATTTTGCTCAAGTTGATATGGAGAAACCATTGCCTTTTTCAGATGAAGAGTTTGATGCAATTATATGTTGTGAAGGTATTGAACATGTTTTTTCACCATTTCAACTATTTACTGAGTTTGCCAGAACTTTGAAAAGGGGTGGTATCTTAATAATAACCACACCAAATATCCAAAATCTTTATTCTCGATGGCAGTTCTTATGCTCTGGGTATCTTTTTCAGTTTGACCCTTTTAATAAAATCCCCCTTAAAGATAATGTGGTAGGTGATAAAGGACATATTTCACCTGTTTCATATGGACAATTAAGATATTACACTGAACACCATGGCATGAAAGTTGAATCTCCTACTGGAGGTAGAATGAAACGAAAAATCTTATTACCTTTTTTGTTGCCTGTCTTGATTATTGGATTTTGGTGGAACTACAGAGATTGGAAAAGAACCAGTGGTAAAGAATCCCGAAAAGAAATAATTAAACACCTATTTAACCTTCGAATTCTTCTTTCTAGGAGTTTAGTTTTTATTGCAACAAAACCGAAATAACTGCTACCGTTCTCTACGCCAAACATAATGTAAAGCTAATCGCCAAAGTGTCGGTCTGTGGCCATATTAGAAAATGTCTATATTAGAAAAAAAATAAGTTCGGGAAAAAATTGATAGAAAAGGTATAGGAATTGTTTGAGTTTTATCTATATCACTTATTTATGTTGGAACAAGTCCTCTAAAAGTAGTGGAACTAACTATTTTGAGTTTTTGGGGGTGCTGTTTGAGGGGGTGTATAAGATGTCCCCTAAAATGAGTGGATTTCAACCCTATTAGAGTAGTAGTTACAAGAGTGTAGAAATCAAGGAACAATCGCAAGGTCTAATACACTCTATTAAATCTACTCTTCTAGGTCTTGTGTGATTTGGACATTAGATAGTAATTTAATTATATCGGAATTAACTAAACGAGAATATTGACTCTCTGCGACGGGACATTAACTAGAACATACAAAATGATTCCGTTACCGTGGAATAAACTAGACTTTTTTATACAAAACGTCTGTAATTACACACTGAGGTTTAAAACCAGGCACTGCTTGAATGAGTAATTTGCGCAATTGCACATGATCGCAATCCTTAATTGCCATCTCAAGCCCGTTTAAAATTGGCTCTAACTCACCCCAAGCGAGCATATCTTCTTCAGCGCGCATAATCAAAGGATGATCTGTCTCGCCAACATTATCACCAATCAGTAACTCTTCATACAGTTTTTCACCCGGACGTAACCCCGTAATCTGTATTTCTATATCGCCCTCAGGGCTAGATTCATCTTTGACTTCCAAACCTGATAGATGGATCATCTTCTTCGCTAAATCATAAATCTTAACAGGCTTACCCATATCAAGCACAAACACATCGCCACCTTGTCCCATAGCGCCTGCTTGAATCACTAATTCCACGGCTTCAGGTATGGTCATAAAATAACGAATAATATTCTTGTCTGTTACTGTTATTGGGCCACCAACTTTAATTTGCTGTTTAAACAGTGGAATAACCGACCCACTAGAGCCAAGCACATTGCCGAAGCGAACCATGGTAAATTTTGTACTACTTTGCTTGGCAGCGAGCGATTGCAATACCAACTCGGCGGTGCGTTTAGTTGCACCCATGGTATTCGTAGGTCGTACTGCCTTATCCGTTGAAATCAATACAAATGTTTTTACGCCTGAATCAATCGCAACTTGTGCAGCACACAGAGTACCAAACACATTGTTATTGACGCCTTCAGTGTTGTTAAACTCTACCATTGGCACATGCTTATAGGCTGCTGCATGATAGATAGTATCTACGTTAAAGCGTTTTAACACATTGCCAAGACGGTTTTTGTTATTAACACTGCCTAAAATTGGATAGATGTCCATTGAATTAATACTAATATTAGAAAGCTCTTTTTCAATGGTATAAAGTGCCAGTTCGCTCATTTCATACAAGATCAAAGCTTTAGGCTTTAGAAATATGATTTGTCTACACAATTCTGATCCAATTGACCCGCCGGCACCGGTCACCAGCACCACTTTATCGGTAATATTTTGATTTAATAAGTCTTTATTAGGCTCTACCGTATCACGCCCAAGTAAGTCTTTAATACTTACCTCTTTGAGGTCGGCAATATTTACCTTTCCTTGGGCTAATTCAGACACGCCCGGCAATGAACGAACCATCACGGGATACGGCTCTAAAAAATCAATAATTTTATTACGACGAGTGCGAGATGCTGAAGGTATTGCCAGTAAAATCTCAGACACTTCACTTTTACTAATTAAGCCTTTTATATCATTTGGCGTAAAAACTTCAACACCACTAATAGATTTTCTTTTCAACTCATTTGCATCATCTATGAATGCTACTGGACGGTATTCAGACGATTGTTGCAATGCAGTAAGCAATTGCCTGCCGGCGGACCCTGCCCCATAAATAACCACATTTTTTTTAGAAGATTGATTAAATCCATTTACATCTGACAACATCCACCTTGCAACCATGCGTAAACTACCTATTGCCAAGATAGCTATCATCCAATTAATCAATATAACGGAGCGTGGAATGTCATCCACAGCCAACATAAATCCAACTACGCCCCATACTAATGCGTACAAGGACACGGCTTGCACAACAGACCACAATGCCTTAAAGCCAATATAACGAATAATAGCCCGATATAAGCCGAATCGTACAAAGATAGGAATTGCAATAATAGGTGCGCCCAATATTACCCAAACTAAATCATTTTCTGGCCAATACCAAGTCCCAAACCTGAGTGAAAATGCAATAAGTAGTGTACAAATAAGTGCCATTGAATCAATAAGCAAAATTATCAACTGCTTGTTAATCCTAGACAATGAAAGTAATTGATTAATCAATGCGAGACCCCATCTCGTTTAACAATCCTTAAAAAAGTCATCCATAGTATTTTCATATCAAACCAAAATGATTGACGCTGCATATATTCTACATCCAAACTAACCTTGTCAACTATAGATAACGTATCACGGCCATTAATCTGTGCCCAGCCTGTAATACCAGGTAGCAATTTATCCACGCCTTTTTCTTTGCGTAATGCAATTAAATCAACTTGATTAAACAACGCAGGTCGCGGCCCAACAAAACTCATGTCGCCTTTTAAAACTGAGAATAATTGTGGAAGCTCATCCAGACTTGTTTGACGCAAAACCCCACCAATTGGTGAAAGACAAGAGTCTGGATTATCTAGAAGGTGAGTCGCTACTACAGGAGTATTTATCAGCATTGATCTAAACTTAGGCATCTTAAAGATTGCATTATTCTGTCCAACTCGATCTGACCAATAAAATGATGAGCCTTTTGATGTTAAACGCACTACAACAATTATCAACAACATTGGTGTAACTAACAATATAAAGAGTGCAACACCAAAAAACAAATCAAAAAGACGTTTCATTCATTTCCCCTAATGTTCTCTTAGCTATAAATCCAAGGGATTCTAACTTCTCTGAAGAATAACACTCATCACCAAGTAATTTGTCAACTTTATATCTTATACGCGGACTAGTTAAGGCGACTATATCAAACACAAGCTTTGGCACACTCCAACTAGGAATCTTCTTTCCTATAACATTGCACATAGCATTATAAATCTGACGAGAAGAGTACAGCTTACCATCTGTAGCTATAAAAATTTCTCCATTAGCACGATCATCCTCCTCAACTAATAAAATTGCGCGCACTAAGTCATCGACATGAATCATAGACCTGCGATTCCCTGTCTCGGGCAAAGGTGGGAACCAGCCTTTTTTGATTCCTGATAACATTAATTCAAAATTTCCCTTTACACTGGGGCCATAAACTAATGATGGACGGATAATAGATACATGCATACCAGACTCTCTACCTATAGCTAACAGCTTGAGCTCTGCTTCTCTTTTGGTTTCACCATAGACTCCGTCAGGTTTACCTTGATCAGTTTCTTTTGTACACTGCCGAAGAGTTGTCATTCCACCTGCTTTAACGCTACTAACAAAAATAAATTTCTTTACGCCGCTTTTTACTGCCAATTTAGCAAGTGCTACAGTAGCATCTATATTAACCTTTTGATAAAGATCTTTAATCTGATTTGCATCGCGCATATCATGGGAAAATCCAGCAATATGAAAAACTATATCTATACCTAACAACGCATCATTAGGAATGGAATCGGATTGAAAATCACAAATAACAGTCTCAAATCCTTCAACCTTTCTTCTGGATAATAGGCGAACGTTAATACCATTACTAACTAAATTAATAATATGCCTACTTCCAATAAATCCAGTCCCTCCTGTTACTAATGCATTCATCAGCAGCCCTTACTTTTTATTGTTAATTCCGTCATCCAACCCTCCAAACGGCTCATTAATTTATCTCTATCAAACTCTGTTTTTGATAATTTAATTCCATTTTCTCCCATTTTTATGCGGTCTTCTTTTGTTGTAGTACTAAGTTTGTGCACAACATTCGAAAGACACTCATAATCACCTGCCTTACACACAATCCCACAACCAGATTCAGAAATAATTCTTGCACCTTCGCCATTTAGCATTGCCAAAATTGGAATTCCTGATGCGAGATAAGTTTGAACTTTGCCAGGAATTGTTGCTGAAAACACTGGATCATCTTTTAAACTAACCAATAAAGCATCTGCATGTTGAAAAAAAGAAGGCATTCTATCTAATGGATACTGTCCAAGCATCAACACACAATCCTGTAAATCTCTGCGTTCAATCTCACTGTTAACCCATGAATACATTCTGCCACTGCCTACAATTAGCCACCTAATTCTTTTATCAGATTTCAATAATTCTGCTGCTGAAAGTATAGATGAAAAATCTTGAGCCTCTCCAATATTCCCAGTAAACATAATATTGAAACTGTTGTCTTTTAGAGGAACTTCTGGAGCCATATCATGGCATGAATGATTTAAGAGAGACTCGGACCAACTAGGAAAGTACCGGACATTGGACTCGTTGTCGATATACTCGTTAATTCTGGGAATAAAGCTTTTAGATTGCGTCAAAATAAGATCACAACGCTTATAAATAAATCCTACTAATTTTCCTACAGCACTTAATATTGCTTTGGACTTTGTAATGTTAACTGCACTAAGTGTATCTGGCCAAAGATCTAAAACCCATAAAGCAATTGGTTTGTTAAAAAAACTCTTCAGCACAATAGCCGGAAGCGCTACAGTAATTGGAGATGGCTCATACACGAATATAGCATCAAAATCAATTTTACGTAACTTTTGTACGCCAACCACACTTGCACTGATAAAAAATGTTATATAGTTTAATAATAATGATAAACGCCCACTACCTCTAGAAATTATTGGTGAGCGTATAATCTTAGCGCCCATATAATTGGAAAATTTCTTAGGATTATGCTTGTATTCGCTATAAATTTTTCCATTTGGATAATTTGGTAGCCCTGTCAACACAGTTACTTCATGGCCTTTTTTTACCATTTCAGACACTATGTCGTTAATTTTAAAATTTTCTGGCCAGAAGTACTGACTAACTACAATTAGATGCATAATCTAAAAAAATCCAAGAATATATTGTGCTTTTGATAAGTTTTTATCAAAAGCAGTATCTATTTTAGTTCTACGCTGCATTACAACAACAGATGTATGATACGCGCTATTGTCAAACTTGCGTAACATTACCCACCCAAGTGAAAGGAACTCATTTATCAGCTCATCCTTATTGCCTGAAAATCCGATAAGGATGGTTGAAATATCCAAATTATTATTAATGGAGTTTGCATATTCATATATAGTCGGAAACTCTTTATTTTGTTGTATATATATATCACGTGCAGAAAGAAGTTCAGAGGTTGTATAACCATTCATAATTTCAGGCATGATTCCATAGGTACTACCAATGGAATATGTCCCAGATGATAACCCCTTAGACTTGATAAATCTATAAGCATCACGAAGATTATAAGGCAACATAACATAAGACGTTATATTTTCGCCTAATACCATCTGCTTTACTTTATTTTCAAAATAAGAAATATTAAATAAAGCAGTAAATGACAAAATTAATATTAATAAATATCTGATACGCTCCTTTCTGACTAAATAAAAAACAATACTTGACACCCCAATAACGACAAATGGTGCAATTATCTCAATTTGATATTTTGCCACCCCCCATAGTCCAGGTTGAATTGAATAAAAAACCAATATAAGCATTACAAAGAACAATAAAAATGCTAATGCCATAACTTTATTTTTCCGATAAGGCACCAGAAAAGCAAACGGAAATGCTGCAATCCACCAAAATGGTATCACATTAAATGCAGATACATAAATCACATCGGACTGAAACGCCTCTAAAATCCTATTCAAAAAGCTGGTATTATCTAATGGTGATTCTATAGCTGACGTCCCAAACACCACACTCTTAAATAAAAATGGCAAGAATAAAAGTAAGGGGGAAAATACACGTAAATAATCGCCTATCTTATTAAGAAAGGTACGAAAATAAAACTTATCTTTAATAAATACAAGAGCAATAGGAATAATTGCAACAATAACAGGCTGTCTCATTAAAGCACCTAATGACACCAAACTAATCAACCTTATATAATTTGGCGAACTGGATGTCATTAATTCCATCATCACAATCACAAATATATAATATGCCCAAATAGAATGCTCAATAACTGTACTCATTTCCATAGATAATGGTAAGGTTCCAACACAGAAAGCAAGAACAAGCGATACACTATTTTTAGATATTTTTCTTATAAACATCTTATACAGTACAACAATAAACAAAGCATATATTGCCAATTGACCAGCCTTAAAGACGATATCACGTATTCCAAAGAATGATCCAAAAACAAAGGATGGAAATAAATGCATAGGAGGATGCGGAGATGCATTCCCCCCATTTAAAATGAATACCACTCTGCTGATTATTATTGCAAAAGAAATAACAATCACCTTATACCGCCATTCCAAATTTTTAATAGCCATATAAAATAATACAAGCCCTAATAACAACATAAGGCTTACAAACTGGACAATATATTGGAAATTAAAATCAGGAAGGTTAAAATGTCTTGATAATACAGTCAGTATGTGTATTGCCTGCCCATGTGCAGTCCCAGCATAAGAAATTTCATCACTAAACAGAGAGAAATTAAGTCTATCTAATGAAATAATGGCAAACAAGCCCAAAAACAAAAGGTAAATTAAAATGTCTTTTTTATGAAGGGTTATTGAATCTCTAAACCCTTCTAATCTTAATCCTGCAATTATAGAAAAGATAACAAATGGAATAATAATTACAATGCTTTGAATTAAAGAATCGTAGATAAAATTCATTTCGCTATTATATTTTAGGGTGAATGCACCATAAAACCCATAGCATAAGAAAAATGAATATACAATTACATTGGCCCAATTAAAATTGATTTTTATAAAGTTATTTTTCATATATTTATAAAATGGCATAAAAAAAATACATCAATTAACTTCAATTTACTTATGCAAGTCCACTACTGTATAGTAGAAACCATTTCTGCCATTTGAAGTACGTGTTGACCACTCTATTTCTACACCTGAACCTTTGCAAATTTGCTTAACTATGCTGCTTTTTTGGTATAAATCTATCTTGTAATAATTCAAAACAGCATTCAACTCTTCTTTACTTTCACTCAAATTAAAACATCCCCAACTACTGATAATAGCAATTCTAAATTTTTCTTTTATTGTAATTTTTCCTTTTTTCCCGTAATTAGAAATATTTTTTAATCCGTCGGTCGTCCATACATTCCCATCTAATGCAGGGTATTTTCCAATAATAGATGGCATTAAATATAGTTGCAAAGTTGAATCGAAGACCACAGTAACATCTACCTTGTCATCATCTAGCCTTTGGAGTAACTCTTTTTCGTTGAAAGTATCAGTTCTATTATCAAAAGCAAAATTAACTGTATTAATAAATAATGTAGCCCAAGAAAATACAAAAATAAGAGTGATAATTTGAATGCCGCCAATGTTATATTTTGGCGCAATTTTAAAAAATTTCACAAAGGCAAAAAAACCTTCGACAAACAATACAATTGCAAAGATACCAAGAACCATACTATGCCTTGTTGGACTCAACGGTAAAATTTGTAAAATTAACAAAATCACCCATGTGACTATGGACAACAATAAAAAGATAACCAGTGTATTTTTTCTTGAATTTTTAGAAAGAAGCATAGATACTACTCCAAGCATACTTAACGTAAATATTAGCCAGCCAATTAATTGACTTTCTGGAATGTAGTATGCTACCGGTGATAGCATGGCTTCTAAAACTTCAGGAGTTCTTACTATAAGGAAATTAACAACATCTGAAAAAGCAGAATAAAAACCGCTTTCCCAATCAATATTTAGAATAAATTCATGGTTTGGCCCAGCATTCCAAGTAATACCTTTATCAGCACTCCCTTTAAGATATGGCCAAACAAGCATTAAAAAAACAGTAAAAAAACCCATCGCCGAAAACAAAGTGCTTTTAACCAAATCAGTCACACTAACCCTGCCCCTTAAACGCCATATAATTGTGATATACAAAGGAGCAATGAAAACTACAGCTTGATATTGAAGCAGCCCGGGAATGGCTAACAAGACACCTCTAAAAAAATTACCTTTATTTGATATGACAGGATTATCAACTATATATAGCAAATGCAAAAGAACAAGCAGAATTGAAAAACTTACTACCCCATAACTCTCCATCTGAGCAGAATATATAATATTTTCCCAAGAAAGTGAAAGCATGGTTGCTGAGAGTACAACTTGAGGAAAACTGTTCTTCCCTTTATGCAATCTAACAAATAAAATTATTAGAAGCCCTATTGCAAGTGCATTAAAAATAAATGATGGTAATCTTCCCCAGAATTTTGATTCAGAATAGTTTTGGTCAGGATTAATAAGAGTATTGGTTAAATAAAATTGTCCTGGTGCATATGTCCATCCACCAGGTACCGCATGTAAATAATTTCTCCACCAAAGGCCAAAATGAGCAACATCTTTTAACATTGAAATACTGTCTAACCATATAGCCACCGATTGCATATCAGTGCCTTTCTTTCCATTTAAAACTTCCAGTCTCCACTTATCATATCGATTGACAACATCGCCCATATATTGTTGTCTATCTAAAATGGTGGTTGCTACTCCAATATCATCAATATGTGCAAAATGCTTCTCTAATAATGAGAAGCGAGTCCCAACACCTAAAGAAATAACGAATATTAATGTGCATATTGCAAGCCAATTTCTTTTTAGTTTATGAATCATATCTAATGAAGGCTACAAGTTAGAATAATACTTATGAAGGTGATCGAAGTTATTGAAAATAATGTCAGCATTTATATCATTTGAAGACATGCAATCGATCTTGCAAAGTGTTGTAAGACCGAAATAATTTGCACCTTTAATATCACTTTCATGGTCATCACCAATCATCCAAATTTTGGATGAAGAAGGTAGTCCGATCTTTTCTAGAGCAATCTCAAAACACAAAGGATCCGGTTTATCTACACCAGATTCTTCGGATGTCACAACATAATCAAAATACTCATCTAATCCAAAATATACCATCTTTCTAAATTGAATCTGAGAAGTTAAGTCTGTAATATTTGCAGTTTTTACTCCATGATTTTTTAATTCCTGCAAAAACTCTTTCACCCCAGGAAATAGTCTTGCATTAGCAAAAAATGTTCTCCAGTAAGTCTGCTCTAAATCGAGAGTCGTTAATATTCTAGTGCCCATATCTAAATGTTCAATAGTTCTTTGAAAATAAAGCAATCGACTATGTGAGCTTGCAGTATTTTTTAAGCGTTTTTTAACTTCAGTTCGTGAAATTTTGAATGCTTCCATAAAATCACTTTCACTAACACCAAACAATTTTTCTGTTTTTATAGCAACACTTTTAATTGCCGCCTTGTGCGCTGGCTCGTAAGAATACAGAGTATTATCCGTATCAAATATAACAGCTTCTGGTGTGAAAATTTGTTGACTGCTTATTAAATCTAGCATGTTTTATATCTTCCGTCTTTTTAAGGCATGATCAATCTCCGTCAACGCAATTAACTGCATCAAGCCCAACTTACCACCAGAAAAACCATTTTCATCATCGATAAACTCATTAAGTCTCGGCGTAATAATCTTTGATGCAAATTTGATATCCTCTGCATCAACATCACCTTGAATGTCAATTTCAACACCGTTCATTTCATTAGCCAGCTGGTTTGTATTAACTTGCAAACCACAAACACCTATTAATACTCTTATCAATTCTTGGCAATACAACCCATCTTTAACTCTAACTTTAAGTTTAACCCTGCTATCTGACATCTCTAATGTTTTAATTTCTTGATTAATTGGTAATAGTTTGTATGCCACATCTGCTTCGGTCTTTTGTGGTTGAATATATTCCTTAAAGTCTGCCTCTTGCGTATTGAGCTCATCTATCCTTACATCACCTTCTCGACTGTTCATGCGAAGATTATCATCCATATCTAAGAAAAAGCTCACATCCTCCATCTCTACTAGCTGTTTGGTATAAAGTGCAAAGGCACTATCTAATATAATCACTTGCCGTGGTCTTTGTTTGGCCTTATATCTGAATTCTTTATTTTTGGCATTGTAAACGTACCCTTTAAATAAGCCACTTTCCAACATATTTCTTAAATCATAAACCATTTTAGATAAAGAACTCGATCTTGGATTTAAGGGCGTCACTGTCTTCCACATAGGTGAGGATGGATTCCAGTTATAATAACCGTCTTCAGTTATTTTTAACACTTGTTCATTGCCAAATAGCTTTGCTAATGCACTGGAAAATGTTGTTTTTCCTACTCCTAA
>JYMV01038105.1_pt1 | contig 12049 bp, 15 predicted proteins | sample 338911 | NCBI WGS metagenome assembly JYMV01 (sample SAMN03354496, study PRJNA234377) | hydrothermal vent metagenome | biome: Deep sea; feature: Hydrothermal plumes at the Eastern Lau Spreading Center, Western Pacific Ocean; material: Seawater | place: Tonga | collected 2009 | depth 2000 m m | reverse complement strand
GGGATATAGTAAGTCAAAGATGGATATCTGGAGTTAATAAAAATCATAAGATTAATATTGATAAATCTTATTTTTTTAACAGAGATTTAAAATTTTTTCAGTTTTTGGCAGAAAGAATAATAAAAAATTATAAATATGATTTTATGTTTCCTTGCAAAAAAATATATTTTAATTTACTACCAATGAAGTGTGAACTTCTTGTGTGGAATAATGCGTTTAAACATTTAAGATGGAAACACATTTTATCAATTCCAGTATTTTATTTAATAAGAATTCTTTTAATTAATAAATTTACGAAGCAAAATAGAAAGATGCCTTATTCAATAGGTTAAAAAAAAGTTTAACAGATTGAATTAATATAATCTATTTACTAACAAAAATTCTTTATGAAAAGAAACTTTCTAATAACTACGGGTATAAAGGATACGTGGGAATTTTATGAAAATAACTTTCTCCTTGATAAGTGGTGTGAGTTTGACATTAAAAAAACTATAAATAAATGAAAGTTATTTTGTTAGCAGGAGGGTTTGGAACTAGATTATCTGAGTATACCCAGACAATACCTAAACCAATGGTAGAAGTTGGCGGCCAGCCAATGCTTATTCATATAATGAAACAATATGCAAAATATGGATTTAAAGATTTTTATATTGCACTAGGTTACAGAGGAGAGTTAATCAAAAAATTTTTTAACAAAAAATTTTTTGATTGGAATATTAATCTTGTTGAAACAGGCGAGAATACTATGACAGGCGGAAGATTAAAAAGATTAAAAAAATATGTTGGAAAAACAACATTTATGATGACCTATGGAGATGGGATATCTAACGTAAATTTAGGTAAATTAATAAAATTTCACAAGAAAAATAACAAGTTGGTGACATTAACTGCCGTTAGACCGCCCGCTAGATTTGGCGCATTAAAACTCAAGGGTAATAGTGTTAGCTACTTTAAGGAAAAGTCCAAACTTGATGAGGGTTGGATCAATGGTGGTTTTTTTGTTATGGAACCAGAATTTTTAAAATTTATTAAAAATGACAATACATATTTAGAGCGGGAACCCTTGGAAGCGGTAACACAAAAGAAGCAATTAGCTGCCTTTAGACACGAAGGCTTTTGGCAATGCATGGATACAAAAAGAGATAAAGATAATCTTAACAAAATTTTAAAAAGAAAAAAAATCAAATTTTGATTCTTAATAATAATATATTAATAGTAGGAGGCACCGGTTTTATAGGGTATCATCTTGCAAAAAAATGCTTAGCAAAAGGCTGGCAAGTAACTAGTATCTCGTTGAATCCACCGAAAAAAATAAGATATTTACCAAAAGTTAAATATATACTTTGCGACATTACAAAGAAAAAATTTCTGAAAAGAAATATTCCAAAATCTTTTGACTATGTGGTGAATCTTGGAGGTTATGTTGATCACTCGAACAAGAAAAAAACTTTAAGAAGTCATTATGAAGGATGTAAAAATTTAACAGAAATCTTTTTAAAAAAAAAACCTTTATCATTTGTTCAAATAGGTAGTAGTTTAGAATATGGAAATTCGAAATCCCCTCAAAAAGAAAACATGAAATGTAATCTAGAACCAATCAAATCGATATATGGAAAAGCAAAATTATTATCTTCAATACATGTGATTAATCTATTTAAGAAAAAAAAATTTCCATCAACCGTTCTCAGATTGTATCTAGCATACGGACCAAAACAAGATGTTAATCGCTTCCTTCCAATTATTATAAAAGGTTGTATAAAAAATAAAAAATTTCCCTGCTCCGAAGGTGTTCAATTGAGAGATTTCACTCATGTAGATGATGTTGTGGATGCAATACTTAAATCATTAACGAATAAAAATGCCAGAGGCCAAATAATAAATATTGGATCTGGCAAACCAAGAAAAATTAGAAGCGTAATTGAAGACGTAAAAAAGATTTCAAAAGGTGGATATCCTCAATATGGAACATTTAAATTAAGAAAATCCGAAATTTTAAAACTATATCCGAATATAAAAAAAGCTAAAAATAAAATTAATTGGGAACCAAAAATTTCATTTGAAAAAGGTATTAAATCAACAATTAAATATTATAATGGACAGGCAATCTAGCTATCAACCTTTGGTCAGTATAATAATGAATTGTTACAATGGTGAAACTTACTTACGTGAAAGTATTGAAAGTGTGTTATCCCAAACTTATGAAAATTGGGAATTAATTTTTTGGGATAACAGATCAGTAGATAAAAGCGCAAAAATATTCAAAAGTTATGATGATAAAAGATTTAGATACTACTATGCTCCTCAACATACACTTTTGTATGAAGCGAGAAATGAAGCAATTAAGAAATCATCCGGTGAGTTCATTGCTTTTCTGGACACCGATGATTTTTGGGAAAAAGATAAGCTTGAACTACAAATGCCATTTTTTGAAGATTTAAAAGTAGGTGTAGTTTATGGAAATCTTTTTATTGTTAATGAAAAATTAAATACAAAAAAAATTTTCATAAAAGGGAAAAAACCAAGAGGATTTATTTTGGATGATCTATTAAAAGATTATTGTACAGGAATAGTCACTCTTGTTATTAGGAAAAGTTTTTTGAATAACCGTCAACAAGCTTTTGATAGCACATTTGATTATATTGGGGATTTTGATTTAATGATTAGAATGTCTTCTAAATATAAATTTGAATGTGTAGATAAACCAATAGCTTCTTGGAGGTCTCATTGGAAAAACGAATCCTTATTAAAAAAAAATAATCAAATAAAAGAATTAAGAATCTGGTCTAAGAAAATGGAAAACTACCCCGTTATTTTTAATAATAAAAATTTCTCAAATATAGATAATGTGATTAATAATTTAGAAGTTGTAAGTTTAATTTTAGACAATGATCGCGAAAAGGCAAGATTGAAAATAAAAAAAATGCCCTATTCCTTGAAAAAAATTAAGTTCTTAATAGCGCTACTTTTACCAAATAATTTTGTAAAGAGATTTATTCAGTTTTAATTTTTAATGGTGTTATAAGGTACTAATGAAGAAAAAAAATTATAAAAAAATAATTAAAAAAATTGAGAATACAAGGAAGAAAAATAATAAAAATTGGATGGATATTTTAAGACTAGCTTTTAAGAGCTCTCCAGCTGAAGCTTCAATAATTTTATCGCAAATATATAAAGAAGATAAAAATATTGGTATTTTAGCCAAAAAACTTTTAATTAAAAAAAAGTAAATGGAATATTTTTCAGTAAAAGAACTTAAAAAAAACGGGTTTAAAAAAATTGGTAAAAATGTCCAAATTAGCAAAAGAGGATCAATTGGTTCAAATTTGACTGTATCAATAATCAAAAAAGCAAAAAATATAGAATGAATAAAAATCAATTAAAGAAAATAATTAAAAAAAGTATTGATTCTAAAGAAGTTGCAAATATTGAATCCGGCGCTTGGGATTCTTTGGCGCATTTAAATATTTTAATGGAGTTAGAAAAAATATTTCCTCGGAAAATTGCCTCTATTGATGGCATTGCCGAAGCAAATAACTATAAAAATTTAGAAAATATTCTAATATCAAAAAAGATATTACTAAATGATTAACGGATCATATTCTTTTGGTGCAAATAAAATTAATTTAGAAAATGAAATTACTTCATTTAAAGGCTTAAATTTTAAAGAATTGTTTAAAAAAACTGGTATTAGATATATTTATAGAGCAAAAAAGGACGAAACAACCTTAACACTGGCCGTTGACGCATCAAAACAACTATTAAAAAATGTAGATGAAAAGGTTGAGAGCTTAATATTTGTTTCCCAATCACCAGTATCGACAATCCCTGCTGCGGGATGCCTGTTACATAAAGAATTAAATTTGAACAAGGAATGCTTCGTGCTTGATCTTATTCAAGGATGCTCAGCATTTCCATATGCACTTACGACTGCAATGAACTTAATAAACAATGGTTTATTTAAAAATTGTTTAATAGTCACATCAGAGACGTATACTAAATATATCAGCAAAGATAACAGAACATGTTTGCCTATTTTTAGTGACGCAGCTTCATCAATTTTTCTTAATAAAGAATCACTACCTAAAATGTTATCAAGTTTTTTTTTAACAGATGGAAGAGGAGCGCAAAATCTTTGCCTCACAACTAAAGATGAAAAGCAAAATTTATTTATGCATGGTGCAAATGTATTTACCTTCACGGCGGAAAATGTACCCAATGCTACAAATCGTTTATTAGAAAGAGCTAATTTAAAAATTGAAAATATAAAACTTTTTATTTTTCATCAAGCTAGTTCTGTTGTTTTAGATACAATCAGAGATAAGCTAAAAATTCCCAAAGAAAAATTTTATCATGATATTGAATCTTTTGGAAACACTGTGTCTTCAACTATTCCTATTGCATTAATAAAAGCAGATAAGGAAAAAAGAATTCCAAAAAAAGAACCGATACTTATAATGGGTTTTGGAGTGGGTTATTCTTTAAGTGGAGGAATTTTTATTTTTGATTAAAAATTCTAACATCATTATTACTGGCACAAGTTCAGGAATAGGAAGAGAATTAACAATAAAATTTCTGAAAAATGGTAACAAAGTTTGGGGTTGCTCAAGAAAAGAAGATTCAATTAAGGTAAAAAATTATTTTCATTGCAAGTTAGATCTTTCAGATCTCTCTAAGATTAATAAATGGATTTATAAAGTTTCTAAAGATATAGGTGGAAAAATAGATGTTTTTATTTCTAATGCAGCAACTTTCGAGCGAAAATTAAATTCTTTAGATTCATTTAAAAGTATTACAAAAACAATAAATATTAATTTAATTGCGCCAATACTAATTACGAATATGCTTTCTAAGTTTATGATACAAAATAAAAAAGGACTAATTATTTATTTTTCCTCTGTTGCTACAATAATTAATGAAGTTGGTACATCAATTTATTCTTCTTCAAAATCTGGTTTAGAAACATTTAGCCAAACAATAAAACAGGAATTAGATAAATTTAATATTAAAGTTGCTACTTTGAGAATATTATATGTGTCCACAAAACTTTCTAACAAGTTAAATAGTCGTGAAATAATAACTCTAAAGAATAAATTTAAAACAAATAAATTTGGAACAATTGATAAAATATTTAGTAAAATAAATAAACTTCATAATTTAAAAAAAATTCCAAAAAATAATTTATTTTGTGATAATCTTAGAAAAAACTGAAAAAATTTTTGGGTAAATTAGTTTTGAATTTTCTCTAAAAAAAACCAGACAATATTTCTTTCATGCTTTGCGGCTATAGTTATCTTTTGTCCAATAGATAGCTCTATTGGATCATCAAATACATATAAAATTTTTTGCCAACCTGAAGCGCTTGTCAAATTTGAAGGATGATTTTCGTGCTTTAGACCATCACCCATTTCCATTTTAATCCATTGAATTATCCCATAGGATCTTCCTTTTTTAGTTGCTTCAATTTCAATTTTTTTATTTTCAGGTGGAAAATTATTTTTATTAACAAAATCAAAACGAAAAGCTTCGAATGTGCTGCTCATTAAATTTATTTTCAGATCTTGTCTGTGTAAAATATATTTTTTTGCTATAATAGAATTAAATTTTTTAAGTTTTATGTTTTTAAATTTTTCTGTATAAATATTTTTTCCAATATCTTCACCACCAAAAAGGGCAATCATAATACTTCCATATTCCGGAATTATTTTTGCTTTTTTTGAGATTAATCTTTGTTTAGCATCTTCTAGACTTGGAAGCGCATCTTCACTTAAAAGATTGCTTGAAAATATTTCTGATACCAAAATGTCAGCAGGTTTATTTATATCAATTCCGATTTTGATGTCAGTAGATTTTTTTTGAATAACGTTTATTTTTTCACCAAGATTATTATCAGCAATTATCTTCCTTGCTGTAGCTGCCATTATTGAATTTGTTTCACAGGTATTAATTTCATGAGCCCCTAAATTAGCAGCCATCATTGATAACAAACCAGAACCTGTACCAATTTCTAAAACACTAGAATTAGTTTTAATCACTGATTTCAAAGCTGAAAGATAAAAATTATTTCTATCTTTATCGTTAATCATTTGTGTATGCCAGTGTGGAGTATTTTTTTTTAATATTTCTGATTTAAGATTTACAGCTTTTAGCATTTGAGGGATTAAATTTAATGCTCGATTACAATATTGCAGAGCTTCATCGTGTTTACCGCTATTCATATATAAAAGTGATAGATTGCAATATGTATCTGGTAATTTGGGATTTATTTCGATTGCTTTTTCGTAACAATTGATTGCCTCTTGATTTTTTTTCAGTTCTTGAAACGTTGCTCCAAGATTATTATGGGCTTTGGCATGATTAGGATTAATTTGAATTACTTTATTAAGCAATTGTTGTGCTCTATCAAAATTTTTAGTTTGAATAGATAATGATCCTAAAAGAAAAATTGATTCTACGTGATCAGGTTCAAATTCTATTATTTGATTATAAAGTTGTTCGGCAGTTTTAAGATTATTTTTTTGATGATTTTTAATGGCCAAATCAAGAGTTTTTTTTATATTTAATGTTTTTTTTTCGTCTTTATTCATCTTCTTTTATATTACAAATTATATATTAGAGAATCTTTAATTTTTTCAAAATATTTTTTTTTAGGGGATCTTCTGCAGACAAATTAAAAGGAGATTTTTTATTTAGTAATTTTTCATAATATATAGGTGGTAATCCATATCCTGGTCTAATTCGTTTAATATTATTTTTACTAAATTTTTCTCCTTTTTTTATGTTTTTGATTACAAATATAGATCTTCTAAATAGTTTACTTTTTTCTTCTGATTGATTTCTGTAAAATTCTTTATTTCCAAGCAGACGATATGTTTTATTAATCACTTCTCTAAACTGTCGTATTTTTTTACCTTTTAGCGAAAATTCAATATCCAAACCTTTTTTTTGATTATCTAAAGCAATATGTTTTTCAATAACTTCGGCACCGGCAGCAATAGCTGCAACGGCAACTTTTTCATCTTTGGAATGATCTGACAGACCAACTCTACATTTAAATTTTTCTTTGAGAATTTTAATGTTGTTTAAATTAAAATCAGAAATTTTAGATGGATAATTGCTAACACAATATAAAAGAGTAATATCACGAGCACCATATTTTTTCGCTGTTTTAAAAGTTAACTCTATTTCTTTTATATTTGCCATTCCTGTGGAAATAATCATTGGCTTTTTTGTTGAAGCAATTTTCTTAATTAAAGGAATATCTGTCATTTCAAAGGAGGCAACTTTGTATATTGGACATTTTAATTTTTCCAAGAAATCAACGGCAGTTTCATCAAATGGTGTGCTAAAAACCGTAATTCCAAGTTTTTTTCCATAATCAAAAAGTCTTTTATGTCATTTCAAAGGTGTGTGCGCTTCATTATAAAGTTCCCATAAGTTATATCCTTTCCACAAACCATTTTTAATTTTAAAATATTTTTTGTTAGATTTTATAGTCATTGTATCTGCTGTATAAGTTTGAAGTTTTACTGCATTAGCATTACTTTGCTTGGCACATTTAATTAATTTTTTTGCCAAATTAAAATTTCCACAATGGTTTGCAGAAATTTCAGCAATCAAAAATGGTATTTTTTTAATCATCATTATACAATCATGCTATATTTTAAAATTTGAATCTCGACTGTCTTTTAAAAAAGTTTTCACTGTATTTAGGGTTAAATTTTGAAATGATGCTCCAAATTTACCTATTTTATTAATTATAAAAGGTGGCATAGTTATTATAGAACATGCACAATTTTTGGCTTGAGTATAATTATAAGCCTCCCTAGTACTAGCCCAAAGAATATCAACCTTTTTTAATTTTTTTGTTAAACGCACACTTTTCTTAATTATTGGCAAAGGATCTTTGCCAACATCACTCATTCTTCCGGCAAAAATCGATATTATTGTTTTTGATTTTTTATTTAAATTTTTAAGTATTTTTCGTACTTGTGGCACAGTATAAACAGCAGTTATATTAAGTTTTATACCTTTATTGCTAAGTTTATTTATTACTGCGCCCGAAAACAAACCTTTGGAATTAACTACTGGTATCTTAACATAAACATTTTTACCCCAAGAATTTATCATAATTGCCTGTCTTATCATTTCATCAAATTTATCGGCAAAAACTTCGAGTGAAATTGGTTTTTTTTTGCAAACTCTAAGTAGTTTTAATGAATAATTTTTATAGTCTTTTGCTCCAGCTTTTCTCATCAGGCTTGGATTTGTTGTAAAGCCACTCACGAGAGAATTTTTATTAAATTCTTTTACAGTTTTTATATCTGCGCTATCGCAAAAAATTTTAGTTCTCATTTATTAACTAGAATATAATTAATTGAGACTTTTTACTATTTCTTCCGTCATTTTTTTGGCATCAGCAAAAAGCATCAATGTATTATCTCTATAAAACAGTTCATTATCAATACCAGCATAGCCTGGAGATAAACTTCTTTTAACAAAAAGTACTGATTTTGATTTTTCAACATCTAATATTGGCATACCATAAATTGGACTTTGGGGGTCTGTTTTAGCAACAGGATTAGTTACATCATTAGCCCCTATAACAAAAGCAACATCGGTGCTAGCAAAATCATTATTTATATTTTCTTGTTCAAAAACTTCATCGTAAGGTACATTAGCTTCAGCCAACAGAACATTCATATGTCCAGGCATTCTTCCGGCAACTGGATGAACAGCATATGAAACTTTTACTCCATTTTTTTTTAAACTATCAGCCATTTCTCTTACCGCATGCTGAGCTTGAGCTACTGCCATTCCATATCCAGGAACAATTATAACTGATGATGCATTTTTCATTAAAAATGCAGCATCTTCTGCATTGCCACTTTTGACAGGTTTTCTATTTTTATTTTTTTCTAATGTTGAGTTTACTATTCCAAATCCACCAAGTATCACATTAAAAAATGAACGATTCATTCCCTTACACATTATGTAAGATAAAATTGCACCTGAAGATCCCACAAGAGCACCGGTAATTATTAAAGCGCTATTTTCTAAAGTAAAACCTATTCCAGCAGCTGCCCATCCTGAATATGAATTCAGCATAGAAATAACAACCGGCATATCTGCTCCACCTATTGGAATTATTAAAAGAATACCCAATAAAAAGGAACTGATTATTAATAACCAAAATATATGATCACTTTGATTAATTGTTATATAAACAATTAAAAACACAATACCAATTCCAATTAATAAATTTATAAAATGCTGACCCTTAAAAGTAATAGGTACACTATTCATTAATCCTTGTAGTTTTAAAAATGCAATGATAGATCCTGTAAATGTTATAGCTCCAATTGATGCACCAATAGACATCTCAATCAAACTTGCTGTTTTTATATTATTTAAAGTTCCCAAATTAAAAGCACCGGGATTATAAAAAGCAGATAAAGCTACTAAAACCGCCGCTAAACCAACAAGACTATGGAAACCGGCAACCAGCTGTGGCATTGCAGTCATTGAAATTCTATAAGCAATAATTGCTCCTATAGATCCACCAATTGCTAGTGCACAAATTATAAAAATAAAACCATTAAACAAAATATCAACAGAAAAAAATGTAACGGTAACTGCCAAAATCATTCCCAAAATGCCAAAAATATTTCCTCTTCTTGATGTTTCGGGAGATGACAATCCACGTAGCGCCAATATAAAAAGAATACCCGAAATTAAATATAATGATGCAGCTAAGTTTAATGACATTATTCTACTTTATTTTTTTTTCTTTTTTTTATACATTTGCAGCATTCTTTGTGTTACCAAAAAACCACCAAATATATTTATTGCGGCAAGAAATATTGCTACAAATCCAAACATATTAGACAATTCAAAACTAGCGCCTGATGATAGGTTGGCTGCCGCTATAATTGCACCAACTATAATTACAGAAGAAATTGCATTTGTAACTGACATTAAAGGTGTATGTAATGAAGGTGTAACGCTCCAAACAACATAGTATCCAACAAATATTGACAATACAAAAATACTTAATCTAAATATAAGCGGGTCAATTTCCATAATTATAACTCTTTATTAATTAGAGTTTTATTTATAATTTCATCCTCTTTATTAATATAAATATCTTTTTTTTCCTTATCGTATAAATTATTTACAAAATTAAATAAATTTTTTGCATACAAATTTGACGCTGTTAATGCTAAACTATTTAATATATTTTTTGCTCCTATTACTTTTACTCCATTTATCACATTAACTTTATCTGCTTCCGAAAAGGCTGAATTTCCTCCCTGGCTTACTGCCAAATCGTAAATAATTGAACCTGACTTCATGCTTTTCACCATATCTTCTGAAATTATTCTTGGTGCTTTTTTTCCAGGTGTTAAAGCAGTGCAAATAATAATATCATTTTTTTTAACAGAATTTTTTAATAATTCTGCCTGTTTCTTTTTAAAATCTTCACTAGCTTCTTTTGCATATCCTTCGCTAGTTTCTAAATTGTCAACTCCTTCTACTGATAAAAATTTACCCCCTAAACTTTCAACTTGCTCCTTTGTGGTTGTTCTAACATCTGTGGCAGAAACTATTCCCCCTAGTCTTTTTGCAGTAGCTATTGCTTGAAGTCCAGCTACACCAGCTCCAATAACCAAAAATTTTGCGGGAGTAATAGTCCCTGCTGCAGTCATCATCATGGGTACCACCTTACCAAACTCTTCTATCGACTCTATAACTGCTCGATAGCCAGCTAAGTTCGCTTGGGAAGACAAAACATCCATTGTTTGTGCTCTAGTAATTCTTGGAAGTAAAGTAAGAGAGAAAATCTTTATATCTTTTTTAATTAGTTTATTAATCATCTCCTTATTTGAAATATGATCAAATTGTCCGATCAGTATAGATTTATCCTTTATTAGACTAACTTCATTATTAGATGGACAATTAACCTTTAAAATTATTTCTGATTTTTCCAAGACCTCTTTTGTTGAGTTGCAAAAATTTGCTCCCATATTTTTATATTCTTCATCAGCTATACCCAGGTGTTCCCCATAATTTTTTTCAAGGAGGATAGAGAATTTTAAATCAGTAAATTTTTTTATAGTATCTGGGGTAATAGAAATTCTTTTTTCTATAGTAAGATCTTCTTTAACAGATCCAATGACTTTCATTATCTCTGTCTGGCTTTAAACTTGGGATTTTTTTTATTTATTATATATATACGACCTCTTCTTCTAACAAGTTTAGAGTTTAAATCTCTTTTTTTATGAGATTTTAGTGAGCTGACTACTTTCATATTATAATAAATATAATTTTTTATGCCGGCAACGTCCTACTCTTCCATGTCTTAAGACAAAGTACCATCGGCGCTGAAAGGCTTGACTTCCGAGTTCGGAATGGGATCGGGTATGGCCCCTTCGCAATAATCACCGGCAGATAGGGTATATATTTATTATAGTTTATTGTAAAGAAATTTATTCAATTTTAATTTTCAATATTGTCTTGTAACTTAATATAATCGATCCGATTAAAATTAAGTAAGTTGCATTGTTTGTTGTGAAGAGGCTGCCAGAACTTCTCAAAGGTATTGTTTCTATAATTAAACTTATAATAGCTGCTAACAAAATAAAATTTTCAACTCTAATTTGTTTTATAAATTTATTATTTTTAAATAAAAAACTTATAAATAACAAAGCAATTATGGATATAATAACCAATCCTACGATTCCTGTCTCGGTCAAAATTTCCAAATAATAATTGTGAGGATGATTTGAGCACAACCGATTTTTTTTATTGAAATATGTTACTTCTACTGGAGCCAAAGTGGCTGTACCTCTTAATAAACCTTCAGCGTCAAATACTCTTTCTTCCAGGTTTATGTCTGGCATTTCTCTTAGTTTGTGACAAACTTGTCTAAAAGATTTGATGCCATTTCCTAATACTTTGTTATACTTCCAGGTATCTATTGCTGTTAAGAATAGTTTTTCGTGGTTGGATTGTAATCTTATTACTCTACCTTTATAAAAAAAATTTTTTA
>JYMV01029587.1_pt1 | contig 12049 bp, 7 predicted proteins | sample 338911 | NCBI WGS metagenome assembly JYMV01 (sample SAMN03354496, study PRJNA234377) | hydrothermal vent metagenome | biome: Deep sea; feature: Hydrothermal plumes at the Eastern Lau Spreading Center, Western Pacific Ocean; material: Seawater | place: Tonga | collected 2009 | depth 2000 m m | reverse complement strand
GTTCTTATACAATATGAGTTTCTTCAGTACCTTTCTTTCATCCCGACCGTCCCCCCGTCACTTACCAAGTTGAGATTGGGAAAGTGGTTGAGAAAGCTGATGTAGAATCATAATGGAGAAACTACCCCTCTGGAGCCAAACTAAGGAGAGATAGCGGTAAAGTCAATCAGGAGAGTTAGAAACAAATAACCCCACCAAGTTGTGGGGTTATTTGTTTCTAAGAAGGGCTGAACATTCTACTCAAGTATGCAATGCGCCATATTGGTGCTTTAGAAAATTAAAGGCTCCAACTAATTAAGGTCTACTTAATAAAGGTGATCTCCCGCATAAACTTTTCATCTCTAATCGTTCGCATTTTGGGAAATGTCGAAGTGATTTGTTGTGTTTGATCTTGAGAGGTGATTTTCCTCGCCTTTTCTTGAGCTTTATCCCATTTTTTAATGTTCTTAGGATTACTGTCAAGAGTCGCAAGGTTTTTATATTTTATTATAAGCAAAAGATCAAAATCACCATCATAATTGTTAATACTTCTCAGAATTTGGTAGTCTTCAACTAACCCTTCAGCCTTGAAAACTTCCATGTTATTAACCCAGGTACGCTTCATTTGATTCAAGTATTGGGCATCAACATTGGGTTCCAGGTCGATAGTTGCTACCCGATAGACACTTTCGCCCACATTCCAGGTTTCACCAGGTTGGGCAAAAAGCGAACTGACGGCAACAAGTGCCACTATCATGATTCGTTTCATCATCGTTTTCTCCTTTTGGTTTATTCTATAATCTAACTAATGAATAAAATTATGATTAATACTAAAAAAATATATCACAATCTGGTTGCTTCTTTCATCCCGACCGTACCCCCGTCATTTACCAGGTTGAGATTGGGAAAGTGATTGAGAAAGCTGATTTATTTCAATAACAGCATCTTCCGTGTCTGAGTGAACTCTCCAGCCTTTATTCGGTACAGGTAAACTCCTGCACTCACAGACCTGCTTAAATCATCAGTTCCGTCCCAGACAGCTATCTTGTTCCCAGCATCCTGTGACTGGTTCACAAGGGTCTTTATCTGTTTACCCAGTAAATCGTAGATACCAAGAGTGACATGAGCCTGTTCCGGCAGGTCATAGCTGATCGTGGTGGATGGGTTGAAAGGATTGGGGTAATTCGGATGAAGAGCATGAGCTTCAGGAATGAAGTTTGGTTCATTTATAGAAGCTTCAGCGTAGCTAACTCTGTAGATGACACCCGCGAGATCATCAGAGATGAGAAGGCTCCCATCAGACATTACAGCTACATCAACGGGCCTTCCCCACTTTTCGTCACCTTGAAGCCACCCTTCAGCAAAAATCTTATATCCGATTACTTCATTCCCATCAAGTTCCACCAACATTACCCGATAGCCAAGGGGGACACTCCGGTTCCATGAACCATGCTCAGCAATAAATATCTGGTGCAGATAGTTTTTTGGGAACATCTCACCCGAATAGAATCGCATACCGAGGGCAGCTACATGAGGCCCCAGTTTTCTCTCCGGTGGCACATAATTTGCGCAGTCATGACCGGAGCCAAACACTGCATCAAGAATTTCGCCTCCATGGCAATAAGGAAAACCAAAGTGCTGTCCCGATTCAGAGACAAGGTTCAATTCGTCCGGTGGATTATTATCTCCCATCCAATCTCTACCATTGTCTGTAAACCACAGGTCACCAGTAACGGGGTGCCAATCAAAGCCGACGCTGTTCCGAACACCTTGGGCATAGATCTGCATATCACTGCCGTCTGGGTTCAGGCTTGTAATTGACGCATAAATCTCATTGTCTTCATCACAGACATTACACGGTGCTCCTACCGGTATATAAAGTCGGCCGTCTGGACCGAAGCGGATGAACTTCCATCCATGGGACCCATAACGCAACACTAGTGTTACAGATTAATTAATCTGATCTAAATCAATAAACATCCTTGCAACAATTCCAGTCCATATGTAGGTCTTATTCCAGCCCGTCTGATAATCATCGGCACTATAGAATTCCCAGAAATTGTGATCCACTTTCAATTGGTGAATTACATTATCCATTACCCGTGACGCCAGTTCAACAGCTTCGTCAACATACCCATAGTCCAGTAAGCCTCTGAAAAGAAGATACTGCCACTGGATCCATATGGGTCCATTCCAATATCCTATTGGATTATAGTACTCATCTTTTGCAGTCAACGTGGGAACACCGAACGGTCTCCAGAATTCATGGGGATCAGTCATAACCTTTATGAGATCATGAGCCTGTTTCTTTGTAGCGATGCCTGCCCACAATGGCAGAAATCCGATGATCTCTTTGACCTTCAAATCATTATTGTTGTTAAACGAGAAGTCTAGATCGTTCTTATCGATGTTGTAGTAAAAACCTGTTCTTTTATCCCAGAGATGGTGGTTAATCAATCTACTTCTTCTTTCCGCAATTGACTTCCATTGATGCTCTTCATCAGTCAATCTCAGTTCATGTGCCATGTTTGTAAGAGACTTTGCTTCCATAACCATCATCGCATTTATGTCAGGACCTTCAAAATTGGATGGCCAACCTATACGGTCCCATACAGCCACCCGTCCATCCCTGACACTTTCCAACTCAGCATGGGCACCCCATTCACTTAAACCGTTATTGTTAGAATCCCGTCTCGAACTGTAATAGTTGTAGAATTTTTTTCCTGAAAGGTATGCCTGCTCCAAAAATTTTCTGTCACCAGTGATCTTGAAGATCTCGTAGTTCTGATAATTATACCAGGGAGCTGATGAAGTGAAGTCTCCGTTGTGCTCAATCTGTTCATTGAGGTAAGGTCCTGTTCGGTAATTGATATATCCGTTGGGCCCTTGTCTTTCCATGTAAACCCTTTGCGAATCCATTGCGCTCTCCGGATCCATGTGCGCATAAGCCAACATGACTAGACTCTCATGGAAAACCTGTCCACCATAGCCCCATCCCCATTTCGGCTCACGGGAAAAAACATAGTAGTTATAGTTGCAGGCCCCTTCTGGGGGCATGATGCACTGCCTTATTAACGAAAATGCATTCCAGTAGAGATTTTTGTAATCTTTGTTGGAAAAGTTCAAAATGGGAATCCTTGAATACGTTTTTTCATTGTCCCTCAAAACATTCTCCAGATTGAAATCAATTGCCTGCCTGCACTGAGAGCGAAGCTGATTATAGCTTTTTTTTACATCGCTAACTCCCCGCACAATCCTTATTGATTTTTGTTCCCCAGGGCTGAGAGATATATCATTCAAAAAAATGAAAAACTTCCCTCCCGATAAATCTGCAGTATCTGCTAAATCATTTATGCCTTTTAGGAATGATTTTTCACTTTCATAAACACCTTTACCATGAGTCTTCTGATCAATGAGATAAATGCTTCTTAGGTTTTCTATTAAAGGAATATCATGGTCATCCATCCACGCGTCCCGCTTATTAACAAATTCAAATCCGAAAGCTAGAGAATCAACCATTCCAAGCTTCTCGATCCGTCCTGTTTCATGGCTATAATAAGGGTACAGTTCCAATTTAATTGAAGTACTACCTTCATTAATGATTTCAATTTGCATGATGGTCAGAGAAGATGAATAAACAGTGAAGAACACATCAACACGTAAATTCTGAAAGGGGTAATAATAGAACTTAACCATGTCACTATACGTGGCGGTTATGATCGGCTCTTTATAGAACTGATAAAGTCGATTCCGGTAATCATCGTTCAGTCTGAATGCCAAGCCCAAACTGCCACCTTTTTCACTTTTGAACAACACCGGGTCCTGTGAGCGGTACCACGCCAGATGATAACCTTGATCAATTTTGTATGCTGACCGGGACAGGGGGGCGGCATACGTAGTAAAAACAGCGTCATCTTTGTCAGCGTTGAGGTTCGATAAATACTGTCCGTAAGCAGAAGAGATTGACAAAGCAAGGCAAACCGTAGCAAACCACTTTATTCGCTCTGCAGCCTTTGCTTTCCCACGAAACTTCATTTGAGCAATACCTTTACAGTTTTATTCACGTACTTCTTTTTGGACAGTGCAAAGCTTATAGCAAGTCTATGTAAGTTATCTTTCCGCTCGATCATCATTGCATTTTCTATGTGATCTATCTCTCTATCGGAGATATAGAGTTCAATTACTTCATTCGACCCACTTCGACCTTGAAGTTCAATTATAAATTCTTTCCCTCTGAAATCTGCGCTTAAAAATCTGAATCCATTGGATTTATATCCCGGTTTTGGATTTGGCACCAAGGGAATTACATCAATGCTACCAGAATGCTCGATCTCAAGAATTGAAGATTTTCTCAATTCCAGATTAATTATTAGCTGAGTATGACGACTATTAAAATCAATCTTAGGTTTAAGTTCTCCGCCGTTTAGTTTGACGTTATGGATCTCGGTTCCTGGAGGCAAGAAGGGTGCGAACGACAATAATAATCGCCGTCTGCCGCTGTGGGCAAATTGGTAGGTTGTTGTCCCCTCAATCCTTTTCATCTCAAAATCCAAGTCATGATCTCCGATCTTGATATTATTGACATTGAAAGAATCCCAGTGAGCAGGTAGACTTGGCGACAGTGAAACCTTATGTTCGACAGCATTCGATTCTAGCCCGAGCATTCCCTCAAGGATAGGTTGTGATACCATTGTTTGCGACCAGGACTGATGTGGACACACCCCAGACGGCTTGTACTCTAGACCATTCAATACCTCCTCAACAAATCCCCTGGCCCAATGTCGGTACACCAGCAGGTTGTTCATGATATGGGAATACCCCTGCTTGAAATTACCATTCTTGTATTCAGCGAGAGCCGTCCATCCAGTAAAAAGAGGCCACACACTTCCAGTATGATAGCCGTTAGGATTGAAGAGGTCACTTTCTTTTCTTACAATTCGTACTCCCCAATCTGAGGAGAAACCGTTCTGCCCAAATTGTCCCAGAACAGGGAATGTTTTATCTTCATCTATCTGATCGAACAACAGTGGTATTGCCGCTAAAATTGTCAGCTCCGGATTAAAACTTCCATCGCTATTTTTCCCATAATAGAAGAACTCGTCTTTTTCATTCCAATATTCCTCATTAATGATTTTTCTTACAATTTTATGTTCCTTCAAATATTTTTCAGACTCCTCGGTATAGCCCAGTGACAATGCTATGTAAGCAGTTTCTTTTAGGGCCTCCGCCCAACACGAAGCAAGGTAGAGTGTGGAACGTGATCCGTATAAACCTCCTCCCTCAATCCAACCATGACCAACATTTGTGTTTTCAATCAGATGATCTCCGTTTGTATCTGTCGAAAAACAAAAATCAACAGCTTTCTTTACATACGGCCAGCTCTCCCGAAGAAACTTCAGGTCTCCTGAATGTTTCAGGTATCGTCCCGCCAGCACTATATAAAGCGGCGTCGCATCAGCTGCGTCATAGTGGACTACCCCTGAAGTAGAAAGTTCATGGAAAATCTTTCCGCTCAAATCTTGGTAATCCTGGAAGATTGTGAGTATCGATTTTACCTTTTCAAAATCACCATAATTGAGAAGGGCGAATCCGCTCCATTGAGCGTCCCTACCAAAATACCAGGCATACCCGGGACGTCCGTTCACCTGATGGCCTCCATCCCAACCAGTGGCTGTGGTGGAATATCCAGCCACTAATGATTTGCCCACACCCGGTGTATCAACATAAAACCGGTTCGCACCGATAAGTGACCACTTGTAACCTTCGTTAACAACGGAATCCGGCGTTGTGACCTGTGTATGCTCTGCGAGAAAACCGCTTGTAGATTCCTTCGCTTCAATCAGCATCGCTTCAGGGTCAATCACGGCTGCTCTGTATTCTTTCTCTAACTCAACCATCCCTTGATTGGATGCCGTAAAAATTATATCAAGGTTGTCATTCATCTCAAGGTTGAACTCAAGAGCCCCTGATACAAGAAAGTTTTCTCCCTCTACTCCCCGCAGAAGAGTGTCTGCTTTGATTATCTCATTGAAAGGACCTATGATTTGTTTGTACGGACGGCTGTTGGAACCCAGGATTAGGCCATACTCTTCATTCTTGTCCTTAATGACAAATGCGTTCAAGCCCGGGTCCCAAGCATAGAATAGATTCTTGGTCACCGCTTGGGAATACGGCCACATAAGACGCATATTCGATTTAAAACTGACAATCATTTTTGCGGGATAAACCCCGCGGTACTCATAATGAATGACCCCAGTGGGTCTAGTAATCGAAGTTGTGACTATTTCTGTTAAATATGCCCTTCTAAACTTGTACTGTCTTGAAAAAGATTCGGGGCGAACTTCCAGCTCGGGGTTCTGATCATTGAGCCATAGGATACTGTCACCACTGTTGAACTGAATTCCCACCTTATAATCCCTCAGAGCCATGAACGGATGCACCCAAACCTCTTCTATACCCCCCTTTTCCTTTCCCATAACAACCAATCGACGTCCAGCAACGTCCCAGAAATTCTCGGACGCATCTCGAGAATAAAGGGAAATAGACCCTGGGCTCTTATCCCACACTTTAGCGGGCGGAATCTCAACAGAAGGTGTATTTCTATTGAAAGAACGAATCAAATTGGGTTGATAGTCCCAGTAGTGTTTATTCTTAAATCTTTTCTGCCCAGCGAGGTAATTGAAAATATTTTCGAGAAAAAGGGTCAGATGATCTTTATGATAGTTTGGTGCAGCCAGATAGACATAGGCACCAACGGCTATAACCTTCCCGCCACCATATTCATATTCCAACATCAGTTTTGAGTTTTCCCTTAAGTGTATATAAGACCAATCGACCGCTATCACCTTTCCATTTTGAGGCACAATATCATCAAAGTAGCCGAGTTGGCGACACTTAACATCTTGATACGGATTATATATATTGGCACCCCCGAAAAACCCATCAAAAATGGGGTGCTGTCTGAAGGCATGCAACCCTATCTTACGTCCATAGCCACTGTCTCGCACTTCTACATATCGTACCTGCGGTCTTTCGGTCTCAAGACCAAGATCCACTATGTACGTAAAGGCATCCTGAGTCAGTAGAAGAGTCCCACCTTCCCGGATGAAGTTTTTCACAGATGATAGGATGTGAGGTTCTTTATTAATAACTGGTACACGCGAGGTGTCAACTCTATGAAACCACAAAACGTCGATTTCATCCAAGATTTGAGTTGTTTCACTCAATTGGTCAAAAGTAAAGGCTTTTAGAGTCAATTTTTCGTTCTGTTTTAGGAATTCAATAGCGGCCTTTTCTTCATCTGTCATTTGTCCTATTATTTCATTATGAATTAAACCCACCGTGATCTTTTTTGGTCGAGTAGGGTTTTCACAGGATAAGGAAAAAATTCCCGCGAAAATAATCAGACAACACATTAACGGCTTCAAAAAGACCCGCGGCATAATTATTGGATTGTTTTGTCAAGCACTAGAGACTCAGGTGTGCTTTAATGGATTGAGAATTGATAAACTGTAGAGTGCGAATATTTTTCTCCAGGATATAACATAGTAGTTGGAAAATTATTGTGGTTAGGTGAATCTGGGAAATGTTGTGTTTCTAAGCAGAAACCAAAATACTTATTATAAACAATGTCGTGCTTGCCAATAATGCTTCCATCAAGAAAATTCCCAGAATAGAATTGTACACCCGGTTCAGTAGAATAGACTTCCATGACCCTACCGCTTGTTTGCTCATGCACTTTGGCAATAAGACTCATCTGTCCTGGTTTCTCATCAATAACATAACAATGATCATATCCTCCTTTAATTTGGTCAATTCTTGATCCCACCGTATTTGGCTGTGTGAAATCCATTTCAGTTCCTCTTAGATCACGAATTTCTCCCGTGGGAATAAGGTTTTTATCGATGACAACATAGTTATTGGCTTTGATCATTATTTCATGGTTCAGAATGTTTTGTTTCCCTCCTGTCAAATTAAAATACCCATGATGGGTTAGATTCACTGGACAAGCCTTATCGGTTTCGGCAAGATAATCGATCATCAGTTGATTCTCATTTGTTAACCTGTAGGTCACCTTGACATTGAGATTCCCGGGGTACCCCTCCTCCATATCTTTACTCAGATAACTTAGTTTAATTCCTACCTCGTTTTCTCCCTTGAACGGCTCTGGATCCCACACCACCTTATCAAATCCTTTTATCCCTCCATGGAGATGATTATTTCCGTCATTGGCAGCCAGACTATATAGCACTCCTTCTAATTCAAATATCCCTCCACCAATTCGATTGGCGTACCTTCCTACGATGGCTCCGAAATATGGATGACCGTCCAGATAACTTTGGAGGTCATCAAAACCCAGTACGATATCTTCAAGATTACCATTCTTGTCTGGCACTAACAGGGACGTTATAATGCCACCATAGTTGGTGATCTTGACTGTATGTCCATTGTTATTTGTTAAAGTAAATAGATCAACACTAACTCCTCCATCTGTTTGTCCGAATGTTTCCTGATCCACAAATAATCTGCTACCTCTCCTCTCTTGTGTTTCCCCTTGAATTTCGATTGTGGGAAGTGGGCCATTCATTATTGCCTGAATCTCTTTCTGTATGGATTCAGAAAAGGTCTGTCCATCAATTGAAGATAGCAGACAATAGATCACAGAGGGAAATAATCTGATATAGGTGTGTCTAAATATCATTTACTTGTTGTCTAGTGTTTGCCAACATACCTTGACACTTTCCAAGTTGAGATTGGGAATTAGGCTGAAAAACATAGAGTTGAAATTGAAGTGTGTCCATCCTGCTCAATCTAATGTTTTGGAATTCGGACAATTATCCACCTGCAATAGCAAACATTGATCCAACTAATATTGCAACAAAAACCCAACTGACGATAAACCCAATAATGGATATTTTTGAAGGTCTTAATATTTCCAAATTATTGATGGAAAATAGTTTTTTGGCTTTTGAAACAGTAACATTTTCTGGAATTGTACAAGGTTTACTGATGAAAGATTCATTGGCTAATACAGGTGTTCGAACCAAAGCATAAAAATTATCCAGCTTTTGGTTTTCAATAGGCTGAGTAAACAAACTGACAGCTATACCGGTACAGATTCCTGTGATTAAATAAAATATCATCTGCCAGGGGAGATAGATCTCAGCTCCTGTAGCCTTTTCTACAACAAATCGAGCATTGTCCGCAATGGGTAATGATCCGATTAATAAAATAAATGTCGGCTGGGTTGTTATCCACCACATAAAAAATGCGGAAAAGGTCGCAGCCCAGGCACCTGCAACCGTTGCTCTGCGCCAAAATAGGCCGAGCCAAAAAACGATTCCCATCATAGGTGAGATTTTCCAGAATATTTCTAATCCTTTCACAACACCAGGCAGCCAGAAGGCAAAACTAACACCACCTATAACGATTATTAATGATGTGATGCGACCAATCTGAATATAGTGTTTAGATGATTTTTTTGGCATGAAGGGACGATAAATATTTTCAGTAAAAAGCGCCGCAGATGCGATCATGAAAGAATCACACGAACTCATAACTGATGCCAATAGTGATGCCAGAAAAATTCCCAAAAGTCCCGGCATGATTTGTGGTAAAAAGTCGCGAGCCATTAAACCATACACTTTATCAGGATCAATGTTGTTTCCAGCCAGATAAGCTACCGCTGCCAGGCCGGTCAGGCTCCATGCCACAGTGCAAAAACGTTTGATAAAATTTCCGCATGTAACTCCAATTCGGCCATCCATTTCAGTTTTACTCGCTGCACAGTTTCCCATTGTGTGTGGTTGCGTTACCCACCCAATCAATCCATTGATGGAAATAACGACAATATAGAAAATACCAATTTCTTCAGGAGCAATAAGTGAAAACATATTTGGATCAGTAATGGTTCGATGCATTCCTTCTAAGCCACCGACCGCACTTAAAACAAATGGCAGAAGTAAAAACGAAAAAATAACCGTTAGAATCCCCTGGATAAAATCAGTGACAATTGCCGCTGTCAACCCTCCTGCTATACCATATATTAGAAAAAGGATTGTCATGACAGCAATAATGGTTGAGGAGGATATTGCCTCCCCAAATGTTGCTGAAATAATGGCACTGGATCCCTTCAGAATGAGACCAATATTCACCATCAGATTTATCATGCCTATGAACGCATATAACATCCCCACACTTTGATCGTATCTTGCAACGAAAACATCAGCCATAGTTATAGCACGAAATCGTCGAAGTAACGGTGCGATCAACCAGTAGAAGGGTGTCACAAAAAGCCATAACCATTGATACCAAATCCCTGATAAACCACTACTGAATGTTTTGGATGCAACACCAACAGCCTGATCTGAATGAGTTCCAGTTCCAAAGCCATGCATGATTAAAGCAAATTTTCCAAATTTCCGTGGCATAAAAAAATCACCAACAGTCTTGATCTTTTTCGAAGACCAGATACCAATGACAGTAATCCCCAAAAAATAAAGGATCAATACTATAAAGTCAGTTATATGTAATACAGTCAATTACTACTACAGGAGTAAAGATTTAATTATTTCGTCAGCCTGTTTATATGACTCCATGTCTCCAATGTCTAAACGACCTTTATCAGGGAAAAATGCATTTACTGTTTCCACTTGGCACAAATAGTCAACAAAATTACCCAGTTCATTGTTTGCCCTTTCATTACTCAAATATTTTGTTAATTGGTGTTTAGCACTCGACTTCAGGAAGTACAAGAGGGGACAAAATTGATTTGATGGCGGATTGGTTGGTTTTTCGTATACACGTAAAACCTGATTCTCTTCAGAGAGCAACAAGACACCTGTACGGCGAAGACGCTCCTTATCCTCATCCATTAATGCCATGACAAAATGATTTTCCCTATTCAAAAATGATAACCAATACTCTTTTAACCCAAAAAGGGGGATGTTATCTCCTCCTACTACAAGAACTTCAGAGAAATGGGAAGTCTGTTGAAAAACAAAATCCAAATCCCTAGCTACTCCTAACCGATTATCATTAGATGTTGACCCGTCATTAATTATATGAATGGATTTACCCATTTTCTTCATCGGATTATCCCAATTAGTTTCCCATTCAATGAAGTGTTTAAAAAACCGATCATTGGTTACTATATAAATATTATTTATTTCTTGCAGACTCATTATCTCTTCTATTAAATAATCTAAAGCAGGCTTACCCCCCACCGGGAGCAAAGGCTTAGGTTGGTTCTTTGTTAGTGGATACATCCGTGTGCCATATCCCGCACATAAAATGACAGCAAATCTATTCTTTTCAAGATTCATTATCTGAGAGTTCTCAATACAGAGGCACCTGAAATTGGATAACAAATGTGTGCATCAAATGGAATGTTTTGGGGTTGATAATACTGATCCCGTAGTTCATGCAGGACATGTTCTACATAATTATCTTTTGCCAAAATGGTAATATTCCCTCCCATACCAGCTCCGGCAAGTTGGGCGCCAACCGTTCCCGGGACACGATTAGCAATATCTACCATTTGGTCTATTCCCTTTGTACTACAGCCATAATTCCCTGGAATGGAAGTGAGGGGTGTTTCATTTTCTTCCATTTCCGCAAGATGACCCACTGTCACAGAGTGGTCGAAATCAACACAATCGCCACGATTGTTAAATGAAAATAGCCTGTCACCATTATGACTGGTATCAATGATGTTCTTTATTTCATTGAGATCACCTTTTAAAAGACCTTTATGAAAAGACTCACTTCTGGCACATTCACTTAATCCAAAAAGAGTTACACCAATAAGGTCATAAGTACCGGGATCTTTATGTGTCATAAAGATATCGATCAATAATTCTTTCTGATCATCACCCAAAATGTGGGTGATCTTTTCTCTAGTTGGATAAACGGGTAAACTAGAAACAGCCTTAAAGATATTTTTTACAGGGACATTTAATCTTTGAGGTATTAGATCACGTAAATGGTGAACATTTTTTGCCACCCCCCACTGTTGGCGTAAGATCATCATCGCCAGTCTATAACACGCAACTCGTTGGTTAAAAATATC
>JYMV01010610.1_pt1 | contig 12052 bp, 8 predicted proteins | sample 338911 | NCBI WGS metagenome assembly JYMV01 (sample SAMN03354496, study PRJNA234377) | hydrothermal vent metagenome | biome: Deep sea; feature: Hydrothermal plumes at the Eastern Lau Spreading Center, Western Pacific Ocean; material: Seawater | place: Tonga | collected 2009 | depth 2000 m m | reverse complement strand
GAACTCATGAGTTTGTTAGCTTAACAAACGCGGGCACCTGCTGTCACCCGTTACCCGGGTTGACTTGGCAGGCTGAGCGGGCGACAACCAATCAACCATGAGTGACTCGATTTTCGATAAGCGTTTTGTTGTTATTGCCGGGAAAGGCGGCGTGGGTAAAACCACGATCGCTTGTTCGCTGGCGTTAGCGGCATCGCGGCTCGGAAAAAAGGTGCTGATCATTGAGATGACCAGTCGTGAAAAAGTGGCGCTGCTCTTCGGTCGTGCCACCACATCCGGCTATAATCTGCAGGAGGTTTTTGCTGGAATTCACTCCATCAATGTTCGTCCGGAGCCGGCCCTCAAAGAATACGCCATCATGAAACTGAGATGGGAGCGTGTTTACCGCATGGTTTTTGACAACGAAATCATGCGCTCCATGGTGAAAATGCTACCGGGAATGAACGAATTGGTTCTTATTGGAAAGTCCTGGCACCTTGAGCAGGAAAAGGATCCGGCCACCGGTGATCCACGCTGGGACATGGTCATTGTTGATGCGCCGGCCACAGGTCACGGCATTTCATTGTTAATGTTGCCCCATGTCATCACCAATACAATTACGACCGGCCCCATGTTGGAAGAAACCTGGAAAATACGCGAACTCCTGACAGATCACGAACGAACCTGCATGAGCATCGTTACTCTGCCGGAAGAGATGCCCGTCAATGAGGCTGCAGATTTGTATGCGCTATACGATGAGCCTCTGCAAATCGGCAAGGGCCCCATGTTCATCAATCGGGTGTGGCCCGCCAAGCCCACCGAGTCGCAAATGGCACTGCATAGCGAGTGGGAGGCCACGGATGATCTGGGTACCCAGGCCCAGGCGGCAATCTCAGCCATGCGTTTTCGTGCGGAGCGGCGTGGAAATCAAGAAACCTATCTCAAGCGAATCAAGAATGAATTTGATCTGCCTATTGTTGAAGTGCCGTTTATTTTTACGGAGAGCTTTGACCTGGATGCCATTGATGAACTCAGTGGCTATATTGATGTGTCTTTAGACCGCATTGACAATGCTGCAGGAGCGGCCGTCGCATGAATCCAATAATGACTCCCACTAATATATTGGAGCAAGTTCAAAAGGCTTGTCCCGATGCACACTATGAATTCATCAATGCACAGGCCTTTGGGGGTAACAAAGAGATCCGCAAGTTTGTGCTTCACAATGGATTGACCGTGTTGTTCCTTCGCGATGAGGCGGCTCCCTTGTTTGCCTATCACACCTGGATGCGAGTGGGTTCACGCCACGAAAAAGAAGGGCGCACGGGGATTGCGCATCTTTTTGAGCACCTCATGTTTAAGGCCACCAAGAATCATGGTGAGGGCGAATTCGATCGTCTGATGGAACGACGAGGCGCCCAGACAAATGCAGCTACATGGGTCGATTGGACTTACTATCATGAAGTGTTGCCGGCCTCGGGAGACAATTTAGAATTTGTAATTCAAATGGAATCCGAGCGTATGGCCAACCTCATTCTCAATAGTGATCAACTGGAAAGTGAGCGCGAAGTTGTCAAGAACGAGCGCCTCTATCGAGTGGATGATGATCCTGACGGCACCATGTTTGAAGTGCTCTACAAGCTGGCTCTGCCGGATTATCCCTATGGATGGCCGACCATTGGCTGGATGAAGGACATTGAGGCTATTTCACTGGATGATTGCATGGAGTTCTACCGGCGCTACTACTCGCCGAACAATGCTGTTGTGGTGTTAGTCGGTGATGTTGACCCGGTTGAAAGCCTCTCTCTCATTGCTCGATATTATGGGCATCTCGAAGCCCAGGATATTCCTGTTGAGACCGTGCCGGAATTACCGCGGATCGACGACTTGCGGCGCAAGGAGATGAAGCTGGCAATTAGCCAGGAACGAATGATCATGTGCTGGATTGGGCCCGGGTTACACGATCCTGATCTGATGGCTCTCGATGTGGCCATGGAGATTTTGTTTGGTGGTGATTCGTCCCGTATTCACCGGCGACTGGTGGTCGATACCGAAATGGCGTCTTCGGTGGGCGGATGGGCCACCCACTTTGAGTATCCCGGGTTGATGGAGATTTCGGTGAGCATGAAGCCGGGACGAGCGGCCGAAGAGGCTGAAGAGGCGATCCTGGAAGAGTTGGCCGCTATGGTTGATGCGCCGCCTAGCGATGCTGAATTGACGAAGGCCCGCAATCAGTTTGAGTCCAGTTTGTATCACGCGTTGACCACGGCCAATGCACGTGCCGGGAAATTGGGTCACTACGAAATAACAGTGGGTGACTATCGAAAGTTCATGGAGAATGCGTTGAATATTAGAAAGGTTACAGCCGCCGATGTGCATAGGGTGGCTCAACGTATTTTCAAGCCTGACGGTCGCGCTGTTGTTGTGGCTCGACCGGCCGGGGGTGGCGAATGATTGTTGTAGAGAATCGTGATTTTCCGACTTTGGCCACAGAACTTCATTTTCGTGCCGGTTCCGCCACCGAGAAAGTAGGAAAAGAGGGCGTCACCTACCTGGCAGGACAACTGCTCACTTGTGGAACACAGCGAATGAAACGCGCCGAATTTTCGCGAACCATTGAGACCCTGGGTGCGTCGCTTTATGTGATGGTGGGGCGTGAATTTACAACCGTCGATGGTGGAACCCTCACAGCGAACAAAGACCAGTTTTTTGACCTCATGCATCAAGCGCTGACCGAACCTTCGTTTGAACAGAGTGAGTTGGATAAGCTCAAGCGCCTCACGTTGGCCGAAATGGAGGAACGCCGGGACAACGATGAATCCCTGGCGCAACATCTCTTTTATCAGGCGCTTTATCATCCCAATCTCTATGCACGCCCGGTCAAGGGAAATGCGGAGAGTATTGCCTCCATCACCCGCGACGATCTCTACAAGGCCTACCAGAGTTGTTTCACTCCGGCCAACATGCTGGCCGCCGCGTGTGGTGATATAGACGCCGCTGAACTCAAACAACGCTGCGACCATCTGTCATCCGGATTGCCGCAGAGCCCGGCCTCAAAGCGCTCAGAGATGACGCCGAGCGATCCAGGTACAATTAGAGTGATTCTGGTGGACAAGCCGGCCCGTACTCAAACCCAAATATTTTTGGGTCATATGTCCATCAATGTTCATCACCCCGACTATTTTCCGCTTGCGCTGGGGAACACGATATTTGGCGGTACCTTTACAGCCCGTTTGAGTCATGAAATTCGGGAGAAACGGGGCTGGTCCTACGGTGCCTATTCATACTTGATTGGCCGCCAGAACCACGGCGCGTTTGTCTATCGTTTTTATCCGGCAATGAAAGATGCGGTTGCAGCTTTGGGCCTGGGTCTCCAGTTGCACGCCGATCTGGTAGAAAAAGGAGTGCGTGAGGAAGAGATGGCTGCGGCCCAGTCCTATCTGGTGAATCAGTTTCCTTTCAGACTTCAGACCTCGCGCAAACGGATGCGAGAGCTTCTGAGGATTCAACTACTTGGCCTGCCGGAAGACTATCTGGAGAGCTACATCTCTCGCATTCAGGCCGTCACGACAGAGTCGACCAATCAAGCTCTTAGAACTCACTCAAAAGCGGATGACTTGACCGTTGTAATGGTCTGTACTGCCGACAAAATTATTGAACAAATCCGCGAGCTTCCAGGAGTTGGTTCCGTAGAAATCCATCCCTATGATCAGAATTGGGATCATTCCTAAGCGAATTGGCCGGTCTCCATGAAATCCACCGTCTTTGACACACTCATTCGTGCTTTATCGAATGCCTCTGAGAGTGTGCATGTTGACGGAGGCGATAGCGGCTTTACTCCATTCTTATTGGCGTCGCTGAGGGAATCGCTTCAACGCACTGTGGTGGTCGTTACAGCCACTGAAGAACGTGCTGCAGAGTTGTTGGCTGGGATTCGTTTCTTTGTGGGGCCGGGGGAGCCCGGCTTTTCCGTCGCAGAGCAGTTGCTTGGACGCGATGTGTCGCCCTATCACCAGATAGCCCCCAATCGATTTGTCGTCATGAATCGCATGGCCACTCTCTACCGAATGGCGTTTGGACGGGGCGTCGATTTTGTGACCCTGTCGATTCAGGCTCTTTCACTCAAGACCCTTCCCAAGCAACAGTTGCTGGACGCCTCCATGACGCTGTCGGTGAATACCCAGGTCAATCGAGAACAACTGCTCAGCCGGCTGGTGGACTTGGGATATACGCGCGCGCCTCTTGTCGAAGATCCCGGTGTGTTTGCGGTTCGTGGCGGGATCATTGATTTGTATTCACCGCTCTATTCTCAGCCGGTTCGGATTGATTTTTTTGATGATGAGGTGGAGAGCCTCCGTTTCTTTGATCCTCATACTCAGCGCAGCGGCGATAGGTTGGATAGTGTTCACATTATCCCCCGTTCAGAGTTGGTGTTGAGCGACGAGCGGGTGCAGGGAGCCACCTCGCTATTGCGGCGTCATGCGGCGGATTTGAGTATTCCCGGACCCCAGGTGCGTGCGTTGGGAGCCGAGTTGAAGTCACGGGTATGGCCGTTGGGTGTGGAAGGATTGTTGCCTGCTTTCTACGAGACTCCAGAAACTATGGCCGACTATCTGCCGAAAAACGCCCTTTGGTGCGTGGAGGATGGTGCCAAAGTCGAGGCCGAGTTGGAGCGTTTTGGTGACGACGTTTGTGAACTCTACAAAGGGTCAAAAACGGCACGGCGTATCGTATATAAGCCAAATCAACTCTACTCCTTTGAGCTACCGCGTACGGACCTGGAGTTGACGACTCTCTTAGTTGAGGAGCCGAAAAGCCAACAACGAAGGTTTAGCCTGCCGCATGATAGCCATCGAGAATTGGCGCTGGCGCTGACACGGGACAAGGGCACAGAGACGCCTTTCCGGGCTCTCCTAAAACAGGTTGAACAGTGGCATCGCGAGGGCATGAATGTGGTGGTTCTGGGGGCGTCGCCCGGTCACGTGGAGCGGCTTCGGGGGTTGTTCAAGCATTATGATTTGAGCTGTCAATTTCGGTCGACCACCTTTTCCATATCCTCGTTGGACGAGCTTTCTAAGGACGACTGCAGCATACATTTGCGACTGGGAAGCCTGGAGAGAGGCTTTGTGTTTGCGCCCCAAAAGCTGGTGCTACTGGGGACTCATGAGCTGCTTGTTCCCCGGAAGCAACGTGAGCAGGAAGAACCTTCACAGGCGGTGGCGGCGGCTGCAATTGCCAGCTTCAAAGAGTTAAATGTTGGGGATTTGGTTGTCCATATTGACCACGGAATCGGACGATATGAGGGTCTTGTCAAATTGATCGTGGACGAGGTGGAAAACGATTTTCTCAAGCTCGTGTATCGAGAGAACAGTCTGCTTTATGCACCTGTGGCACGTCTGGACAGGATTCAAAAATATACCTCGGGTAGCGACAGCGCCCCCAAACTGGATCGATTGGGCGGAACGGTTTGGGAAAGCACCAAGAAAAAGGCTCGAAAGGTCGCCAAAGATATGGCCCGCGGCCTGTTGGCGCTACAAGCGGAACGAAACGCGCGATTGCGGCCTAATTATTCACCCACAGACGAGTATTTTGCGGAGTTTTCTCAGGCATTTCCTTTCCGGGAAACACCGGACCAACAGCGTGCGATCGGCGAAGTGATGGACGACATGGATAAGGGCCGCCCCATGGACCGTTTGGTGTGCGGTGACGTGGGTTACGGGAAGACGGAAGTGGCAATGCGGGCGGCGTTTCGGGCCATCTTGGACAACAAGCAAGTGGCCGTGTTGGTGCCCACCACCGTTTTGTGTGAGCAGCATCGCATGACCTTCGAAGATCGCTTTCGTGGCTACCCGGTCACTGTGGCGGCGCTGTCCAGGTTTCGCTCCAAAAAAGAGAGCAAGGAGATTCAAGAAAAGCTCAAGACGGGGGAATTGGATGTGGTCATCGGCACCCATCGACTGCTTCAAAAAGACGTTGAGTTTGACCGCCTGGGTCTGTTGGTTGTGGATGAAGAACATCGCTTTGGTGTGCGCCATAAGGAGCAAATCAAAAAGCTCAAGAAGATGGTGGATGTACTCACGCTGACCGCCACGCCGATTCCTCGCACACTCAATATGGCGTTGGCCGGTATTCGCGATCTGAGCATTATTGCCACGCCCCCCATAGATCGCTTGAGCATTCGCACCTTTGTGAGCCGGATGTCCGATGATGTCATTCGAGAAGCCATTTCTCAGGAGCTCAAACGCGGCGGTCAGGTGTTTTTTGTCCATAACCGGGTTCAGTCCATTGATCGTATTGCAGCGCGAGTGCGTTCGCTCATGCCCGATGCGCGGGTGATTGTGGCTCATGGCCAAATGCGGGAAAACGAGCTTGAAAGGCTCATGCTGGCGTTTATGGCCGGCGAAGCTGATGTCCTCGTATGCACCACCATTATTGAGAGTGGATTGGACGTGCCCCGGGCCAACACCATGTTGATTGACCGTGCGGACATGTTGGGTCTGGCGCAACTCTATCAACTGCGGGGACGGGTCGGGCGCTCCAATCAACGGGCCTATTGCTATTTGCTCATTCCGGAGCCCAGCCGTTTGACCGGCACCGCTGAAAAACGCGTGCAGGTGATTCAACGTCTTTCCGAGTTGGGCAGTGGATTTCATGTGGCCACCATGGATATGGAGATTCGTGGTGCGGGCAATCTGCTGGGCAAAAAACAATCCGGCCAGGTCAAAGAGGTGGGTATTGATCTGTTTTGTGAGCTTCTGGCTGATGCCGTGAGTGAGCTCAAGGGGGTGGACGAGCCCGTGGTGAAGCCGGTGTCCTGTGAGATGAAGGTGAGCATGAGCGCCTTCATACCCGAAGAATATCTGCCGGATATTGGTCTGCGATTGAGCTTTTATAAGCGGATTGCGACCGCTGCCAGCCGTGAGCAATTGGAGCTGGCGTTTGAGGATTTAGTGGATCGCTTTGGACGCCCGCCGAGTCCCATTGAGCGGTTGTTTGAGCTCACGGGGTTGAAGTTGGACTGCCAGCGCCTGGGTTTATCTCAGTTGAGCTACAATCCGGCGGCGATCAGTCTCACGCTGACGGAACGAAGTCCTTTGGCCGGTAAAACGCTCTTTCAATGGGTGCAGCGTCCGGCGAGCAAATGGCGGCTCACTCCAGAAGGGCAACTGCTTCGAAAGCTCAGCGAGAATGAGTGGCGTTCAGGCTTGGGCTTTGCTTACGGGGTCATTGGAGAGTTGGAACGCCTGGTGGGATTGGCTGACTAGAGTTCAACCTCGAACTTGAGATCGTCCGGGCCGTCGCAGCCACCCCCCAATTTATCCTCTTTGATGTAACACGAAAAGGTGCCGTTGCTGCCTTTGAGCGAGAACGAGTTGGGTAACTTGCCGGGGTCCACTTTGAGTGCAAACGAATCGCCAACTTGATCTTCAAGTAATGTCCAGAGCTCGCCGTTTGAGAGCATGAGATCGAACACCAGTGAGCGGACGTCGTCACTTTCCAGGTTTTTCACCGTGAGATCCAGTCCCATTGCAAAGAGCGACTTTTCTCTGTCGTAGTAGGCCGGCGATTTTCCGGTCAATTTAGAATTTGAAATCACACAATCAGCAAAAGACATCAGCGCATCTCCCGAAAAGAGAGAGTCCTCGCTGATGTTGGGTGAATCAATCCGAATGTGGCCGTGCTGAAAGTCCAGATCCGGCAACTCTAAATTGGGTCCTATGCAGCTGAGCTTTACGTAGACCTTAGTGTTTTCCAGGGTAATAGCACCCTGTTGTACGCCGGGTTTTTGAGCGCCTAGAATCTGGGACAGCATGCTACTGACCGAGTCGGCTTCGGTCAGGTTGGCGGCCAATTGTCCTATCTGGTCAATCAGCTCCTTGACGCTGTCCTGGTTGAGTTGGCCTGTAGGCGCTTCGAATCGCTGCTTGTAGCTCTCAAAGTCCAATGAATCCCAGGTGGGTCCCTGGGTTTCGGGTGGGCCGCAAGCCGCCAGGGAAAACACGATTAATCCAACAAGTGAGGTTCTCATTGATTGCTCCTAGAAACGCCAATAGACGTCTAACGAGGGGAGGGGCGCTTTGATTCGACCCGTCAAAAAACGCAGGCCATAGGTCATCATAAAGCGCACATGGGCGCTGCCCCAGCGCCACTCGGCGCCCACATAGGTGGTGGTGAGTTGTTTGACTTCCAACTCCTGGTATTCGGTGGATTGAACTCCCAGAATAACGCCGTCCTGGATTTCAGTTTCAGCTCTAGCGCTCACTAAACCCTGAGCCCAAATAGGAAGTTGAGCGCCCACAATGAAGGCCATATCCCAGGCATAGAATGACAGGTGGGGTTGCAAAAACACCTCTCTTGCGCCCACACCGCCATGGACGTCTGAAAAATCGTTGGAGACCGTGCCTTGAATCCCCTGAAAGAGGTAGCCCAGGTTGATATGCAGGTCTGCCCAGTCAGCCAGTGGAAAGGTGGACTGCAAGGTGATTGGGAGCATAAACAGGTTGATCTCTCCACGCTCTCCAAACGGTTTTTTGTCCATAAGTTGAAACAGCAGAATCTCCTGGGGGTTGAACCACTTGAATCCAATGCGCGCGCCAATTCGGCCCCACTCCTGATCGACAAATTTCATGCGCAGATCTAAATTGATAATGCCCAGCAGGTCGTGAGCCAGGTTGGTTCCCAATTCTGTATTTGCGGGCATGCCGCGTTTGAAGATGGCACTGAGTCCCAGGTTGTCATAACCGCTTCCCAGAAGACCAAAGCCCAGCTGTGTTGTTCCGTCGGGAAGCACGTCGGCGCCCAAATCGATGAGACGATGTTCCGGTGCCCGAAAGTCTGTGGATGCAAGACAGCCGCTCAATGTGAGAATTGAGATGGCGAGGGTAAAGACCTTCATTGTTAGGGCAGCTTGCAAATTCGAACGAGTGAATAGGCCCCAGGCGCCTGAGGTTGAGATCCGTTGAAATTGTTGGCCAGCCAAATACTACTCAGGTTTACGACTTCTAGCTTGCAGGCCATGCTTGCAGGGCATTCGGAGTCACCGGTGCAAAAACTGGTGCAGTATTTGGTGTTGTCGTCCGGTACCAACGCCAGGCACTTGTAGCTCTTGCACTGACCGGCACTGGTACAGACTTGTCCGGCATTCAAAAAACCTGCCGATGGCGGCGTGTAGCACGCCGAAAGGGTGTCGTAAGTGGGTTGGGTGAATTGTGGGTGATAGGGCACGTAGTCTGGATGCGGCGCGGTCGCATAAAGGACAATATTGCATTCTTGAGTGGGCGCACAGTCGGATTCACTGGTGCAAAGAGGGGCGCAAGCAGGCGCATTGGCGTTGAGTAGGTCGCAATGGCCCGACGCACAGGCTTCACCGCCAAAATTAAAGCCATCAGGCATGGAGCAAATCATGCCGTTGGTTTTGAACCCCGGTGGGTTGGTCGAACAGGCACCCATGATCTTTCCGGCCTGTAAATCTCCCACTGGATGGCAGGTGGAATTGGCGTTCATACAGTGACTTTGATCGAGACAGAGATCCGCACATATCCCGTCCGCACAGATGCCGCTTTGGCATTGAACTTCGTCTGTGCAATTGGCTTCATTTGCAAGCAGTCCCAAGGGGGCGTTCTGGCAAAAACCCACTTGCGTACTCCCCGGAATCTTGCTGCAAATTTGACCCACTTCGCAGTCTGATTTGCCGGCACACGGCTTGCTGCAAGTCTTGTTGCCGGTGGTGTTCCAGACGGCACAAACAGTGAGCGGGTAGCAATCGCTGTGAGTGCTGCATTCTTTGCCGGCCGACTTGCAGCTCGCTTCTTGCTCATCCACCAGATTGTTGCAGTTGTTGTCTTTTTGGTCGTCGCAGATTTCGGGCAGAAAAGGCCCTATCTGGGAATCACTGTCGTTGCAATCGTTGCCGTCTGCACAGATAAAGTCGATGGCTCCGTCCTTATCCGCATCTTTAGTTCCAGCCCCTGGTTGACAGACCTTTTTGTCGCAAAAATCGCCCACCGTGCATGGATCTCCGTCTTCGCAGACACCGGCACTGGCTTTGGAATTACATTCGCCGTCCGTGCAGACTTCAATTGTGCAGCTGTTTCCGTCGTCTGGACAAGCAATCGCCTGGCTGGTGCACTGGCCGTCCAAGCAAAGGTCGGGTCCGGTACACAGATCTCCGTCTTCGCAAGCACCGCCCTCCACATTGGACCAGGCTGACTGGGATTGCGGTTGTGAGCAACGTTGGCATTGGTTTGCAGGGTTCTTTTGGGCATTGGCGTAACAGACCCCCTCTATTTTGCAGAAGCCGTCGGCAATGGGGTTGGTGCACAGGCCATCCACGCAAAGATCGGTTGTGCACGGAAGCTTGTCATCACAATTGATAGCGCTGCCCTGACATTGGCCTTTGGTGCATTGGTCGTTGACCGTGCAGGGGTCCTCGTCGTTGCACGCGGCACCTTCCTGACAGCCGGGTTGAGCACTATCGGGCACGTCCGGCTCCGGTGTTGGAATATCCGCTTCGCTAATGTCCGCCTGGCCTTCCGTGTCCTTGATGCCGCTGTCGCTGGAGAAGACCAATTGCGTGTCATCGGGTTCTTGTATGTCGAGACCGCCGTTTCCTTTGCTCGAGCCAACGGGCGGCGTACACGAGTAAAGGGCAATAGCAATGATCCACAGTCGTTGCACGAATCTAGTCTCCTGTGCCCAATAGGGTGATTTGGTTTCCATCTGGATCCTTGATAGCCGCTGCGACCAATTCACCGTCCACTGTGGACTCATCAACGATTTCGGCGCCACGATGCCGCAGCCCGTCCACATAGGTGGCCAGGCCTTCCACGCTCAAACAAAGTCCGGTTTCGCCGGTGACCGGCAAAGCAGGAGTCCATTCAGGCGAGCCTGCAATCACCACACGAGTGGAGTCCGGAAAGAATAATGCCGTTTGCTCCCCCAGTTGTTCAATCATCGGAAGTTCCAAAACGCCGTGATAAAAGGGCAGGGCGTGACGTAAATTTCTGACGCCGATGGTGACCAATGCAGGTGCATCAAAAAGATGCGGCACGTCTACTGAGTGAGGCGCATCCCACAGCCAATACTGATTGCCTGCAGGGTCTTCGATGGGCACAGTTCGCCCGCTGGGCAGGTTGCGTACGGCTCCCAGTGTGCCACCGGATTCTTGGATGCGATGGGTCAATTGCTGAAAATCGCTTTCGCCTCGAGTGCGCAGCGTAATACCCGTGTTTCTCCCCATCAACCGCCGATCTTCGGTGCCGGCATTGAGCAGTACCAGTGCTGTATTACCCACATAGAGAGAACGAAGGCCGGAGGTCGAGGCACCAAACGGAAGCGTGAGAATCTCTGTGTAGAACTCTTTGACCTGTTCAAAGGACTCCACAAAAACGCTGATGCTATGGACGTGAGTGACTCGCATGATCTGTGCCTATCACAAGCTTACTGGAGTGACCACCATTCGACTCGTTGGACGTTGGTGACAAAGGCAATAGCTACCACCTTCTCAGCGGCCTCGGGATAGAAGCGAAAACGCCATTCACTTGCCGCTTGAGCCGGGACGGTGCGATCTTCAAAAATGACGCGGCCCTTTTCAATATTGGCCGCCAGATACACGCTTCGTTGGTCCAGTACCAGGGTCATTTGAGGGCCTATACCCAACAGTCCGTTGGAAAGCGGCAAGCCAAAGCGCTTGTTGTTCTTGGCAAAGGCATACTCACTGAGAGGAAAGGTGCGAACAGTCATCTCTTTTTCAGTGAGTGACGGCGTGTATTGAATGTGGTCGTGGGTGAGCGGGATGGTGACTTTAATGGGCGGCGGAAAGTCAGTACTGTCTGTTTCCTGGTCAGTGGCCGGGATGATTACGCGCATTTCAAAGTGCTTCCCGTAGTCTATCCATTCAATCTGAGTCGGTCGTTTGGATTCAACCAGAACTCCTTCGAGTCCGTCTGGCGCCTGAGTGAGTATTTCTTTGAACGGCGCTCCGCCAAAAGTTTCTTTTTCTATCAAAGTGGGCGTCTGGCTCCTCAAATCCATGGGACAAACGGGGACGGTGGGCATCAATTCAAAAGACGGCACT
>JYMV01040688.1_pt1 | contig 12053 bp, 8 predicted proteins | sample 338911 | NCBI WGS metagenome assembly JYMV01 (sample SAMN03354496, study PRJNA234377) | hydrothermal vent metagenome | biome: Deep sea; feature: Hydrothermal plumes at the Eastern Lau Spreading Center, Western Pacific Ocean; material: Seawater | place: Tonga | collected 2009 | depth 2000 m m | reverse complement strand
TCCACTGATGGGCAGTTTTTAAATTACGCTCTACACCAATGCCTAAATAATACATACTGCCTAGGTAATATTGAGCCTTAGCATTGTTTTGGTCGGCAGATTTCTTTAATAAGTCAATGCCTTTCTTATCATTTTGCTCCACACCTTTGCCTTCAATATGCATAAGTCCTAACGCAGTTTGCGCCTCTAGATGGCCAACTTTAGCCGCATGTGAAAAAGCACTAAAAGCTTTACTATAATCTTGCTCAACACCATTACCATAATAGTATGCTCTGCCGCGCTCATAGAGATCAAAATTCGCCAGTATGGTGCTACTAAATAACGATAAAAATAACAATAATCTCATGACGTAAATTGTATACGAGAAGTCAGAACGATTGAAGATTTTAAAGTGGTAGTCACGAGTGAATTCGAATCACCACCCCTACCATGTCAAGGTGATAAATGGTTATATATAGAAACGCTTGCAGAGTTAGTGAGGCCTTTTTTTGACCAAAAGTTAGTACTAAATTGTATTTTAGATTTACTATCGATACTATCAGACTTTTTGATTTTATTCACTTGAACTTTAATCTGATTTTATGTTTTAAATAGATTTATGGAGTCAACGTAAACTATAATTAAGAATATGGAATGGTTAATAGTTTTAATTTGTGTAGGTGTCATTATATACAGCCTTAGTGGTTCAGCTAAAGCTAAGAAGAGTGGTGTAGCCAAAGCTAAGAAGAAGGAAGAGGCGACAGTCTTAGCAGAGATAATCCAGTTAAAAGAGGTTGGGACTTCTCTAATGTTAAAAAGAGGTGAAGTTGCATATTTCGATATTAATTCCACATTGAGTGAAACCAGGGCCGAAAGAAGGAGTCAATCGCTTTTTGCAGGAAAAAGATACAAAAAATCTACTTTTTTTGGAGGATCTAGTGGTAGATCAAAATCAGTTCAAGTTCTAACAACAATTGATAGTGGAAGCCTTATTCTGACAAACAAACGCCTTGTATTTGATGGTGGAAAAACCAATAGAAATACTAGGCTAAATAAAATAATGTCTGTAGATATTGTAGACAATTGGCTGTTTAGTGATCAATTAGAAATTTCAACCGAAGGGCGTCAAAAAAGCATGTACTTCTCTGTACCTGATACATACAAATATAAAGAACTCATCATGTTAGCTTGGAAGGATTCATAAAAATGCAAGATAAAATTAAAAACTATCCATCTATTATTGCTCGTCCTTATATTAACGCATCAAAGAAAGATGCACAATGGAAAGACAACCAAAGATACACCTTCGAAAACCTTATTACAATTTTAGCTTCTTATGCTGTCTCAGACTTGTTAAACATTTATATAACGCTAAAAGAACCAGCTGGTGAAGATGAATCTGTTAACGACGAAAATGCCGAAATAATAGAATCCATAAAAAATATCAAGAATTTAGAAACCATCGGCCTTGAACAGATGTCTCTTGGAAAATGGTGTAACGTATTAAGACAAACAACCAAAGTTCTTCAAGATTATTCAAAATTTAGCTTCATTCCCGAGTTGTCAAAACTATTCCAACCGCCCAAAAATGATCTTTGGAAGGATATTGACTGGCTTGTAGAGCAAAGAAATAAAGATGCGCATGGTGCTGTAATTTCTGCATCAGATTTAGAAGTAACTTTGGACAAGCGTCAAAAAATTCTAGATAGAATATTAGAAAAATGCTATTTTTTACAAAAGTACAGCATCTCAGTTTTTGATACTTTAATTCTTGAATCAAACTCACAATTGATATCTGGGTGGAAATTTATCAATACAGGGGCAGAATCAATATCGGTTGCATCCGAGGCCAGCACTCCAATGAACGAAGTTCTTCTTGTTGATACTGAAAAAATTAAAGGTACTAGGGAAGATGCTTTCATTAAACTCCGTCCACTAATTATTTATGCAGAAATTCCAGGTCAAAAAAGTAAGCAAATCTCACTATATTCAAAACAATTAGGTAAAGGGTATACAAAGATGCATTACCTTGGTGTTGAGGGTCCGGTTGATATAGTACTGAGTGAATTTGATAAAGATAATAATCAAAATCTTACTCAACGATGGAAATATTTGAACGAGATTTATTCAGAAGAGGATATTCTCAAATCAAATCTAAATGGAAAGATTGTTTCTCCGAATGCAATTGAGGTTAATGAAGTAAATGAACTCAAAATCGAACTAAACAATACAGACTCTACAGATTTATCCGATGTTAAATGTACCCTCATTTTTCCTGAGCATTTTGAAATTACAGTGCCTAAAGAAGATAGTGAAAATAGTAAAGATATCAAGTTTATGCTTGCCACTGATTATTACGCAAGTATCAATGACCAGGCAACAGCGCTAGAGGCCAATCCTAATGCATACGTCCTTTCAATAGATAAATTCAATGAGGGCGTTATTATGGAGTGCAATGTTGAATTTATAGCTACAGAGCAAGGCTCTGTAAGAATATCCTCACCTGTTGTTGATTATCAATACCTGAGAAAAGAATCTGATGAGCAACAAACTCAAGATTTAATAAATATTGATGGTGCATCAATAGAAATTCATGACCCTAATAGTCCCGACAAAATGGTGCCAGTAATCAATGTTAATAGACATTATCTAGACGTTAGCGGTACATCTATTAATAATGTTGAAATTGGTGAGAATTTTGTTTATGAACTCATAGTAACAAATATTGGCATGGGTGCTGCTAGGGATTTAGCTCTAGAAGTTATTTTTCCTGAAAATCTAGAATTAGTAGAAGGTACAGATGAATTAGTGATTAACCTTAACCCATACGAGACAAGATCATTCAAGTATCTCATTACAACCAAACAACCTGGACAGTATAAAATCCATCTAAGAGATTTATCCTATAAAGACATTGAAGGGAAAAAGTATATCTCCTCATTTAACGATGATTATTCAATTATTGTCAAAAGTAATATTAAAAAACAATTTCAATTTGAACTTGCTGATGCAATTTATGATTTCACCATTAACGATAACGAGAGAGGTCAACTTGAATCAAGAAAGAAAGAATTAAAAAAGATTTATAAAAATACTGATTCAGATATTGAGAAATGGTTCTCAACTGCTTTATTTGATGCCTCAATCAAAAATATAAGAAAACTTATTTCCTCAATCGCCAAAACACAGGGATTTGATTTGACGGAGAAAATTGTTCAAGATAGTAAAAATCAGGCTAAACTAAATAACGGTCAAATGAGAAAATCTTTAATTTTTTCCATTAAAGATGTTCCATTCTTTGCAATTGATATTACAGATCCAAAAAATATTATCTTCCATTCTATTGATTCAAAAATGGTAGAAAGAATTCATGATTTTACTTATAAAGTTTTATTTGCAACAAATGTAATTAGTGAGTACGTATTACCTCTATCACTAAGATACGAGCCAATGCTATGGTCAAAAGAGCTAGATATCAATTTCTTCAAAAAATGGATTAATCTGTGTATTACTACTGTGAAGAAAGAGCATTTACCTATCTTTGATATCCAATCAAAAGTAGAGGATGCATTAAATATTAAATTGTCTTACGCAGGAGGAGTATTTCAAAAATTTTTCAAAAAAAGAAATTCAGACCCTAATTTTAAAAAATTACTTGTGAACACATTAGCAGAACAGGGAAAGCCTGGATTATTTCCAGAACCAAAAAAACCTTTCTCTACTGATGATATTGTACTTAGAGAAACTGGAATTAGTAGAATTGTTCTAATTAACCACAAAGGTGAATATTTGCTAGGTGTAAACGGCCTGGGCAAGGACGCGCTTGACGATGATTGGGTTAAAAAAAATAATGTAATATATCTAACAAATAAGCAACTAGGGATGAGAAATTCTGACATAAATCGACGTTGGATAGATAACGAAAGAGTTGCGTGGTGGTACACTTATGCCAATAGATCAACCGACGATATTTTTGTTAAGATAGAAAATGGTAATATCAGTCAATTCTTAGAGTTAATAAAACTACATCGTCTTGCTGTATCTAATTTGTGCCTAAACTCTAGTCTATTTAACAAGCAATCTGGAATTAATACGATTAATGATAATCTAACTAAATTACTAAACACTGGCTTCTCGTTAAGGCCTAGAACTACTAATTTATCTGGCGGTGTGGGCTCTAAAATATCGTTAGAAGTTTATCCTTATAATAAAGGGCTTGGCATTGCAACTGTGCATGATTGTGTAGGATTCTTACATACATCACGCAAAAAGTGGAAGTTATATATAAACCTTTACAAGTCTGACGGCTATCTAGAAGATGGCACTTTAATTATAGATAATCTCTCAATTTGGAATGGTTGGCTGGATTATATTTCACAATTTAATAGAGTGTTTTATGTTGATAAAGATAAGTTTGAAGCCACTACTGATCAATTAGATTCCTTCTTCAGTCTTCTATATAAATCTATTGAATTTTGGAATGGTGGCAGCAATAAATCTGTTTGTCCGTCTGCCAAATGTATTACGATGGTTAGTGAATTTATTAACGCAAAAGGTGGTAAACAAGCAAAAGATAAAGCTCTCTTATTGCAAAAACTTACAAATGGAAAAATGTCTGAACATGATTTAGAAAAGAAAGATAAAAGAATCGCCAGATTTTGTGACAAAGTCTTTCAAAAATATAATACTGTCTTGCCAATAAAAATAGAAAATGGCTATGTTTCTATTGCGACGGAATACGAAGACTATATTAGGGAAATGTCACAAGAGGAAGATGGACTACTTGGTTTTATTGGTTCCAACAAAGATTCTGATTCTAATAACTCAGAAGATGATTAAAATATCTAAACAATCAGTTAGTTGCACCGATTGTTTAAATAAGTCTCAATATCCCTAACCACATGACTTATATCACTATCTTCATGACTTGATAAGACTTTGTATATCTTCTTAAGATATTCACACAGATTTACATCATTCTGATTAAAGTCTTTAGGTAATTCAATCTTTGCAATTTTACATAAAACCTCAATAGCTTTACTAGCGTCAAGTGGATTATTATTCAAATTAAGGACGGCAATTGACCTCTGCACAGCAGATGCTGCCTTATCTTCCAATAAATCAATCTGAGAAAGCATACTGTTCATTTTAGACATTCCCATTTCACCACTTATCTGAGTTGCGAGTTCTAAATCCTTTTCAAAATGAGTTCTAGCAGACTCTAAATCCTGTGGTTTTCCAAAAAAATAAAAGAATCCCAAGCCACCATGTGTCATAGCCATGCCTTTTATATCTTTTATGTCTTGAGCTTCTTTTATCTCTAAACTCTTAAAATATAGCTTTTTAGCTTTGTCTCTTTCTTTAGTAGATCCTTTGCTTAATTGCCCTGCCAGTGAATTAGCAACCATAGCAAATAAACCAGATTGATTAGATTGCTCAGATAGTTCATACGCCTTGCGTAATAATTTTAAACGTACGCTGTATTTTTTAGGGTCAAAACTTAAACCATGAAAATGATACCCTTCGGCTTGTATAACGAGACTTTCACATCCTTTTAGTTTTTCTGCTAAATTAATTGCCTCATCATAACGTCTAGACTCATACAGTGCTCTAACAATCACAACTGTAAGCTTGTCATAACCCGATGTAATATCATCTTTTAATAGCGCCAATCCAGCATCTGCTGCTGCTGACTGTCCTTTGCCATATATGTGTGATTTTTCACAAACAAGTACTGCCTGTTGAATGGCTATATTTTCAGCACTCTGTCCAGAAGATTCACAAGAAATTCTTGCTTTTTCTAATAAACTTTCCGCATTGTCAAACTGATGAAATCTACTTGCTAATTTAGCTGCAGCAATATTTGCAACTAAAGATTTTTCTGCATAAATAGAACCAGCAGCAAAATAATGCCTAGCGATTGCCATAACATCATCTGGGTTGTTTGTATTAGAATCCTGAATAGAACTGGCAATCAAAGCATGAAAATTCCTTGCAGATTGAGGAACAGTTGAAACATTGCTTCCATCATTAGTATATTCAATAGACAATCTAACTGCATCAAGATAGGCTTGTGATCTAAATGAATAAACGTCATCCTTATTTAATACATCATAAATCAAACCGGTATCATTCGACAATTGATCTAACTTATCTATTGTATCTAGTCTTGAGATTTTTAAACACTGACTAATGATAGAAACTGTAAACTCTTTTCCAATATATGCGGCAATTGAAATAATATTTAACACATCTAAATTATTATTAATAATTTCACGCACAGCATCTTTTACGCCGTTTGGAATTGGCGGATTACTTTTATCAAAATCTTTAGATAGGGAAAAACCATCATCTGTTTCAATAAAAAAACCGCTTCTAGCAAGGTGATCTACGGCATCAACTAAATCTGCAGGGTATATCTGCCCTTCGTCTCTTTGAGACAGCCATGATGAAATCCAATTTGCTGTCTCTTCTGATAAATGTATACTCTCCATTAACAATTCATTTTGCTCATTTGGATTAAGCTTGCTTAGTATCTTTACTGACTCTGTATTAATATTAAGACTTTGTAACAATTGCCTATTATCATTATCATTCCTTAAGCCTAAAAGAAACAATACTCTACTGTCACCACTCTCGAAATATGCAAGCAACTTACTAAGTAAATCTTTTGATTTTTCATCAATCCATTGAATATCATCTAAATGAAAAATAACAATTGATTTCTTGGATAACTCCACTAGTTTTTCTTGAATGAATGCATATATATCATCATCAGAAAATGAAGGGGTGTCGTCGTCTACGGATGCGGAAAGTACACACCCCACTGGACCAAGAAGTAGCTTACTAGCGCTACTAATAGCTGAATTAATCATGTCATTTTGAGACCTTTGATCAAATAAATCTAAGGATAGAGTCGATCCTAATGCTTGATGAAATACATCATACGGAGTACCAGATTCATTATGGTCTGTTGTTTTACATTCACCATGAAAGTATAGAACCGGCATATTTAATCTAGATTTAGTATTTTTATTTATATCTGAAATTAAATTTTTCAATGCAACTGTCTTTCCGCTACCTATTGGTCCAGATATTGCTAAATAGTTAGTTTTAGAGTCAAATAAATTAGATTTGGCCTCATCAAGAATAGTTAGATAATTTGAAAACCTCTTATAAATAGGATTCTCTGTGAGTTTAACCACATCATGAGTGCTTTCAATGCTTGCTTCTTCTACATCGACAACAATATTACTTGAAATATTATTATGGCCCAGGCGAACAACTTGGTAAATTATATATACAGCGATTGCAATAATAATTATAGAAATATAAATAGCCATATCAAGATCGCTACCTAATAAAGGAAAGGCGAATACTACAAATCCAGCAATTATAGGAATAGAATATTTTTCAGAAAATGCATCTCTTTCATCCAATATAGATCTGCCGAGTATATAACCACCTAACAACAATGCAATGTATATTGGTAGCGTTAATGCCAACTGTGAGTATTCAAAATTAATTAATAAAGGAAAAGAGATATATGCAGCTATTCCATGTGCGGCGCCAATACCAAAATAAGCACCTTTGCCAGACACACTAGGTAAGTTCGCATACTTTTTTAAAAATGGATGGGATATTAATCTAGGCACTAAAATTGGTAAAACAAATACCGTTAAAGCTATAGCGATTAGCCATAGATATGAAGGTATAGAGAATAACAACATTGGTAAATTGTCATAAGATGCCTTATCGGTTGGTGGGCTAAATTGAGAAAGCGCTGGCATTGCTATCCAAGATGTAACTCTGCCCAAAAGAAAACCATAAAAGCTCGTAAATAGAATTATTTTTATATTTAGCGTATTGTTATAATTCCAAAATTTATACAATAATACAGCTACAATAAAAGAGGCTAGAAGCAACAATAGATTAACCACTGCCGATTTACTTAATGTATCAGAATGTGAAAATCCAAAACTCATTGTGGCAATACTGTGTATTTTTTCACCATTGGAATCGTAAATATCGCCATAGACATTATAAAATTCATCGCCTGGATTTGCTGCCATTTGATCAAATGATACAACTAATAACTGCCTCTCGCTTAATTTACTAGAAAGGATATCAATAGCTTCTTTGGTTAAATTTCCATCTAAAAATAATTGGGTTGTTTTGGCGCTCGCATTCTGAGATAAGATGTTATTAATATAGCGAGTAGTTAATGTGTAAAAAACACCTTCAGCATTATCAAAAGCATGTGCCAAAAACCCAACTCTCGATTGATTTTTTTTATTGGCAAGAATTACAACATCAAACTGGCTATTTTTATCACCCTCTACAACAGCTCTAACCAAGTCAATAACTGTACTGATACCTTTTTTTATTGTTGTAGTTGTGGGTGAATAATAAAAGAAGTGATTATTTATAACACCGCCACTCATTATCAAAGGCATACCAAGAAATTTAGTCATGCCATATCTGGTGCTAAACTTTTTAGCATACATTGTTTCTTGACTTTCGAGATCAACCGACAAAGATTCAACCTGTAATGCTATTTTAGAAAGAGTACCGTCATCGAATTGGTTTTTATTGTTCTCAAATAGATTTTCTGCTTCAATTAAATATTTTCGACTCTCTATCAATAAGCGCTTATATCCTCCATTATCTAATGCAGCCCAATAATAATTCTCAGACTTATCCAATAAAGAAACTATATCTTCTTCGACTTGTCTTTTGTCATAATTAGCTATAGATGTAAATACAGTTAAACAAGTTAAAATAATAAATATAATTTTCTTCAAGTAATTAATCATTTTTCTAAGTTATTATTATAAAACTCAAGTGCATCGAGCCTCACATCGATAAATGAGCCCTCTTCATAACTAAGGGGATCATCCATATCTTTAATCAAGAAGTACATCCCACCAAGAACATACACCATAAGGATTGTCATTACAAATCCCCCAATTCCAGGGACAACAAAAATTAACACTAATACATAAAAGATAATTATAATCCTTAAAAAACTATCATAAACTACGGGTGTCTTTGCCAACACTCTATGTAAGAGAAATGAAACGTCTCTATGAAATCCAGCAGTATTAGGTCCGCCAACGTTATTAACTTCTAATACCTGTTCAAATAGATCGGTTTCATGACGCATATTATCAACCATTTTTGCCTTACCTTTTATAGGGTGTATTAAGGTTTTATATAGTAAATTACTCCACTTAATCATTGCTGGTCGAATAGCCTCAATATTTTGCATATCTCTCATGGATCCAACAATTCGACATATGGCATCTTCAATTTGAAAGATTCTAGCATTCGTTACATTTAATTTTGCACCCAAAAGTACCGCAAGGGAGAAACCAACCACACTAATAACAAAGCCAATGTTTTTAATTTCTGGCCACCATGAATAACCTTCAAATATCACAAGAACACCCTTATAGCCTATTGCAATTGCAACATATGGAACAACCTTCCCAACAATTCCATTGCCTTGTGCTTTTCCTAGCATCTTTAAAACTCTTGTTATTCTGAAGATTCTAAATACTCTCAACCAGGTCGAACCTAAAGGAATTGGAAGTATCATGGCCAAAATACTTGGAACGACAGCTAAAATATCAATAACCCCGTAAAAGCTAAATATATATTTAAACTTATCCTTAACAAAAATAAGCCTAACTATTAATTCAGCAGCAAATACAAATAAGATGAAATTTTCAATAAAATTGAATTCATCATTGTACAACGAGTATGTATCAGAAAATCTTTCCTGAATTATTACTACAATAACAGTAAGATAGATTAACGACAGTAAAAATATTGAGAAAGATCTTCCAATTGTAGTTTTGGGAGAATCTAGAAAATCAATAACTTTGTTATTCATATTTTACTCCACCCTACCATGATCGCTTGTGAGGCCGTAATCTCTTTAGAAAATAATGCTGTATCTCCATAAAGGGCACCGCTTTCTCTATGCCTTCTCTCCCTTACTTGATCATGTCTTGTGCAATTCATATCTTTAGCTCCTTTGCTTTATTAGTATATGATTTTATTGTGTTTTTTAGTCCAATTGATTTTACTATGATAATATATCACAATGCACTTTGATATTCCTTAGCACTATCATGTTAATTCAATACAAATGAATACATTGAAAATTATTAATATACTGACCTTATGGTGGGCTAGCGCATGGCGTTTTGGATTAATATTTTTTGCAATAGTGATATTGATAGTATTCTTAGGGTTTGATATTGAGCAAGCATCTAATGTAGAGGTAGGCAGATGGGTCACACCTAGTATATTAATTGCTTTATCTTTGAGCGGAATAACTCTTATAAATAATCCTATTGGAAAAAGGAGGATTTTAGTTACCCTTAAAACAAAAGACAGTGCGCTCCAAGTAGATAAGGCTTCTTTGATAGATGGACTGACAATTCAATGGGCAATATTTTGGAGATATCAGATCTCAATCCTCTCCCTTACATTGATGTTCAATACTACCCTTATAGAGCACTTATTCTTAGTATTAACTTGTGGTGTAGGATCAACATTCTTTCTGCTAAAAAAAGCATTTGGTAAGAGGGTGTTTACAGTAATTATATCAAAGCCGAAAAGATCTTTAATGGCTAGATCTATAATCACTATCGCTTTAATTGTATTTTTTATAATTATTATTTTTCTGGCAGAATATCTATCCACTCGTTAATTTGATTTGGGGCTCTCGAAGGGTAGATATCGAATAACTAAAATATTGATGTCCACTTAATTTTAAAATCACCCACACACTAAAAAAGCATTGATTTAATATAGATGTAGCACATAGAGATGAAAATGAATTTGACTAGTTTGATCATCAAGATAGGAAAATTTCTATCAATTAAGTATTTAAATTGTTAACTAAATAACTCAATTAACAATTTAAATACTTAATTGGATTTGCCGCTCCTCGTTTAAAGAATGTCTTTATAGATTTATAAATTAATTTGTCACGAACAACATCGTTTGCAACATCTGCATCAAACCCCCATCTAATTTTTCCATTTATTTCAATTGGATACCATTTTTCTATCTTATACACCTCTCTAGTCAAACCACGGTATGTAGCAACTGCATACCGTGGTTTTTCTCTTCTTGGTCCAACCACCCAAGACTTCCTAGTAGCGTTATATAATTCTAAACTTGTCATTTTTCGATCGTAAAGTTTATTAATATTCACCAGTATTAGCGGCTCGATTGTTGATAGTTCATCGGCCTCATACATCGCTGTAATTTCATTTGTAGTTCTAAGACCATAATCGCTAGAATAATGCCCACCTTGGATGTTTAATAAGTTATCCATGCCAATATAATCAATCAAAGAGGCTTCTATTTCAAAAGCAGTTTGTTCGGTCAGTCCGTGCCTTAAAATAAAATGCTTTACGTCTAATCCAGCATTTCTTATTTCACGAATTTGATCTAACTTTTCCGTTATATCGTTGTTATCAATCAAGCAATTTACATGGTCAAATACTCTATTTTCTACACCTTTACCGACATAAAAAACTTTACTAGTTCTTGGATCTTGAAGAAAATAAACATAAAAATTTAAATTTTCTATTACAGCTCGACTAAACATATACTTCTATCCAATTTTTATTTATCATTAATATATAAATTATCTTTGATTTAAAAATTCAAGTAAGTCCAATCTAACATCAACAAAAGACCCCTCTTCAGAAAATAACACTGCATCTTAATAAAGAGCGTTTCCTTCTCTTAGTCTTCTCTCTCTTACTTGATAATGCTCGTCAATACTTATGTTGATTATTCTGTCGCATCACTGTTAAATGATAGCAAGAATTCATCAAATTGTTGTGTAATTTTATAAACAAATGGCCGAAAGCCGACACCCTAAACAACGCCATCAATAATAATTTTTTCTCAGTACTTCCTTCATGGAATGATTGTATACGATATACAAAATTAACGTTTAGATTTTGGTAGTCACGGTCAGATTTGAACTGACGACTTCCAGCATGTCATGCTGGCACTCTAACCAACTGAGTTACGCGACTATA
>JYMV01026217.1_pt1 | contig 12060 bp, 10 predicted proteins | sample 338911 | NCBI WGS metagenome assembly JYMV01 (sample SAMN03354496, study PRJNA234377) | hydrothermal vent metagenome | biome: Deep sea; feature: Hydrothermal plumes at the Eastern Lau Spreading Center, Western Pacific Ocean; material: Seawater | place: Tonga | collected 2009 | depth 2000 m m | reverse complement strand
ATCTCAGCAGTATCACTACCAAGTCTGTCTAATCGAGTTACTAATACCAAGTCACCTTCTTCAACCTTTATGCGAAGCAAATTCAAACCTTCACGATCTAAATCTGCGCGACTTCCAATATCGGTAAATATTCTTGAGCTTTTTACACCTTCTTTTAATAGGGCTTCTTTTTGGGCAACAAGTGACTGTTGACTGGTTGATACGCGAGCGTATCCAAATTTTCTCATACTTATTGTCTACTAAATCGAATTATAGAATATGTGTCCACTAAATAATAATATACGAAATAATAGACATTAGAAAGATGGCTTGCTAAACTGTACATTATGTTATGATATATTAGACGTTCAGATTTGTTTTAGATAAGGATAAATTATGACCAGCGATGCAAAACTACCAATTCCTAACCATTTGCGTGCACCAACAAAAGGTTTACACGGTAAATATTCGATTGAGCGAGCCGATGGAAAAGCCTTGCCTGATACGTTTGAAGCATTTGTGTTACGTTTAGACTCTGGTGCAGAGCCTAATCACCTAAAAGCTTGCAGAGCGGCAATACTGACCTACGCGAATGAGATTGAAGCGCATTTGCCAGAACTGGCAAAGGACATCAGAGATAAGTGGGGGAGAAATGACTTCAGACAAAGAGCGATATCGTGAAGAGAGAAAAAAGGACGCTCTGTTGTACATCACCATGTTAGTTGTCATTTCTGGAGGGTTTTATTTATTTCCAATGTTTAGCCCAGAATCACTTATTCCAACCATAGTGTTGACAGTATGGGGGTTAGGAATAGCGCGTCGTGGTTACTTATATGGAGCACATTTAGAAAAAATTGAGCCAGAGCTTAAACAAATGGTTGCTAATGGGGGTTTTGCGCCCATCCCCTCGAAATCGGCATTAGGAATTAAAACATTGAGTCTGTTATGATTATGAAAAAATAATCAGGACTATATGCCATCGCTGCTGAACAAACAAAACGCATTCAAATACTCACGTCGTTTGAAGTCAAAGAACTTTATGCTCTCCCCAACTTTAGTCACTCCGACAGAGAAGACTACTTTTCACTCGACAAGGAAACTCAGAAACTGGTCAATACGTTGAGGCAAACAGAGACCAGAATCTATTTTATCCTCTTATTGGGTTATTTCAGATCCAGACCAATAATTTTCAATTTTACATTCTCAGATGTTGAACCTGACTTTAACTACGTTAAAGCAAAATATTTCAGCGATAAAAGCGTTCAAGATGAAGATATTCCACCGCGAACCAAAACAGCGTTAGTTAGAAAACTTCTGACTTATACAGGCTTCTCCGTTTACCAGAGCAAGAATGACAAGGCACCTTTACTCAAAAGGCTCAATGTCGTTGTTAAAATCAATCAAGAGCCAAGATATGTGTTTGATGAATGCATTGCTTACTTTGGACAAAACAGGATTGCGTTAGCTGGTTATACGACACTTCAAGATATCATATCGAGTGTACTTTCTAGTGAGCGTAGTCGCATTGAGTCTGTCCTGAACCAAAACCTAGGCAGTGATACAAAAGCTACGCTTCTTAGATTGCTTGATTCCAAAAGCACGTTCACAGATCTCGCTATGTTAAAGCGCATGGCGAAGGATTTTTCAGCCAGCCAAATATCACAAGAACTAAAGACGCATAAAATCATACGTGCGCTTTATCCAGAAATTAAGACACTGATTGCTGAATTAGAGCTGTCACCGAAAAACCTTGAATACTACGCGTCTTTAGTAAAACACAAGTCGGTTTATAAGTTAAAAAGACATGCTGATAGTCAAACCTTGTTATATCTTGTTTGTTATCTATTCTTCAGGTACCGCGAAACTAACGACAACCTCGTTTCTGCATTTATCTATCTCGTCCGAAAGCTTGCTGAAGGAGCAAAGAGTCACGCCAAACAGGGAGTTATCGAAGATATAAACATTGTCAGAACAAAATTGAAATCGGCTGGCAGTCTGCTGAATTACTTCATTGACAGCGATATTGACGATGCATTGACCTTTGGCGATGTACGCAAAAAAGCCTTTAAGTTGCTACCTGCTGAGAACATTAAATTGCTTAGCGAACATCTTGATAGCAATGATTTTGATGGGCGTAAATATGAGTGGCAATTTATTGATAAACAGTCAAGCAAGGTGAGTAAACTTCTACGCTCCTTGTTCATGGCCATAGACATTGAGTTTATCCATTTAAAAGATGATTTACATAATCAGTATGTAACGTTGCGCTCTGAACTCAGTGAATGCAAGGCTGTTAGAACCATCAACCTAGACTTGGTACCCAAAGGTGACCGAGGGTATTTGCAAGGAGAAGTTTCTAAGCAAATAGCTATTCGTTTTGAGTACTTCCTGTATCGTAAAGCAGAGCAACTATTTCAAAACAATAGCCTTACCGTAAAAGAGAGTGTCAATAATCGTAGTCTGAGTTCAGATTTAATCCAGCCAAAAGAATGGCAAAACAAAGACGATATTATTGAAAATACAGGGCTTGATAAACTATCAGCACCAATTAACCAAACCTTGGATGAGAAGCAGTATCAGCTTGAAGTGAAATTGAAAGAGGCTGGCACACATATATTCAGTGGTGACAACAAATACGTCGAAGTTATACCTGGTAAGTCAGAACTAAAATGGTCTATCCCAAATAGCCGCTGGCAACAAACGGTTGATAACCCTCTCTATAATCAAATTCAGCATATGGGTATTGTCGAGCTTATGCTGTTTGTTGACGAAAAAACTAATTACCTCAATGCTTTTACACATATCGCTACCACAAAACAAAAATCATCAGTAGACAAAGAAGATCTGGTTGCCTGCATACTCGCCAACGGTACGAATTACGGCCTATATAAAATGGCCAATATCTCCGACCGTTCGATGGGAAAGTTGCGCAGTGTTAATGATAGTTACATCAGATACGAGACGCTGAAAGAGTCTAATGATCAGATCTCTAATGCCATTGCTATCCTGCCAATATTTGCTTACTACCATATTGATGACAATCAGTTATTTTCAAGCATCGATGGTCAAAAATTCGAGTGTAGGATCAACACCTTTAAAGCCCGTTATTCATCCAAGTATTTTGCCAAAGGCAAAGGTGTCTCAGCGCTGACGTTAGTGTCAAATCATGTGCCAGTGAATACTCAAGTTATTGGCGCGAATGAATATGAAGGTCATTTTGCATTTGATTTGCTTTACAACAATACCTCTGAGATACAGCCAAATACGTTATCCACCGATAACCACGGCACGAATAACGTCAATTTCGCTATTTTAGATTTCTTTGGCTACACCTTTGCGCCTCGATACGCAAAAATGAAACGAGTGTTTTTTGACTTATTTGAAGTTACTGAAGAAGAAGGTGGCCGAATTCAGTTAAAGAAAGACGTTAACTATAAATTAGTGGCTGAAGAATGGGAAAACATTCAACATATCCTTTGTTCTCTTAGCCAAAAGACAACTACTCAAAGCACCATCATTAGAAAGCTCAGTAACGGCAAGAGTCGCACGTTGTCAGCTTTGCATGAGTATGATCGTCTAATTAAAGCGATTTACGTTTTGGAGTACGTTGATAGCTCAACACTACGCCATTATGTTCAGCAAGCGTTAAATAGAGGGGAAGCCTATCACCAGTTAAAACGAGCCATTACCTCAGTCAATGGTAATAGATTTCGTGGTGGTAACGATTATCAGGTGTCTCAATGGAATGATTGTGCGCGGCTCATTTCAAACTGTATTATCTATTATAATTCTGCCTTGTTATCAGCCTTTTTGAAGATCCAAGAAAGAAACGGTAGACAAGATGTGGTAGATATTATTTCTAAACTATCACCGGTTGCTTGGCAGCACATCAACTTGAACGGAGAGTATGCCTTTAACAAAAATCGTAAAGCGATTGATTTGGCAGGTTTGCTTAGTGGTGTGGAGCCTCTGCAAAGTGAATAATAGTTCAATGAGTTGCTTTCTTATAATCACATTGCTAAATAACGATAGAAAGTTGCTTTAGATATAGAAAGTGAATTACAAATAGACTCTATAGAAAGTGAATTATTTTGGTGCATCTGCTTTGCCATCTGGACTTTAGGGTTGTTGATACCGATTTTAGGTCTACCGCCATTCCGTCCTCGTGCTCTTGCAGCAGATAAACCAGCATTGGTCCGCTCTTGGATTAATCGTCTCTCAAATTGCGACAATGCACTAAATATATTGAACATCAACTCACCTGAAGCTGTTGTTGTATCAATAGCACCGTCCTGGATCGATTTGAATCCAATGTCTTTTTCAACTAATGACTCAATCAAATTGATCAAGTGAGACATTGAGCGGCCAAGACGATCTAATCGCCATACTATTAAAATGTCTCCAGATGACAATGTATCAAGACATTTATCTAATCCTGGTCGAGTTGATTTTGCTCCCGACGTTTTATCGGTAAAAATATGTTCAGGAGCACACCCGTTGTTCATTAACGCATCGATCTGTAGATTTAAGTCTTGATCAGATGTACTTACTCGAGCATACCCTATTTTGAGCCCCATAATCTTATTTACATGTTGAAAAATGACTTTATGAGACTATATTAAATGAGATGGGTTTATAAAACAAATAGAACCAATAAAATCAGACCGAGCGGAGAAAATACTTTTCACTCTCATAAAACGGTCGTTTTTTAATACTTTCTTGTTTGATGAATTTATTGATTTAGTATTAATTTAATTAGTTTCTTCATTGAGATACTGACGCTATCATTAACACAGCAGTAGGTGTAAATAGAGGAAGTTCAAACGTCGGCGTTGAACTAAAAGGTATTACCATTGCATAGACTTGAGAAAGAGTTGCTCGACTTAGTTCAATCCGATACGCGCATATTCAGGTTTATTGAACACTCGTCATTGGACGGTATGTGGCATTGGGACTTGGAGAACGCTGAACACTTTTTGGTCCATATTTTTCTTGGTCGAAAGATCGGATCTTGGAACAGGCAATTAGTTCAATTTCTTAAACCGAGTTCAGGTTAGTTAGACCGTCAAGTTCCTTTAGTAATCACGCGACTATACTTTAGGTATGGTCGTAGCTCGTGATATCAATTCCCAGCGTTAAGAACTTAGTTAATAACTTTATTACTTTCTGGCAAATTTTTTAAACAACGTCTTTACAAATTTGCAGATCATTTCTATGGTTATTTTGTGGTATGGACTTTCCAATTGGAAAGCCGTATGACGTTGTGTGGAACTCGCCTTGATTTTTTTGAGTTATTTTGTAGGTTCAAGTAAAACATGTGTTTGCTTTAAAGGTCCAGTTATCTGTTAGGCATTGATGTAACTCATTTTCTGCTGTCATGAACATTAGTAGCAATTTGAATTTCTGAAAAAGGTGGGCATCCTATAGACAGGACCTTACCAAGATTAACTTCGCATTTGTTCTTGGTAACTACTTTTCCAAAAAGGACTGTGAAATGCTACAAGAATCTATTGCTGTAAAAGATGTAAGCCCATTCCATATATCAACTCCATCAGAACTACTTGAAACACCTAAAGAATATCAAGATCTCGTTAAGAGGCAATTGACTGCCCATGCTGAAGGGGAACTTTCTGGAGCTGATGACTATGTAAAATTGTTTTACTTTTTGACAAATGACCCCTACGAGAAAGCAGTGTGCTGCGAATTAGCCAAGGATGAACTTGACCACTATCAAAGAGCTGCGGACATTTTATTAGATATTGGTATAGATACGTCATTTATGCTATCGCAAAACTTGAACGATAGAGCGTTCTACGCGACCGAAGCCGTAAAAAGTTGTCGAAATTGGGCTGAAAGAGCATTGATTTCGACTCTTGTAGAAGACGCTGTAATTGATGTCCTAGAGGAAATGGCTCAAAGTTCCTACAGGCCTATTGCTGACATGTGCCCTCATGTTTTAAAGGATGAAAAACTGCACGTTGGGCATGGATTCAGGATTACGAGGAGCATGTGTAAGACGAAAAATGGATTCAAGCAAATTCAAGAAGCTCTTATAAGAATGTGGCCAGTAACACTTGATACCTTTGGCAGAAGTGATTCCCCAAGGTCAGAATTGTACGTGAAATACGGGTTGAGGCAAAAGTCATATTCCGTTGCACGCAACGAATTTGCGGAAAAGGCCAGAAGAAAATTAGAAGCTCTTGGACTTCATGTACCAGACGATACTGCAAACAGAAAGTTTCTCTAATCTTATGCTAGAAGGATTTGCTTATGAAAGATGTTACCAAAAATGCAATATTTAAAAGGCTTAACGGTGACTTTGAATATTATGCTCGTTATCAACGGATTAAACAAATTAGTTCAAGAGTTAGAGTGTCAGAGTATTTAATCACTACAGCGTGCAATATAAGGTGTAAAGGTTGTTGGTTTTTTGAATATGACTTTGACAAAAGAACAAAAGATTTGTCCAAAAAGGATGAAATTAAAAAGTTTCTTATCTCTGAGAGGAATAGAGGTATCAATACTAGTCTGATTATAGGAGGCGAGCCTACGCTCCATCCCAAAAGACTCGAATTATTTGCTGAGATTATGGAGTTTAATAGCATATCAACCAATGGTCTTAAAGCTTTGCCCAAAGAAGGCTTTAAGGATTTTTCGGTTTTAATCTCTTTGTTTGGTGGTGGCTCTCTAGACGATGACCTGCGAGCGATCAAACCTAACGGAAACTCCTTTTCGGGTCTATTTGAGACTGCTCTTAAGAACTATAAATATGATCCGAGAGCCCATTTCATTTTTGCAGTGACTGAAGATGGAATTGCTCATATCGAAGAGACAGTGAGAAAAATATCGGAAAATGGAAATACAGTCTCAGTTAATTTTTATAGTAAGTATGGTACGAGCGATCCACTCCGGACCAAGTACGAAAAAAGATTACTTGATGAAATTTTGCGAGTCAGGGAGTTGTTTCCAGAGACACTCGCTAGCCACCCTTACTACATTGAAGCTATGGTAACAGGGAAAAGTCACTGGGGAGATTTTGGATATGATGTTTGCCCCAGTGTGAGTGTAGACCATCCACAAAATGCTGAAAGAATTAAGAACGGTAATGCTGTACTTCCAGGATTTAATGCCTACGCCTCAGACTGCAAAACGGTAAACTTTTGCTGCACTTCAGGACATTGCGAGGATTGTAGAGACAGCCAAGCTGTAATGAGTTGGATAATGATAAATCAAAAGAGATTCGTCAAAGATGAAAATCTACTCAAAATATGGATTGAGATTGCAGAGAGCTATTGGCATCAATTTGTATGGGCTCATGATTTCCGCTATTCCGCGCCATCATTGCAAACTAGCGAAAATCTTAATCTGAGAAATCAGCACCATCTTCTAAAGGAGGTTGGCTAATGCAATCTATGCAAAGCGTTCAGGAGCAGAAAGAATATTTGCCAGACGTAGGCTACATCATTGAGTCCCAATTACTCTTAAGTGAGAAGGAAGTAGTAGATGGAGCCAAGTTCATTGGCGATTTAAATCCTGTACATAATGACCCAGATAACGAACAAACAATTCGTCTTGGAGGGATTATTGCAAGTGGCAGCCATATCACTGCAGTATTTTCCGCTCTTCTTCCTACTCACTTCATGAAATTTGGTCCTATGCTTGGAGCTCACATGGATGTAAAGTTCACAGCACCGATAAAACCCAATACAATCTACACTATGAATTGGGTTGTACAGTCAAAGGAGTATAAAAAGAGTCTCGGCGGTACAATTTACGCCAATGCGGGTACTATTATCGATCCAGCTGGCAATGTGACAGTTAGAGCAAACGCAAGCATCATCCTCTACTAGAACTATTTAGAGGGGTGTTGATTGCTAACCCGAAAACGCCCCTCAAGTTTACTTGTTATTATTCGTTCTGAAAATTCAGATGCCGTTGAAGCAGCGATGACAAAGCATATCTGCGGCTCAACTACTGTCCATGCTGATGAAAATGCCGCTTATGATGTATTGAGTGCATACTAAAATAGTACCGACTAAACACACCAGTCAATTGATCTACATGTATCAACTCTCGATATGTTTCTAATTGTTTTGAAGTATTCAAGTGTTTAACAAGTCATTGTTGAAGAGTTGAGAGAGATAGTGGCTTCTTTAGGAAGTCGGTAGCGCTCAATACCATTGATGTCTGGTAAGTAAACATCTAGCACAATGATATCTGGTTTATACAATTGGCAAAACTTAACTGCACTTTTACCGTTTGCAACAATACGGATTTTCTTTAATGCTGTGAGGTTGTTTGATATAAGTTCAGAAGTAATGGCGTCATCTTCAACAATCAGAAGTTGACCTGCGAGTAGCTTATTTACATCTTTAGACATGTGGACACCTCACAACTTTGTCTACTAGTAGTAATAGTCTTGGCGATGTCTACCATTAGTCAAAAGACTATTTCACTGTACGCGCAGTTATTGCTTGAACAAGCATGAGGGTCATTCTCACAGCAGAAGCTTTTATCATTTTAGTTATCTATGCCTATTTTTAATTATTTGGCAGTTTTTCGAAGAATTCACAAAAAGCGCGTTCATTTGGCCGTCATCATTCTGATGCCGATTTCGAGGGGATGGGCGCAAAACCCCTTGTAGTGCTACAAATTTGTCATACTCTCTTATGCCGTCTTTAGCCAGATGGCAAAGCCCAAAAGGCGCAGATTTCTTTGCATTTCGTAATGCGTGCTCTAAAACGCTTAGCATAGTTTCAAAGGAATGTTCACTGGGGTCAAATATAGCACTCCCCGCTGAACATGAGAGTGTTTGGCGCGCGTCGCCTATTTTTATTTTATAATTTTCAGCGTTTAGAAGTGCCCTTTCCAACAAATGAGCGCTAAACGCACTTGTATCTGATTTACAAGCGGTGCGACGGGATAAAATAATGAAAGCATCGGCATCAAACTTGAAAATAGCGTACTCGTTACCAATAACCGTTTGCAGCTTGTCGGCAATTTGCTTCAACGCCTTATCTCCCGCATTAAAGCCGAAGCGCTGATTGAACGATGCCATCTTGTCTACGTCAAGCAGCACCGCATAAATGCAATGATTTTTTCGCATCGCTTCAAACATCAGTTCCTTGGCTTCTCGCTCAAACCATTGACTGTTCCTAAGCTGCGTAACATTGTCTGTAAATGCCAAGTTATAGATGGCATCTTGAGCTTCAAGCCTCTCGGTGATATCTCTTACCAGCCCAATGTATTGTTTCTCTCCCTTCTCCACCGACTCAGTTAGCGATAACTCCATTTGAAAAACGTCGCCATTTTTTCTTCTAGCCGGGAGTTGCCGACCTATACCTATAATCTTAGCCTCACCCGTTGCCTTATAGTGTTGCATGTAACTATCGTATTTCATGGCATAGGGCTGTGGCATTAACATGGCAACATTCGCGCCTATTAGCTCACTCTTATCATAACCGAACAGCCTAACTGCTACCTCGTTGCACTGCCGTATTTGGCCTTCGCTGTTAATAGTGATGACTGCATCGTTCAAGTTATTCAAAATATTTTCGAGTGTTTCGGCATGCTCCTTAAGGCGAGCAGATATCAGCCTTGCTTCTGTTACATCTTCAAATGTGCCATAAACTCGCACCACTTTGCCCTGTTGGTCTACCTCAGAGTTTCCGGTAGTTCGCACCCACTTCGCATTGCCACTGGCGTCGGTAAAAGCAAGCTCTAAATCATAAGCCTCAAGATTGGTTGTAAGGTCGTGAAATGCGCGCTTAATTTTTTCCTGCGATTGAGGCGCATAAAAGCCCATGGCTTCATTGGGCGTGAGTGATTGATTCTTTGACACTCCGTAAATACGGTAAATTTCATCAGACCAAAATACGTCTTTGGCGTGATAGTGAAACTCCCATGCGCCAATTTTTGCGAACGATTGAATGTCGTTTAACAGTCCTAGCTGTGCCGTCGTTTGTTTATTTACGAAGCACTTTTGAAGGTAAGCACTCAATTGCTCTGCAACGGTTTCAAATAGCTTTTTTTTCAGTGGCTCAACATCGGCTGAAGCTGCAAAGCACCCTATAAGCATACCTACAGTACCAGCGTTTTCATTGGAAATGGGCGCATTCATACTCACCTCTATCTCGTTAGGCAAGTTAGTGCAGATTATTGATGAAGAATGAATATGGTTCGGGTCTTTTGCTTCCCTTTCAGCTGTGTCGTTATGTGAATTATTTATGGTAAATGTAATTGTTTGCTCAATGGCACGAGAACTAGCCATTAATAATGTCGAGATCTTATGGTTGCCAACTGCACCAATAAATAGGTGCTTCAGCACCTAGTATTTTTAGCAGAGTATCAAGTTTTTCCTGAAGATAAACTGCCTCATCGGAAACCAATACCGTGAATGCATCGCTGTCAAATTTTATTTTATATTTAAACATTAATATCCCTAGCTAAACCACTCTGCACCAATAGGACTAAAGATGCACCGCTATTCTCGGAACGAGAGTGGTAAAGAAGCCAGTGACTCTGAGCGTTTTGTAATTTGGTCCGATTGTTCCGACACATTGCTAGCTAACACAAGGTTATTATCCGCTTCGTGATTAACGTTAACAACATTTCTACTAATTTCTTCTGCTACCACACTTTGCTCTTCGGCTGCCGTTGAAATTTGTGTTGCGTAGTCTGCTATTATAGCGACGTCATCATAAACCTTATTGATAATATTGACGGTTCCCTGAGTGTCTAACAAACACTGCTCTGCCGCTTGCTTACCCTGTTGCATTTTTCCAGCCCACGCAAGTAACGTTTCCCTAATACCTGCCATGGAATAATGGATTTGTTCTGTGGCATCGTGGGTGCGCGTTGATAGCGCTCGCACTTCCTCTGCAACAACAGAAAATCCTCTACCATGCTCTCCCGCTCTGGCAGCCTCAATAGCTGCATTTAAGGCTAATAAATTCGTTTGATCTGCAATATCTTGAATTTCTTTCGTCACGCTGCCAATTTTTTCTGCTTCATCAGCTAATACCTTTGACGCCTGAGCAGATGCAGAGACCTCATCTGATAAAACCGTAACGGCATCCATAGTATTTTTCATTGAGTCTGTTGCTTTGCTGCACTCCGCATGTACAGCATCAACACGCTCTGATGTACTGGCAGTATTTGATGCCACATCGCGAATAGTCGTAGACATTTCTTCAATTGCCGCAGCCAACTGATGAAGCTCTCGAGTTTGCCGCTCTACGCCCTTTTGCGTTTCTGAAGAGGCACGCTTTAAAGTCACCGCACTCTCTAATAGCATTTTTGCGCCATCACTGGCTCTGCCTAGAATCGTTTGCGCTCGACCTTGATGTAACAACTCCCTAAAATGTATGACATCAATAAGCGATGAGCCACTGTAAACATGCCTGGAAACGCTATTGTATTCATGGCACATCTTTTTGAGTATGCTTGGTGTTCTGATGAGCTCGGCATAAAAACAAAAGAATGTCGCAATAGGGAAAAGAAGGGCAAAATACGGTGATTTAAAAGACAAAAGCAAAGCAATCAATGACAACAGTATAAAACCACATAGCCGAAACTGATGAGAAGACCACATGGGTTCCTTAATACGTTCGCCATTGTTTAGGCGAGCGTAAAGTGATTCCGCGCGCGTTTTAACTGAAAGGGAAAGTGTCGTCCTTACCGACTGAAACCCAGCCAGTTCACCTGATTCAAAAACAGGTGTTACAAACGCATCAACCCAATAATATCTTCCATCTTTGCATCTGTTCTTTACTGCACCACGCCACGACTTTCCTGCTTGTAACTTTGACCACATGTCAGCAAATGCTGCTTTTGGCATATCTGGATGACGGACTATGTTATGGTTTTTGCCAATAAGTTCATCGCTGGTAAAACCAGCAACTCGACAAAATTCACTGTTAACATATTTGATGCCCCCCCGCTTATCAGTGACTGAAACTAACTCTTCCTCATCAGCAAAAGTCACTTCTTGGGGTTCTAGGGATTTTCCCCTCTAAAAAGACATAATCCTCTGTAGACCACACCAATAAATGGCTGCGGAGGTGGGTTACTACTTATAAG
>JYMV01038259.1_pt1 | contig 12063 bp, 6 predicted proteins | sample 338911 | NCBI WGS metagenome assembly JYMV01 (sample SAMN03354496, study PRJNA234377) | hydrothermal vent metagenome | biome: Deep sea; feature: Hydrothermal plumes at the Eastern Lau Spreading Center, Western Pacific Ocean; material: Seawater | place: Tonga | collected 2009 | depth 2000 m m | reverse complement strand
GTTTCTAACGTCATTGTACAGATCGACATTGTTTGGTATATTTTTGAAACCAGATTCGAAACAAAAATATTTGCAAGTTGAACAAAGGCAACTCTATTAAGGATTTATTTTCGCAATTTGTCTGTTCATAGATCTTTTTTGCAATATAAAAGTCAATGCTTGGAAAAGGTCAATGTAAAATATGTGATAAAAAGATTATGACATGAAATTTTCCATATGGTCCCTGGTATCAACCCTCGACCCATATCAGCACTCCAGCTTCGCTGTCGGGCTTGATATGGGAGTCTCGGGCTAATACCAGGGCCGATATGGAAAATGTCATGTAATAATCTCTTATTATCAGTTTTCATGCTTGTATTTTAATGGATATAGAAACATGAAAAACACCACTTATTTCTTCATTAAAAAGGAAACAATGCAAGGGCTTGTATTACCCATGAAATCTATGCAATGACTGATGAAATATAATTAAAGCACTCAATCTTAATCTCGATATGTGTGAAGGTTCCTGTCGATCTAGTGGGGTTTTTTTTGTCATACCTTTGTGTTTGCACTGTTTGTCCTTTTCATCGAAATTCTCTTTTTCCTTCTTTCAATGTCAATATTAATTTTTTGTCAAAGAACACATCTAATAACTTACAAATAGTCCTGGTGGCCGTGAAATGGGTGGAGTGGTATGTAAGAAAGGCAAGTTCATTCCATATCATGCAGTTGAATGTGAAGCATAATCTTAAGTGCTGTAACTGCTTTCAAAGGGTATTAAGGTTTTCAGACACCAACCAGAGATATTGGTTTTACCGGTTTGCTCAATTGCCCCTCTTTCCCATTAGGTCTGATATTCACGATATAACTGTTAAAATGCTGAAAGTGGAGATAAAAAAAAACCCCAGCACATATATGTGTCAACTGTTTTGTTGTCTTTTAGATGAGTGACTGATTGATCAATTGTTGCTTAAAGCTAAGTGGGTATTTTTGTTAAATTTATATCATGGCAAAAACAAGTTAAATGTCAATGTCAGGATGATGATAATGCCCGCTTCATATTAGACCAGGGTTCGTTGAGTTAGATTTTTATAGTACCAACTCCGTGCAACAACAGTCCGCGGTAAACATGTCGATTATCTCCGGCTCATTATCATGATTTCAAGCCCACCAATCTTTGTCCACTATCGCTTAAGGTGCATGCTTAGTAGAGAAGCAACACATACCAATTTTATAGTCATTGGTTTGATCAGACCGGGCTCGAACCCACGATATATCACACGTGATCTCGCCAACCATTACATAACCAATGCGTTTTGCTGTCATCTAATCGCGTTACATAGATGGTGGATTTTTTTGTATGAATGGCAATTGTTGTTTAAATTTAAATATACAGCTAATTTTAGTCATATCATGTACATGTATATGTATGTCCACGTTATTGTTTTAGTCTTGTCAAATCTCACACACCATCTGTAACATATTAACACTATCACAGACGTCGCCAAGATACTTTTACGTTTCACGACAAATGCAAAATCTTTTGAAATGCAAATTGATGTGCATTTGTTTATGTTTTGTTTTAGTTTTTCATTTCTCCGTTATATATTAGAGTTAAATAACAGTCCATCTAATTATTTAATTATAAACAATTATTACATGTGCTTTCATATATTTAAAAACAAATTACATAGGTTGATCAAAATTTTATGAATGATTAGTTTAAAATTAGATAAGACGCGAAACCTGTCCAAAGAGATAACATATTTTAGTTGACAAGAATATCTACATATACCCCACACACATACATATATATAGGATACTTAGTACCCCAAATACACACTTCGGTCCTGGTTTCTCTCCAGTCAGTACGATTGACTTGTCAGATCAAATATAAAAACGCTTCAAATTAATATCAATCAGAAACAAAATACATTAGTTTAAACACCTGCTTAAACAAAGTGGTTCGAAGTCTAATTTGATAATTTGTATCAATCAAAATAAAATTAATCTTTATTTGAAATAAAGATGTCGAGTGAAAAAGAGAAAAATGGCAATATGTCTATTTCAGAACCGCAAGATGGAGAAGGATCGAAATTATATGTTATTTTCCTAACATGTTTTGCGACCATTGGTGGACTTCTCTTTGGATATGACACAGGGATCATTTCCGGTTCTATGTTGCTGATGAAGGATTATTTTAACCTCTCTACCATATATCAGGAAGCTATTGTTAGTGCTACAATTGGAGCAGCGGCTGTTTTTGCCTTGATTGCTGGTTTTTTCTCTGATATCTTTGGAAGGAAACCGGTTATTATGATGGCTAGTTTTGTCTTTACCGGAGGAGCCATTCTGATGGCATTTTCTGAAAGCAAGGAGATTTTATTAGCTGGAAGATTGATCGTCGGAGCTGGAATCGGTAACTATTGATGTTTAAATATCATATTATTATTTTATTTGCTGTATATACCCACGATGTTCCCCAAAAAAGCTCTTGGTAAACCTGTTAATCCATCACACATAATAATATTTAAAAATGAACCGAATCCTCATTTTTATATTCAACAGTATTCAGTTATGCTTATCCCTAATCAGAATGAAGCAATCACTATTTAAATACAAAACACTGATTACCACTACTAACCATAAGCATCGAAACCCAAGCCAAACATATAACCCAATCTATAGCCAAACATACAGATCCCCATACAGCAATATCTAAGACTAAGTCTACAGGCAAACCAACGTTTAAACCTACAACGTCATCTACAACCAAATATACAACCAACCTACGACAAAACATGGTGCAGACCCTACTAACAAACACCTACAGCAAAACACACAAACAGTCCTTTAACAAAACATACAGTTAAACTTGCAGCCAGACGTACAACCAGAGCTACAGGTAAACATAGCTAAATCTACAACCAAACCTAGAATCGGACCTACAAACAAATCTACAGCCAAACCTACGATAAAACATGGTGCCAATCGTAGAGGCAAATCCAGTAGTACATACAAACCTACGACCAGACCTGCATCTACACCTTTTTGTTCAAGTAGATCCTATCATTGCAACCACAAGCAGCACAGACAACAAACTCAAAACGGCATCACACCTAAATTCATGATAGGTTTGATTAAAATCTAAAGTCGCAACTCATTTATATACCGTGCTTGTTTTAAGAAGAATGGAGTACCCTAAGAGAAGTATATGGTAGTACTCAATGTATTCGTGTCCGATCGTTTGTCATTTCATTTTTCCCGATTGTGATGATTTGTAATGTTCCCGCGAATATAACAATTGTACTTGTTAACTTTAAATGTAACTCAAAACATTACATACAATTACTGACTCGAGGGGAGGTTTTAGCCCATAAAACTAGCTTACCCCCCTCCACCCACTTTTTTTTCATTGAAGTGCCTGTACTAACTAAGCCAGGTAAATCAGCGGTCATGTATTTGTGTGTGAGGGGTATCGATTTTGCCTCTTTCTACGTTTTTGATATTTGATTTTGGGAATTGTTCGGACAATGTGGTATCTTTTTTTGTTTTGCATTTTAATATATTTTAGATAAAGATGTTGCAAAGAATAATAAAAATAAAAATATAACAAATAGAAAATATCAAAAAGGGTGGGTCACAGTGACGTATGGTTGTTCAATATATATCAACCGATGCTATCAGTACGTATCACAACTATTAATTGTTAAACCCATTCACGCCCGTTTTTCTTATCTTAACTAAATGTGTCGAAATGTGAGTATCTGAAGATAATACCTATGTCCTCAACATGAACCGGATTTTTAAATATTCGAGGCTCTTTGCATTGCCAAACGTGGGTTTCATTAGCTTAACATGTATGTTTGTTTAGTGACATGTGTTATCTAGCCAGAGAGGCACTGCTTAAATGAAAGATCACAGCCTACATCAAAACATACCAAAAAATCAAGAGTAATTTATTGAAGTTCATTTCCTGTAACGGAATTCAAGTGACACCCGCTGTACACGATTTTAGACATTAGAAATGAAGAATTGTCATTTTTATCTTTAAGTGACGCATTTTGGCAGGTTCGTGGCATAATATCAAGGCATGTTTAATTGAATATACGTCTGTTGAAAATTAGTAATCCACCCCATTTTTTAAAATTATTAATTACGGCTTACCCGAGCTAGGTCATAAATATGAGCTGGATTACGTGGTTTTTGTTTTATAAAATTTAGGTTCGAATGTCAGGAGTTCTAATGACTAGTGAGTGTGCTGTTGATGTATAGTCGTCAGTGATCGTATAGATGAACAAGACGTGCAATCTGACCAGCCTTGTTATTTATCAACGGCGATAAATGATATGAACACATTAGTCAGTAATTCACTTGCAACGTCATCATTCTCTTTCCCGATAATTGTTTCTGATTGGACACAGAGCAAAATAGAGGGGGGGTGGTTACGGTAGTTTCCGTCACTTTCAAAAATGTTCTGTTATATCGTGGCGGTCAGTTTTATTGTTGGAGGAAACCAGAGTACCCGGATATAACCACCGACTAACTTTATCACACAATGTTGTATCGATTACATCTTGCCATGAGCGGGATTCAAACTCACAACGTTAGTGGTGATATGCACTGATGGCATACGTACATTTTTTGTAGTTATAAATCCAACTATCACACATTCACGACCGCGACGGCCCCTCAGAACAAAATATAACCATATACATGTATATATAGAATAAGAGATATGTTTCAATTGTTCAGATATTTAGTTAAAGAAAACATGGATTTAAAATTGCGATGAAGTCGATGATGATCTTTTATCTACCCTTATAATCTTGGTGTAAATAGAAATCCACGAAATTGCATTATATATAGGTACAATACGTCATTTATTTGATATGGATGTTAAGTTCAAATGAGTTTATCATATCACAAATTGAGGCACACTCTTGGAAATGTGATTGACGAAAATGCAGTTTTTAAGAAATGAACGACTAAAATGTAAAAATAAAAACATATAGCAAACACCAACGTAAAGAGACAACACGAACTCCTACATAAACTCAATATAAGACCAGATGTCCTGCAATTGTAAGTTTCTGCCCCCTCCTTGTATGCCACCCGATGTGTATTCTAGGGACGACACGATAGTTCTTTTAAAGCGAATATTTATTTTTTCAACAAAAAGAGAAAAAAAGCGCAAAATTAAGTTTGTAACAGGAAACCCTCTTTTTTGCTTGGAACTCTATTGACTTGTGCAGTCTCCGTTTTTAGATAGACCCTCCCCACAACAACCATTTACATATATCATAAGACTTCAACAATAAATATATATCATAATGCTAGCCACAAATTAACATAGCTACGGTTTTCATGACAACCACATGTTCAAACTTGCATTGAGTAATAACCATTCTTTTTCATGTTTCCTGTTGGCCATCCCAGCAACATTTTTTCGTCTACAAGTTTTAATCAATCAATATCTAAACTAAATATGAACAATACTTGTTTGATAACAATAAAGTTTTTATTTACTCTCCAATTGTCTTATTTTGTTAATGTTGATTTTATGAGATGTTAAAAGTATTAGCCGACGTTTGCTTTATCATATGATAATTCTCATTTTCACACTTAATCAACACGTTATCAGTTTATTTACACGATACAATGCCCTAAATGTAGGTAGATTAAGGTCATATTTAATAACGACCGCACTGTAGACCGAGATCCAATTATCAAGAAGGGAGGGGTACTATGACCCATTTAACCGTGTTAACCCCGCAACGAATTGTCCACTACAATTTAAACTTTCCTTTCATAACGTAACCAAGGGGTTTCATCGGTCTGTTGGTTATAAATGTCATGGCTTTCCCCCTACAAAAGGGGCTTTCTTGGTCGTGATCATATGGTAGTTGAATTTACAACTACCTATTCAATCAGTGTCTATCACCACTAAATTTGTGAGTTCGAATCCCGATCATGGCGAGATGTGTTCGATACAACATCAATGTGATAAAGTTTGTCAGTGAATTGCGTGACGTCGGTGGATTTCTCCGGGTACTCCGGTTTCCTCCACCAATAAAGCTGACAGCCACGATATAGCTGAAATATTGTTGAAAGTGGTGTTAAACGCCACAACCCTAACTCCCCTTCCTCCCACAAAATCTAATTACGATATATTATCTACAATAACATGCTGACATAGACGATAAATACCAATCATAACCATTCATGTTATCTTTGTGTTTGTATTGTTATCTGTTTTGTCGTCTGCCAGAGAAATTATTTGGTGAGATATTCGGCAATCGTTTGGTATTTGTCACTTGCTATTCATTTTGATTGTTGTTTAAGAGTCGGCAGACATTTTGTTGGGCAGCAGTAACTTGACTGTCGTCAGTCATTCTTTTAGCTTTCTCCAGACATTCATCAAATTTTAATATTGAACCCAACACAATCCGTTCATGATAAAATATGCATCGGAATGCACCGGATGAATTCCCATTTAAAATGTAGAACGAGTTGTACGTGACGAACAGACAAGACGAAACCAATATGAAAGGGGAGAATACTCTGTATATTGGCACAATGGAATCTAGAACAAAAACTTCTTTCTGTAATATATTGTCTAAATTTTGATTTTTATATGAATTTAGCAGCCATAAAAAAATGATGATTTATATTCATAGGAAGAATTGTGTATTACAATAAACACTTCTGTAATATTAGTGTAATAATCATTGAGGAAAATTTAGAGTAATTTTGTTCGTAATTTTTTATGTTCCCATTCCAAGTACATACATAATGACCTAAGAGTCGATTCCACATTCTGTAGGTTCGGATGTCTTGTGTAATCAATGGCCTAATTCCAAAGTTGTTAGTATCTAAAGGGTGGTTATGTTTAACAATTGACAAGCTTTCTTTATCTGAGTTTAAAAACATATATCTTTTAGACAAGATAGTATTTTAGCTAAAACCATTTACCTATACATACATATAAACCCATTTAAACTACTTCTACATTACATATCAAAAGTTCGAATGCACTTTACAATACCGAATTAACTGTTGAATTATTTATGTGCACATTCGCTTGTAGATCCATTCGAACTTTGCTTATAGCTTCATATAAGTTTTTTGGGGGCCGTCGTGGCCGTGATCGTATGGTAGTTGGATTTACAACAACCTATGTAATCAGTGTCTATCACCACTGATGTTGTGAGTTCGAATCTTGATGAGGGTGAGGCGTACAACATTATGTGATAAAGTTTGTCAATGACTTGCGACAAGTCGGTGGTTTTCTCCGGGTCCTTCGGTTTCCCCCACCAATAAAACTGACCACCATGATATAACTGAAATATTGTTGAATGTGGCGTTAAACACCATCAAACAAACATCATATAAGTTTTTTGTAAGGGTTTTTAATGTATATCTTTTTATCAATAAAATTTCAACACCTTTCAAACTGACCATTAATATTATCAGATAAAGACCATATTTAAGCTCGCTAAACACATGGGTCAATAAGAGCAGAACTGACTCGACATAAACACACACATTTTGTCACGTATATACCGACTATGTCGGGTGGCGCACATTTATTTTTACGATAGATTACAGATTGAAACCTTCAATACATTTTGTATTTGACAATCTAATTAAAACATATTATATTATTCTTGTAAGCACCGGCCTTAGGAGGTGTGGGTCCAGTTGTTCTCTGTAAAACATGTAGTGTGTTGTTGTATGTGCTTGAACAGCCGAGAGTGGATAACTCTAGCGCGTGGCCCCTTAAACACTGGTCTCAATTGGGAGCAATTGGTCTAATTGGCTTAAGGCCGGCCCTGATTCATTTTTCTTTCTTTGGAGATATTCTAACATCTAACATCACGTGTGGGACCATGTCACGTGACCTTGCATTCACCTTCGACAATCGAATCATATGCAATACAGTTTATTATATTGACCAATTGAAAAGCTCCTCTTGGCGTGAACTCGGTTTAAAAAAGTAGGTTCATCACTGAATGGTCGCGATTGAAAATATGGAGTGTTACATGACCCCAAGCGAGATAAAGACAAAAATGTAACAAAAAAATATGTAGCAAATATATAATTTTAGTTAGATGATTATATGATATGCAAATTCCTGCTTTTTAAGTCAATAATATAACGGACACATTCCGAATTTGAACAGATTTCATTGCGTTTAATGTCATGACAAATTAAACCATATTGTCATCAAAAATAGAATCCGTAACAAAAATATCTGTCAAGATTAGTTCTCAAGTGCTTTCAGAGCACAATCATATTTACAATGATTAAAATCTAATAGGAATTAATCAATATTAAATTAATGAAGGACAACGAACTAAACTTGACTTCTTTTTGATATCTTGTATTTATTCAGGTTTTGCGTCCATGTCAATTCCTATGTATGTAGCTGAGGCATCACCACCCTCCATACGTGGAGCACTCGTGTCACTCAACCAGTTGTTCATCACCATAGGAATTCTGTTGTCTAGTATTGTAGCTGGGGCATTCAGTGAAGACAAAGAAAATGGATGGAGGTATAGGTCTTACAATGTGGAAACATGACATGAAAAAGAGTATTAGATTTATTAAATGTAGATTGAACTAACTTGTGTATACAGATAACATAGGTATGAAATGAATTACAAAAAGGTAGAAAAACGAGTCTGTTGCGAATTTTCTAGTCAGTTCTGCAAATGGATGTAAATAAATATAAACGTAGATATCAAATTTAGTAGGCACAACGCGTTTCTGGAAAAATTATTTTTACCGACAATATACATACATTGTGTTTATCCTGCACTAATTTAATTTGTTGTGAATACTGCAATCTGATTGGCTGATCCGCCTGGAGAAAAAATGGTTACTATTCATTCGCCAACGACAAATTCAAATAGTCCCATGAAATAATTGTAATTAAATTCGAGGAATCATTAAATTATGTTGTAAAAAATAAATGATAAGGAATATTTGAAATTTTTGAACAGGTTATACTTGTATAATCTGGATTGGAACAGCTTACGGATTCTGACTACCCTTTGGTATCTTCAAACTCTTCTTACGATTTTCATAAAACGCTTCGCGGTACATTAAGCGTAAACTTCCCCAAACCAGCTTATCGTCGTATAACCTGTTCAAAAAGTTAAAATATTCCTTTAATGTCAAAATTTCCCAAACAACAGCCAAATTTTACTGAAAAGAACAGAAACAAGAATCTTTCCTATAGTTTTCAAAGGTGTAATATGTCGCGTCTGCGTTATTCTGTGACATTTTCTTACCTTTTGGTACCAAGATATTGTTATTTGTATACTAGACGAACAAATCAAAACATATTCGTATACCCTTTCTTTATTGTACAGAAAATGTAATGATTGAAGGATAAAAGATTTAAGTAGATTTGCATACAATTTGTTGCAGTTTGTTCGTGGGAATGGAATTAAATAATTTCTTCTATCCACCTCTATCAATAGAAAAGTTATAGAAGAAGTTATTCATTTCATTCATTCTCAGATTTTTAAGTTTCGTTTCTGGTACATCATTTTATCGTTCGTTTTGTTGATGTTGCGTAGGTTTCAAAATTCTTGTTTGTATTTCTCATGAGCAATTATGAGATTCCACACGGAGTAACACCTCTAAATTTAAGACCCGACTGTTGAGATTATAACGGCCGACATTACATTTTTCTATGTTTGATAAATGTTTTACAAACACTGAAATACATTGTCCAGACATTAACAAAAGAAGATATCAAAGTGGTAATCAGAAACCGTAAATCGAAGAAGGACAGACAACACAACGGCAAAGAAAAAAAAAGGAGTAAAGGACAAACACATTACACAGAACAGTAAATATCGAACAACAAAGAACTACGCTAAAATCCGAGGATGAACTCAGGTGCTTCGAAATGGTAAGCAGTTACTGCTCGACTTTTTCACATGCGCATTATAATTGAGCATATTTTCTGAGTAACAAGAACAAACCCATATCCCGAAATTCATCTTCTAGGATTATAAATAATTGTATTTATATCATACATCTAGGTACATGCTTGGTATAGCAGGTGTTCCAAGTATAATCCAATTCGTTGGTTTCTTCTTCCTACCAGAAAGTCCCAGATGGTTGTTAAACAAAGGAAAAGTGGAACAGGCTAGAAAAGTGTTACAAAAATTAAGAGACACAGACAAAGTAGACCACGAGTTTCGAGAAATTGAAAATTCTGTCAAAGACAGCAAGCAATTTGAACAATCAAGTAAGTCTATGTTTTATTTGACCTGTGATGGGAATAATTAAACAAACATTCAAATAAAGAAATTACGTAACTATCACGATGATAATATAGACATTAAGTATTGCTGCATACATCTGTTCTTAATATTGAGCTTTTATAATGCAGTAAGATTAACCATGTTTTAAATAACAATGAATGTGTTGTGAAAATAAGAATACATGACTAACTATTACATGTACAATATTAAATATCAATACATACATTATATTTTGTTTTGTATTGGAATGGAATGAATTACATAGATGTTTACAAGATCAATAACAACAAAAACAAAACAACAATCAATCCTGTATTAAGAGGTCACCATTGGGACAAAGAAAAAATTACCTTATAAGACAGGTGACTTCTTAAAAGAGGTTCAATTCATCTGACATTTTCTATGACATGACAAGAAAAAGGTGACCTTTTAATACAGGTGACTGCTTATTAGAGGTGACCGTGTGGGCAGGTTTGACTGTATCAGCAACAACAAACAAACAAAACAAAAACAGAAGCATAAACATTTCCACTGGTTGATGGTTTAATGCAATGTAGACACATACTTAATGGAGAACTACCATCAATTTACAAGCTCTGTTCCAATGCAAACATATTTATGTATAATTCAGGCGTACTTTTCCGATTGTTCGGTCTTTATTTTATTTATGCTGTTCATTTGGCTTTGGCTGTTTTTGTATTCGGATCGTCCCTATACAATCTTATTAAATTTAGATAAATGTTGTATCATTTCCTCCGTTACACTGACATCTAACTACATCCCATATAGGGTCACGTCAAGGGTCATATTTTCAACCGATCAATCAGAAATAGGCCTATTTAATCTTTAAGTATCAAAATCGAATACACGCCAAGAACACTTGTCCAATTGGTCAATACATTGAACTGTCTTGCATACGATTGGACGGTCAAAGATGACTGAAAGGTTTCGTGACATGAAAACGTGATATTGATTGATGTTAAGTGTATCTCCAAAAACAAAAACAAAACAAAAAAACATCTAATTTTAATTAGATTTTCCCTATATGAAGTAATATGGATATTGTGAGTCTGTCACACGATTTCGTAATTCCATATCTCCCAATTTCGATTTGTAGATGTATTTGCAACAGTTGGAAAAATATTTGGAAACCAACCTGTCAGAAGAGCATTACTTTTAGGGTGTTTAATGCAGTTTTTCCAACAGTTGTGTGGAATCAATACCGTCATGTAAGTATCCAAATTATTACATATTCAGAACATAAACATTAGAGAAAACCGAAAGGACAATCAAGTATGGGCAATACAGAGACACAGGCAATATTAGGCACGAGACACAGAAACAAGAAAAACAAAACAAAGAACACGACACAGAATACTAAAAAGATGAGCAGCACGTGCCCCACCAAAAACATTTGGTTGAAGCCAGATACTCTCGTGATGGGTCTTATCAGATCTCCGCCGTGTTACTCATATTTCTGTAAAAGTCCTGTCGGTAACAGAAGGAAAAAACCAAAAGTACATGAAAAGGAAAATATCCATTTATTTACCGACAATGTACGTATATATACACAAAGAAAAAAGTTAAGCACCCCCATGTTTTTTTTAAATGACAAATGATACGACAAGTATCACGAGATTACTGACCAGATAATCTCAAGAACGCAATGGTGACCTGTTAGGACATTACATTGACTGTAAGAAACCACAAAAAATATCAAGAAAAATGTTAATTTAATGAATATTTAATCACAATATCACAAAGCCAGTTTTTACAGTAAAACATGTCCATTTTA
>JYMV01023890.1_pt1 | contig 12063 bp, 12 predicted proteins | sample 338911 | NCBI WGS metagenome assembly JYMV01 (sample SAMN03354496, study PRJNA234377) | hydrothermal vent metagenome | biome: Deep sea; feature: Hydrothermal plumes at the Eastern Lau Spreading Center, Western Pacific Ocean; material: Seawater | place: Tonga | collected 2009 | depth 2000 m m | reverse complement strand
GTCAGGCGGCCAACGCCGCTGGATTCATTGGAATTGATCGGCGTTATCCGGCGTACTATGCCCGTAGATCAGCCAAAGGGCAATGCCCAGTGTAAAAATCAGCAGCATACCCAGCGAAAGATCCTTGGTGGATCGCGTTTTCCAGGTTTGCCAGACCTGAGGCACAAAAGAAATTGTGGTCAGGGTGCCCGCCAGTAGGCCCAGAAAATTGGCTTGTTCAGGGGTCATTCCGGGCGCTCCTGGGCGTTGATATAGGCGGCGATATCAAGAGACTGGGGAACGGTGAGTACGGCACGGCCCAGTGGCATGTTTTGGTGAATATATTTTGCCAGGGTTAATCCCTGAGACAGGCTAGAGCGCTTGCTGTGACTGTCAGGGCCCCAGAGGGGGGGGAAGGTGTACCCTTTGGATAAATCCTCAGGATCCATGGCCAGTCCCAATCCGGTTTTGCCATGACAGGCCGCGCAATGGTATTCGTAGAGACTTTCGCCAGCATTTGCATCACCGGTGCCAGTGGTGCTGTCGACACTGAGTTCTGGTAAGCCAGCTTCGGGCATGGGAAGGGGAGCGGTATCAGGTACTTCTGAGCCCAGCCAGGTCAGGTAGGCTGTGAGCGCCTCCCGCTCCTGGGTGGGCAGCGACGTGCCGTTTAAACTGCCCTGAAAGCAGGCGTCGATGCGTTCGCTCAGGGTGATTTTTTTATCCAGGGGGGCATAGTACGCCGGATAACGCCGATCAATTCCAATGAATCCAGCGGCGTTGGCCGCCTGACCGTTTTCTAAATGGCAGTTTTTGCATGCCAGATGATTGCCTGCCACGCGCAGTGCCGGGTCAGGTGCTGAGGGGCTTAAATAAGCGTGAGTTTGGCTGACCAATTTTTCACCATACTGTACCTGTGCTGCGACCTCCGGGTCTGCTGGTTTTTGCTGAGGGACTTGCCAGTAACTGGTGGAAACTGTGGTGGTTTGGGGGGCCGTAGCGGTTTCATTTTGGTCTTTCGACAGTCCTATGTTTTGCTCCCGCGGAGCCTCTTCTGGTGGGCAGGCGCTCAACGCGGCCAGACAGCATAAACTCAGTAGAAAAGGTAAGGCATTCATTGTAATTTGGGGTTCTCCAGGTGGCGTGTCGCGTCGCGACGGGTTTTCTTTTCGAGATTTTTAGTGAGGGCCTCAGTGAGATCGACGCCGGTTTGATTGGCCAGGCAAATGAGAACAAAGAGTACGTCAGCCATTTCGTCGGCCAAATCAGCTCCCTCATCGCTCGCTTTGAAGCTTTGCTCACCATAGGTTCGTGACAAAATGCGCGCCAGTTCGCCCACTTCTTCGACGAGCTGGGCCAGATTGGTGAGCTCCGAAAAATAGCGGACCCCAAGGGTTTGAATCCAGGTGTCTACTTTTTCCTGGGCCGTTTTTAGCGTTATTTCTGGGGTGGGTTGCATAGCTGGCACGTTGATCTCGCTTTTTTGCCAATTATAGCATCGGTTTCAGGCTGATGCGAAAGGCTTCGTAGATGATTCTGTGTTTGGTGCGCCAACGCAGGCTGAGCAATGGGATGGTCAGGTTTTTAGTGAAAAATTGAAGCTTTAATAAACTCTCCTTAAGATAAATAAACTTAAAATGAGGTATAAATAAAGTATAGACTGTAGTAGAGAGAGCATTTAAGTTATGAAAAAACATTTTCTTCGCCACCTGACTCCCGTTGTATCGGCCTTGCTTTTGGCGTCTTGCAGCGGTCAGGCGATCGCCCCCGGAGCTTCCTCTCAACCCGCTCCCGTACAGTCTGCAGTGACCCCCCAACGGGTGACCCCTGAAGTCGAAACCACCATTGCCGAAACCATTGAAGACGAAGTGATTGTTAAGTACCGTGCTGGCTTCTCTACCCAGTCTCAGCGTACAGTCTCCGGAGCAGAAGTTCTGGATGCCTTCAATGATTCGAACACCCAATTGCACCGCCTGCCTCAGGGCGTCAAATTACAAGACGCTCTGTCTCAGTACAGTGCTGATCCTCAGGTGGATTTTGCCATTCCCAACGTCAACTTTAAAGTGCAAATGACTTTAAAAGAACGTTTAAAAAAATGGTTTGGCGATGATGAAGATGAAGTGGTTGTTGTTCCCCAGCCTATCCCTGCTACCGGGACCACTGCCCAGGCCAGCAAGCCCCTGCAAATCCAGGCCATGGACCCTTTGACCCAGAGCCAATGGTATTTGAGCGCCATGAACATGAATCAGGTCTGGACCGATTACGGTGTGGGCGAAAGCAGCGTCACCGTGGCAGTACTCGATACAGGCGTTGATTATACTCACCCGGACCTGGCAGGACGTATTATCAAAGGACCTGACTATGTGGATCGTGATTTAGATCCCAAAGATGAGCACGGTCACGGCACCCATGTGGCGGGGATTATTACCGCCGGTTTAAACAACCAGGAAGGCATTAGTGGTATGGCGCCCAATGTCAAAATTATGGCTATTCGTGTGCTAGATGCCAAGGGTTCAGGCAGTTTGTTTAATATCGCCAAAGGAATTGCTTATGCGGCCAATAACGGCGCCAAAGTTATTAATATGAGTTTAGGCTCCCCCTCGGGTGGATCTACCATGCGTACCCTGGCGAACTTTCTCTCTCGTTATGCCGAAGCCCGGGGTTCTTTAATTATTGCTGCTGCCGGTAATGCTGGCGGGCCCATTGGGTTCCCCGCTGCAGCCAGTGAATTTCTTTCTGTGGGTGCAGTCAACGAAGACAAATACATTGCCTCTTTTTCAAATCGGGGTAAAGAACTTGATGTGGTGGCGCCCGGGGTACAGATTACTTCAACGTTCCCCACCTATGAAGTGACAGCCAACCAGCTGGGATTGCCCCACGATTACGCGACGTTAAACGGCACCTCTATGGCTACCCCCATGGTGTCGGCACTGGCCGCTATGCTCTGGAGTCAAAATCCTTATCTCAAGCCGGCTCAGGTACGTAGTCGGATTGAAGACACCGCCTCGGATCTTGGTGCCATTGGTGTTGATGAACTCTATGGCCACGGCATGATTAACCCCGCTCTGGCGCTAAAGCAGTCTGCTGCTGAAGTGGCTGAAAACTCCAAGGTTCAAGCGATTCAATAGCATTTGTCATGGGCAATGAAATTGAAGTCAAAGTTTTAGCGGTTGATCCCACATATCTGCGTCAGCGCCTGTCTCAGGCAGGGTGTGAATACCTGGGCTACGAATTGCAACAAAACTATATGTTTGATTATGCAGACCGCCGTCTGTATGAACAGCATGACGGCAGTTATATTCGTTTGCGCCGCAGCCGTTATTTTGCCGAAGCAAACAGCGTTCGCAAGATGTCTCCCGATCAACGTGAGCAAACCCAGCTGACCTTTAAAAAGGTTTTATCTCGCGATCGCTATAAAGTCGCCGAAGAAACCGAGACCACGGTGGGTGATTTTGAACAAATGCGGCAGTTTTTACAATTGCTAGACCTTCACCAGATCCGCAGCGACGAAAAGTTGCGACAGAGTTTTCGTTATCAGGACATTCTTTTTGAAATTGACGAGTGGGCCGGGCTCCCTCCTTATTTAGAAGTGGAAGCCGAAGACGAGGCCCGTGTGGCGTTCGGTTTGTCTCTGGTGGGTTTGAAGCTGTCTGATGCTACCACAATGAACTTGCGGGAAGTGCTTGCGAAGTATAAGATTAAAGCAAGCAATCTTCATTTTGCTGATTTTGGTCGCGATATTGTGGCTGAAATTTCAGCCCTTTGAAATCGCTCTACACTAGAATTCAAGCAAGTAAGGAATCCACAGATGTTAAAGGATCGCAAGTTTTGGACCGGTATTTTTATGGGTGGAATCATGGGCGCTTCAATGATGCTCATTCAGCCGATTAATGCTGCCGCCACGGACAATGGAGCGGCATTAGGTAAAATTGCGGGCGCCATGGCCGCGATTATTAAAAATCAACAGCAGGCCAATAAAGATCTGGATGCCATTCGCAAGAACACCGAAGCCATGAACCAAAACCTGAACGATCTGAAAAAGTCTCAGGGTTTATTGACTTCAGAATCAGGACGTTAATTGCATGGCTACCCGTTTTTTTAGATCGCTGAGATCGCTTACCCTCGGTGTAGCTGTGTTATGCAGTTTTCCGACACTGGCTGTGTCAGCACAAACTTCCATTCAACCCCGTCCGGGGGATGCCACTTTACGCCAACAGCAAAAAGATCCCGCAAAAGCAGCTCTGCTTTCGTTGCTTTATCCTGGTGCTGGCCAGTTTTATGTGGGGAATAATCCCCAGCGCAGTGCCTGGATTTTGGGCGGCGGCAGCGCGATTCTCGGCGGGAGTCTGGTGGGTTACGGCATTCTGGCGGACCGGCCTGCCGAAAGTGTAGCCTTCGGTAATCTGCTGATCACTGGCGTGTTGTTAGGCTACCATTTATGGAATGTCAGAGACGCTTACGATCAGGCGGCGCTTTATAATAAGAGCGTGGAGGAGCGCTCTCGTCTGAGTGCGCAACCGTTTGACTCGCCAACCCCCTTTGAAATGCCAGCCTTAAATGCTCAGTTACATCAACCTGCGTTGGCTTCGACTACCCTTTTGTCCTGGAGTACACAGTTTTAAGTCATGTTGAATTTTGACCTGATTCAGATTGGTGAATTACATACCTTTGCCACGGATTGTGAGGGCCCCTTAACGCCCTCACAAATCGATAAACTCACCCCCTATCGAGATGCCTTCTTGCAGGTTCGCGAGGGGCGTGTGACCAAAGCCGGGCACATGTCTGATTATCAGGAACCGGCCAATGGCGATATCCCCCAGCATGTGTTAACCGACAAGACCGTGATTCCTGGTCTGGTGGATCCCCATACCCATTTGGTGTTTGGGGGATCCCGTGAGCATGAGTTGGTGGCGCGTATTGCCAAACAACGTGACGTGCAGCCCTCTAAAGGGGAGCGCATGGCCAGCGGTATTAATTACACGGTGCAATGTACCCGTGAGGCCACCAAAGAAGACTTAACCCAGGGGGCCTTGTTGCGCTTAGAGCGGATGTTACTCCATGGCACCACCACTGCAGAAGCCAAAAGTGGCTACGGACTCAATCTGAATCAAGAAATGAAGTTGCTGGAGACGGTTCAGCGTTTGCAGGGCTTGCACCCCATTCATCTGGTGTCTACTTTTTTAGGCGCCCATGCGGTGCCTCAGGGTGAAACCATGGCTGATTATGTGGCGCAAGTTCTCAAAATGATTCCTGTGGTGGCTGAACGCAAGTTGGCCCAGTTTTGTGATGTCTTTTGTGAAACCGGTTTCTTTTCGGTAGAAGACAGTCGCCAGATTCTGAAATTGGCCAGTTTTCATGGACTCAAACTCAAGGTGCATGCCGATGAATTGGACCATTCTGGGGGAGCTGCTCTGGCCGCAGAGCTCGGTGCCATCTCAGCGGATCATCTGCAATTTGCCAGTGAATCCGATTTGCGCGCGATGAAGGCTGCAGGTACGATTCCTGTCGTGCTACCGGGTACAGCCTTTTATTTGGGATTGCCCTACGCGAATGCCCAGCTCATGCATGAACTGGATATGCCGATTGCCATTTCGACGGACTTAAATCCGGGCGGTTGCTATTGTGAGTCTCAGCTCATGATGGTGATTTTGGCGGTGACACAAATGCAGATGCTACCGGTAGAGGCTTTTGTGGGAGTAACCCGCAATGCGGCCTATGCTATTGATTGTGGACAGCGCGCGGGCGTTTTGGCGCCGGGCCGTTCAGCAGATCTGGTGGTCTTAGATGCCCCTAATCTGGATTATGTGCCTTATCATTTTGGCGTTAATCTGGTCGAAGACGTCTATATTGGGGGGCATAAACAGGTGAGTGGCGGGCGTCGCGTCCAGTAGGATGGACACAACGCCTATCGTGATGCCTGAGCGGGTTTAAAAACCGTCCTTGAGCACCTGTTCTCCGGTAAAGGTGATGGAGTAACTCATTTCTTTGCTGCCCATGGGCGCACTCTCACTCAGCATTTGCTGCTCGACCAGGCGATTAAGACTCTGTTGTACATCGGTTTCTGTCTTGCCCAGGCGTTCAAAAATCTGGGTGTTCATGAGGTCCGTACGGTTGAACAGGTTCATTTGTTTAAAGCGTTCTAAATACAGGCCAATCACCAGAATCATATCGGTGAGTTCTTTGGGACTTTTGGTTTTAATGAATTCAGCCAGGCTGGGGATGGCGCGCTGGGGAGCCGATAATTTAACCTGCGTGGCCGCTCCCGAAGTGTCGTCAGCGACCGCTTCTGCCTGGAGGTCGGCAGGCAAGTCTTTACCAAACAATTGAAGCCATTTTTCCATTTGGGTTTCGACAAAGATTTTGTCTCCACCCAGGTGAATTTCTTTATCACCGATTTTTAAACCAAATTGATACTGCACAGAATCTGACATACGGCTTTCCTTTATTACTGAGATTAGGCTAGAATACGTGCTGTTCAGTTTAGCAAATCCTATTCCCAAATCCTATTTTGCCTGGAGGCTTTTCGTTGACCTTACGTCTTTATGCGCGATATTTAGAAACCGGTGCCGCGCTTTTAACTCACCAAATATTAACCACAAATGCGGCCGGTGAAATCGTAGAAATACGTAACGTGGAGCCCCAGGAAGTATTGCCTGATTTGCAGTACGACTATGTTTTGCCAGGCTGTGTGAATGCCCATAGTCATGCCTTTCAGGTGCTCCTGAGGCCGACCACAGGACAACCCCAACATTTTAAAGACTGGGTGGATCGCTTTCTCTACCCCTGTGTTTTGGAACTGGATGAAGATCGCTTATATGCCTCGGCGGTGCTTATCTTTCATGAAATGCTCCGTGCGGGCATTACCACGGTAGGCGAGTTTCACTATGTGAATAATTTGCCCGATGGCCAGTCCAGTGAGCAGCGCTATGCACGCGCCTTAATCCGGGCTGCAGAGACAGTGGGTTTGCGCATCACTCTGATTCGTACCCTGTACGATCAGTGTCATAAACCCGGCCAGATGCGCTTTCAAGAGTCTCTGTCACAGGCAATTACTCAAACCGAAACCCTGGCTGAGATGTACAAAGACCATCCGCTGATCACGGTGTTGCCAGCACCTCATTCGCTGCATGGGGCCAGTCGTGAGCTGGTGATTGCCGGAGCAGAATTGGCCAGCCGTCTGGGCACACCCTGGCATATTCATTTGTCAGAACAGCCTGGCGATGCTGACTTTGCACTGAACCGTTATGGTAAACGCCCGCTGGCCTGTCTTCAGGAGTGGGGGATTTTAGATGAACGGGCCTGTATTGTGCACGGAATCTGGTTTGACGATGCCGATGTAGACCTCATGGCTTCATCAGGGGCGCGTCAGGTTTATAATCCCCTGACCAATATGGCTCTCGGAGACGGTGTGGCCCGTTTGCCTGAATTATTGGAGCGGGGTGTCAAGGTGGCTCTGGGCACCGATGCCAATACGGACAGTTCTTTGTTCTTAGAGGCCCGCACCGCTGAATATTTGCAGCGCTGTACCCAATTGTCCATGGGCCATGTGCCCGCATCAACACTCTTTGCCATGACCAATCGCCATGGCGCCCATGCCCTGGGGCTGCCTACCGGGCATTTGGCCGTGGGGGCGCCTGCGGATTTACTTGCGGTGGATCTGAAAAGTCCGAGTATGTTGCCTGGGCGCTTACTCACACAAACAGAGTGGACCCGTGAAAGCCTGTTGAATCAACTGATTTTTTCCGCAGTGCCTCAGGAATCCCTGCAAGCGGTCTATGTAAATGGCCAGCTTCAGGTTGCTCAGGGCCACCACCTTCGCGTGGATGTCGCTGATGTGATGGATGCTGTGAGTTTGTAAACATGGCGACCTCCTGGCGAAGTGAAATTCAATCGATCCTGGCCCTGGCAGTGCCCATTGCCGGGGCGCAACTGGCGCAAATTGCGCTTCAGGTGGTGGATAATATGATGTGTGGCCGTCTGGGGGCTGAGGCACTGGCTGGTGTGGGGCTCGGGTCGGCAACCCTTGCCACTTTATTGATTCCCTTATTGGGTATGGTGGGGATTATCTCGGCCTTTATTTCTGAGTCAGAAGGACAGTCCAAAGCGTCAGAAAAACCCAGGCTCTTTTTTCAGCAGGGCATTTACCTGGCCTTTTTATTGGGGCTTCCTGCTCTGGTCATTCTGAGTTATAGCCCGGCACTTTTGCGAGCTATCGGTCAACCCGAAGCGTTGGTTTCTGTGGCAGAAGCCTATTTGAATACGGTGCGTTGGTGTATCGTGCCCGCGCTGGTTTTGGGCGTGTTTAAAACGGCCTTAGACAGTTTGTCTCGGCCCCTGCCCGGTTTTTGGGTGGCCTTAAGTGGCATCGTTTTTAATATACTGGCCAATCAATTGCTGATGTTCGGCGGTTGGGGAGAAACCCAGTGGTTTACCCCACTGGGGGTTGCAGGCACCGGTTGGGCAACGACCCTCACCAATGTCTGGATGTTGAGCGTGTTGGGCGGGATCATCCTCTGGGATCGCAAATTGCGCAGTTACGGCCTTTTGCGTCACTGGCAGTCCCTTTCCTGGCCGGTGCTGGTGCAATTACTACGCACCGGAGGTCCTGTGGGGATTTCAATTCTCTCAGAAGTGGGTTTGTTTGCGGGCATGACCTTTCTGATGGGCTATATTAGCGCCACGGCATTGGCAGCTCACCAGATCGCGCTGAACGTGGCCTCTTTAACCTTTATGTGCGCGCTGGGTATTTCTTATGCAACCACGGTGCGTGTGGGCGGTGCCATGGGTGCACAAGAGCCGGAACGGGCCAAACGGGCCGGCATGATTGGTATGGGACTGGCCATGGGCTTGATGGGTCTGGCTGGCCTGGGTTTTTGGTGCTTTCCGATGCAGATTATTGGCTTGTATCTGGATCTTTCTGTGCCCGAAAACCAGGGGGTGCTGACCCTGGGCAGTAGCCTGTTACAATTGGCTGCCCTGTTTCAAATCTTCGACGCGCTGCAAGTGACTTCCCAGGGGGGATTGCGTGGCCTTAAAGATACCTTTGCACCCATGGTGATCGGTTTTTTCTGTTATTGGGGGGTTGGTCTGGGGGTGGGTGTTGTCCTGGGCTTCGTCTTAAATTGGGGGGCGCGCGGTTTGTGGATGGGTTTTGTTTTGGGTTTAATGAGCGCAGGAGTTTTACTGGCTTTGCGCTTTTTTCGCTTCTTTGTATCTGCTGTTAGTGCCCCTCGCAATGTGCTAAGCTAGAGGTATCTGAAATCCTGTTTTAACAGAACTTTTTTCACCCCATTCTAATTTCTAAGCAAACGCTTTCAGTATTTATTTATATAATTTTGGATATTTTTATGACTTTACATTCCCCTCTGGCTGATTCCGCCGACGGCGATCGTCCAGCCCACACAGCCGCCCCTACAACTCTGGGCATGGCTTCCCCCCGAACCCTTGAAAAGGCGCCCCTTGCGTCTGATGTTTCCCCCGCTGCCGAACAGGCAAATCCCGAAATCAAAACCGCCGAACTTCGCGCGGACACCCCCCAGGCCATGGCGCCCGAAAGTGCCGAAATCCCAATGGATATGCCAGAAGACACTGCAGAAATTGAAGCTGCCAGTGAAGCCGCTGATGTCGAAGCCTCTGAAAGCCAGGGTTTCCGTCAATTTGATCTTTTACCCTCTATTCTAGAAGCCATTGACCGCTCCGGCTATACCGAACCCACCCCGATTCAGGAAGCCATGATTCCTCATGTGTTGGCCGGCCGCGATGTGCTCGGACAAGCCCAGACCGGTACCGGTAAAACCGCTGCTTTTGCGCTGCCGCTGCTGAGTGGCTTAAACACCCATCAAAAACACCCCCAGATTCTCGTGCTGGCACCCACCCGTGAGTTAGCGATTCAGGTGTCTGAAGCGTTTTCAACTTATGGTAAGGGCATGCCCGGTTTACGGATGGCCACCCTTTATGGTGGACAGGGTTACGATTCTCAATTGCGTCAACTGCGCAAAGGAGCCCAGATTATTGTGGGTACTCCCGGCCGCGTCATGGATCATATGCGCAAAGGTTCCCTTGATGTGGACGCTTTGCAAACGCTGGTTTTAGATGAGGCCGACGAAATGCTGCGCATGGGCTTTATTGAAGACGTGGAATGGGTGCTGGATCAGATTCCTGATGAGCGCCAATTGGCTCTGTTTTCGGCCACGATGCCCAGTGCGATTCACCGTTTGGCCCGCAAGTACTTAGAAGATCCCGTCGAAATCAAAATTGAAGCCAAGCAACTGACTGCCGATACCGTGCGCCAGCGCTGGTGGTTGGTCCGTGGCTTCGATAAGCGCACCGCCCTTGTGCGTTTGCTCGAAGGCGAAGACACCGATGGCGTTTTGGTCTTTGTAAGAACCAAATCTGACACCGTGAAAGTGTCTGATTTTCTGGCCAATAAAGGACTGCAATCCGCGCCTTTGAATGGCGATATGCCTCAGAATCAACGGGAGCAAACCGTTGAACGCCTGCGCAAAGGCAAATTAGATATTGTCGTCGCTACCGATGTGGCGGCCCGTGGCTTAGATGTTCAGCGCATCAGTCACGTCATCAACTATGACATTCCTTTTGACAGTGAATCCTATGTTCACCGGATTGGTCGTACGGGCCGTGCGGGCCGTACTGGCGATGCCATTCTCTTTGTTAACCGTAGCGAAATGCATTTGCTGCGTAATTTGCAGCGCCATGCGGGATCTGAATTTGAAACCCTGGAACTGCCTGATGCAGAAGCCATTAACCAAAAGCGGGTTCAGCGTTTTGAAAGCCAAATTACCCGCTCCCTAGAAAAAGACATTGAGTTCCATAAGTACATGGTCATGGAGTACATCCGTGAAAATGATGTGGATATTGAAGAAGTTGCGGGTGCACTGGCCTATATGGCACAGGGTGGCAAAGGATTCTTATTACCCCCTGATCCGCCCGAAGTGTCTGAGCCTGTTGAAAAGGCGCTTTTAAACAAAAAGAGCCGTAAAAAATCAGCCGCCACTCGCGAAGACCGTGAAGCCTTAGATAAAGGTTTGGTGACTTATCGCATTGAAGTGGGCCGCCGCCACGGTGCTAATCCAAGCCAAATCGTGGGTGCCATTGCCAATGAAGCGCAAATCCACAGCCGCCGAATTGGTCGTATTAAAATCTTTACGGATTTCAGCCTGGTGGATCTGCCTCAGGCCCAGGAAAACGAACTCATGAAGGCCCTGTCGAAGACCGAGGTTTCAGGTCAACCCCTGAATATGCGGCGAGACACCGGGGGATCTGCCAATAGCTATAGTGGTGGTTTCAAAGAAAAGGGTGGGCGTCCACCCCGTCGGAGCAAAGTTCCGCCACTGCCCAAGCGTCACGGCAAGTTTGCCGATTCACGCCCTGTTCGCAGCAAAAAAAAGAAGAAGCAGCATCGCAAAGGTTTCTAAAAGACGGATGCTGTTGTCGAACCTCATTTGCACAGAGGAGCACAATGATCCTGTGTTAAAATGAGGTTCGACTTAATCAGAAGTTAAAGAAAAGTTGATTTCAGCCATGCCCACCATTAAAATAGATGATGTTGAATATGAAGTTGAAGCAGGCCAAAATCTTATTCAGGCTGCTGCCAGCGTCGGAATAACGATTCCTCATTACTGCTATCACCCCGGTTTAAGCATTTCCGGAAACTGTCGTATGTGCCTCGTGGAACAAAAAGGTCCTCGGGGTGTTATGGCCACCATTGCGTGCAATACCATGGTGAACGACGGAATGGAATTCATGATTGAGAATGACAACGTCAAAAAAATGCGTCAGGGTGTGATGGAGTTCTTGCTCCTGAATCACCCCATTGATTGCCCCATTTGCGACCAGGCCGGAGAATGCGGCCTACAAGACTATTATATGGATTACGGTCTGTATACGAATCGCTCAACAGTGCCCAAAGTGCACAAAGCCAAGGCCGTTGATGTGGGGCCGTTGGTCAAACTGGATCAAGAGCGTTGTATTCTCTGTTCCCGCTGCGTGCGTTTCTGTGATGAAGTCACTGGAACCCATGAACTGGTCATTACCCAGCGCGGAGAAAAAAACCGTATTGCCACG
>JYMV01000749.1_pt1 | contig 12064 bp, 7 predicted proteins | sample 338911 | NCBI WGS metagenome assembly JYMV01 (sample SAMN03354496, study PRJNA234377) | hydrothermal vent metagenome | biome: Deep sea; feature: Hydrothermal plumes at the Eastern Lau Spreading Center, Western Pacific Ocean; material: Seawater | place: Tonga | collected 2009 | depth 2000 m m | reverse complement strand
TCCCGGCCGATCACCCAGGCATGGGGAAGGGACGCATTGCTCTCTGGACCTTTGAGACGTTTGCGGAGTTTGATAACCTGAAAGTCACTCAACTTGTGGAGGTCGATGAATGATAAAGAGGATGTTCCATCAGATCTTGTTTTCAAGCCTAGCTCTGCTTCCTATGTTTGCTCTTGGCCTCGGTTCAGCCGCGTCATATGCCGCTGGCAAACACCCGATTGATCTCTTTCGCGGCGAGCGTCACCCGACCGAGGTGGAGTTCCGCGAGGAGATGCGTGCGGCGGACGTCATAATATGTGGACGTGTCCAGGAGATCTGTCGGATCGAGGAGGGCGGCTTCCACCCGGAAGTAGTCGCAGAAATTGACGTCCGCCGTACCTACAAGGGAGAGCTCCCTGACACAAATCCCTGTATCAGGATGGAGATTGTCGGCGCCTCGAGGTTGATCATGGGGGATCATGGGGGTGGCGGACACCTACGTCCTTACACCCCACTTGCCTGGCATCGACGACGAAGTGATCTTGCCGATCTTTCTGGTTCAACCGCGTGTCCATCCATGTTCCGCCGGTTGGTCAGAGGTTTCATTACATGGTGCCGGAGTTCTACCGTGTCGGTGCTGATGGCAGAGTGAGTTCGAACGTGCCGTTCCCGCTAGACATGGCCCGGCAGTCAAGCCTCGCGCGAATCGAGTCGATCATTCTTGAAGAGGTGAAGCGAGTTCCTCTAGGCCAACGGTATAAGCTCGGCGAAGTTCTCTTTTCCGAGGACCTTGACGATGAATCGTTAGCGGGATGGATGTTTCTCCAGGGCGTGCAGGATTCGCGACCGGATGGCACGGAGACCTGGATTGCCCCGAACTACGTGTTCCGCTGGGACAGCCGTGCGGTACACAGGGCCAAGCGCAATCCAGAGACTGGTCTCTACCGGTTCAAGCATCGCGACCGGAAAACACTCAGCGAGTTCGGGGTTGTGAACGGCCGGCTCCGCTTGCGCACATCGCGTGTCCTACAGCCTATCACGGCGGTGATAGGCGATCCAGAATGGACCGACTATCAGATCGACGTCGACCTCTTCACTTTCTCCGATCCTAGCAATCCAATAGAACGTCGCCGCAACTATCTCAAGTTTGGTCCCTACGGCCGAGTCCTCATACCAAATTTTCCCGAAACGAAGGGTGAGCACTCGTTCGTCTCGGTCGAGGTCGGCACGTTTGGTAATTACGACTTGGCAGAGCGGTCGTTTGGAAATTCTGCCATTTAGATCCGCTGCAAGTATCCTGAGCATCCGGTTGTCTCGCGTGACCATGGTCGCGTTCTGCGGACGACGAAGATACTTGATTTCGATGCTTGGAGGTTCGAGGATGGCAAGAAACTGCACTTAACGGCTAAGTTCTACGGCCGTCAGGTCGAGGGGGTGGATCGATGGTGGGAAGGTTCTCGAGGGCGAAATTCCGGCTGATCATCCTGGCGCGGCCAAGGGGCGCATTGCCCTCTGGACCTTCGAGACATGGTCGGAGTTCGATAACTTGAAGGTAACACGACTAGTGCCGGCAAAATAGCAGAAACGAATGTAGAGAAAAGGACAACTTTTCTGCCTTTTGCACGAGGGTGAACATCTACAGAGGATTCTCGTTTCACTTCGACATGGTGATCATGTCGAGACCTTTACGATTAGCCGAATTGGCTTCACTACATCAAGCGGCGCGAGTTGCAGGTTGGATACCTTGGTCGCTGTTTGTTCCATGAAAATCTGGAATTGGTATTTGACCATTTCTTGAGGGAATTGATTTGCGATTGTCTGGTCCATCATTTCATTTTCCAAACTCGATGGGGATATGTCTAGTGTCAATTTTTACTCGCTCTTTGGTGAGTAACGCAACTTGGTGCTGCAGGTGTGTTGTGCACTGTCCTGCCGTAGAATAGCAGTGATCTCCAAGCTCTTCCCACAGATGTCCAGCATGGAAATGTCGTGGCTGCGCTTGAGGAACTTTCTTCCAGTTTTAGTTTTTCATGGTGTACTTGCCTTTCTCTTCCTCAGCATCTTCGATTTTAGGCTATTGTCCGGTTGGTCCGTCAAACGGTGCAAGAAGAAAATGAACCAGGTCTTTCACTTCTGCTTGAGTAAGGTGACTTGTGCGTCCATGGCGGTCGTCCGGGTTGTACGTTGTGATAACGTCTTGCAACGTTTTTGCGCGACCGTCGTGGAGATACGGAGCACTAACCCATAGAGCATGCAGGCTTGGAACGTCGGCCCGAATACCCGTGCCTATATCGAGTAATTTGCTAGTTGGAAGTGATCCGGAGATTGTCAGGTTTGAACCTCGATGGCAGCGATTTCAACCGACGCGCGAACTTGTGAACAGACGTCGACCACATCTTGCGGAGTCGAGGATCTCCACACGAGGAAGTGTCCCATCCATGTGAGGGCTGAGCCGTGGTTTGAGTCCGAGGATAAACGCCGCCAAACCGTCAAGTTCGCGTGACTTCCCTGCCAATTCCGCAGATAACGGAGTTCCTTTTTCTCGCAGGAAGCCGCTTCCTCCGAGGAAGGAGCGGATGAACTTCTCTTCCTCTTGTACCGAGCGGTACGTGCCCTGAATAAGAATTGGGGGGGCGCTCCAGCCCGTAATACTAAGAGGCTTGGTGTTGACGAGACGCGGAGAGGAGGATTTCTGATTTTCTGTGAACTCCCACACTAGGTTGTCGGAGAGGTTCCCACCGTCTAAATGGCAGCATCCACATGCAAGCCAGCGATTTGGTGTCATGCGCGTGTCGCGCGAATTGTGGAAGACATGGGCTCCGAACGCTCGAAGCTCGTCCCATGGTTCCTGTGTAATCTGGACCTTGTGCGCAAGGTTCGGTCTGCGGATATCGGCGATCGTTACTTGGGCAATTGAGCGTGCCCAACGGCAGTTGAAGAATATGGTACGACCGTCACGCGTCAACGCAAGCCCCGTTGGGCACGCAGGCAGCTCGAAGAGTGTGCGCTCGGCGACGATGCCACGCTCGTTGTAGGCTATCAGCTTGAAGTCGTGCGAGACCGAATAGACGTCGATGAAGTGTTTCCCCGAAGGCAAAAAAGCAACTGCCGACGGCATTGCAACGGCTTGCCCCGAAAAGCTCGAGATAATCCGAGAACGGGGAACTTCCTCCCCTTTCTCGAGGTCCAGCACGCGGGCGACCGCCTGCATGGTGGTCTTGTGACTGAGTGCGTGCCGACTCTGGCTCAGGCCACGGCGCACGTTGGCGTGCACTCCAACTACCAGTGCACGGGGAGCGCACGGGTGGAGGGCAATGCTGCTGATTGCGGTAAAGACACCGCCTGCCCCACCGACTATATCATTATCTTCCGGTAGATGGATTTCACGTTGAAGCTCACAGCTGTCTGTACCAATGACGCTCACGAGACCAACGCTATTGTGTGCGAAAAAGTGGGTTACGTAGAGACTCCGGCGCTTGTCGTCGAGAGCTAGCGCGAACGGAAAGGGCTTGACAGGTATCTTCTTGATGACTGATCGTTTCACGAGGTCAACTACTGCGATGGTGCCTGGTGAGTATACCCCATCTATGTAGTCGCCAGCGAATTCCGAGACGAACGCACGTCGTCCGTCCGCGCTGAGTACGACGCCAAGAGGTTGGCCCGCTAGCTCAATCGTCGCTGTGCGCTGGCCTTTTTCCAGATCGACGATAGCAAGTGTCTGCGAACGCTGCGTGGTGACGTAGATGGTGTGTCCATCCGGCGAGACGGCAAGCGTCTGCGGCTCGTCGCCGACCGCTACCTCACACACTTCCCCCAACTCCAATCGGTTCCATAGGCTGATCGATCCGCTATCTTGGTTGACTGCGCAGACAATCTTTTCATCGGGTGTCAACACGATCGTTGAACTCGTTGCGGCATGGAGAATAGCTGAAAGGCACACGCTTGCGATTGAGCCGTAGATCGAACTCCGGATTGTTCTGTATTTGTCTGCCATTCGTTCTTCGTCTTTCATCGGAGACGACAGTCTACCAACCAAGAGAATACCGAGTTAGGCTGGCAACTCGATTGGTATGCTGATAGTGTCAATTTGCTGTTCTTGGATGAGGTTCAGACTATCAATGACTTCCTGAGAGAAATTAGAGAGTGCATCTTTAATTATCCATTGAGCCCATTGCATTTCGTTTTGGATGGATTCTTTGACTTCCTTGCCGTTTTGACATGGTTCTTGATTGAGTTTGTTAATGAGGTTATGGAGTTCAACATAATGTTTACTAATAATTGAATTTACCTGATCTTTATACTTTCCCAACATGGCATTTTCCGACATTTCTTTCTCCTAAGTGCAAATTCTATTTTTTCTTCAGCAATATGCTTAGCATATCATCCAACCTCGACATCTGGTGTCGCAAGTCAAAAATAAATTTAAAATTCTCTATCATTATTTGCATTTTTGTGTGATGTAATACAAGATACAGACTCAAATTCTCGAGAGACAATTGTGCGGACTTTACTAATTGAAGTGAAATTAGGGAAAGAACTTTAATATACAAGTTTGAAAACACAGGCCTTTTCATCGAAGCAAGAAAATCGCCTACCTTGAAATCCGAACATGTATTTAAATTAACATTTTGTAAAGGCAAGCTTCTACGAGTTCTGAACCTAAATAAAAGTATTCTATTTATTCTTCGAATATGCGACCCATCAGTGATTTGACAGGTTGATAATGTTTAATCAGGATTACCGGCTGATTAGAGTTCTTAGCAATACTTTCCGGAATACTGCCAAAGAGTACTCTTGGATAAATGCTGTGACCGCTTGCACCTATGACTATAGCATCGTGGTTTTCTGCTTCCTGAATAATTCCATCGCTGACAGAGTTGTGGGTAATAATTTTGCTCTCCGGATTGAAACCGTAAGTTTTCGTTATCCTTGCTACGGTTTGATCTAACCTTTCATTGACTTTATTAATTCTATCTGTAGCTGCATCCGACGATTCTACGCTGCAGACTGTCAGTGAACCCCCCAGAAACCCAATGAGGGAAGCGATGTACTTCTCCGCACGTTGGGCATGAGCACCACCAGCGGTAGGAAGAAGGAACTTCTGTAACAGCTTATCGCCTGTTAGTTTGATTAACATTACATCTGTTCGTGCGCTGTTTACGATATCATCCACCACGGAACCAAGAATCCGTCCAACAGTGGAAGTATGCCCTTTCCAGCCCAGTACAATTAAATCGCAATTCTGCTCGCGAGAGGTTTCTAGCATTGCCTGTGCAACATTGCGCCCAACACGTATTAGCGAGGTTATTGGAACTTTATATTGGCGTGCTTGAGAGCGTGCTAGTTCCAGTACCTGCTTTTCCTTGTCTAAGTAAGCGGCTTCATGATATGCTGGTGTTTGTTCTGATATCTCTACAACCCGCAGAGCAACAATCTCTCCTTGATGTTTGGCTGCTACGGCTGCCGCCAGCTTTATCAGTTGGTTAACATGGTCTGGGTTAGCCAGGGGAACCAACACCCGAAAATCGCTTTGATTGACCGCTGGTTCTTCCAGAACTACCTGAGATGGGGGAGTGGGTGGTACAAGTATTTCCAGTTGTCTCACCTTCCATCCCAGAAATATAAACTCGCCTAGCAAAAGACAGGCAACTGCGGTAATCACCGGAAACGGATGGTGGAGGATCTGGCTCAATAAATATAAATTGGTGACAATGGCTATCAAAGGCAATAAAGGTACCAAAGGTACACGAAAAGGCCGTTCCAGATCAGGGTATTTCCGACGATGGTATATTAGAGCCGCGTTTACCAAAATACGAGTCAATAACAAGACAGTATTAGCAAAATACGCCAAATCCTCCAAGTTAAAACTGAGGATAAAGATTAAAATCATTACGCTAACTGAGATCAGCGCGAAAACAGGCGTCCGGGTATGAATATTGATCTGACCAATCTTTTCCGGCAGATGCCCAAGGCGGCTCATCGATAAAGCCACTCGCGACCCTGCCATTATCGAGGCGTTGGAAGCTGAAAGCATAGAAAACAAGGCACCTGCGACAATCACAAGACCACCAATAGGCCCAAGAAACTGCCTGGCGGCAATACCCAAGGCCGCTTCAGTATATTCGGTCAGTTTGGCGGAAACGACTACCAATACAACTAGTATATAAAGGAGAGTTACAATTCCCATGGAGATGAAAATAGCGCGCGGTATGGTTTTGACTGGATTCTTGATTTCCCCAGCAGAGGCGGCGATAGCAGAGAATCCGAAAAAGGTGATAAACACCATGGCCGCTGTGCTACTGATTCGAACAAAATCGGTGCTGAACTTTGCTGCCACGTCGGCGATATCTAAACTGCTCAACCCGCCAAAAATAAACCAAACCAATAGGATGACTTTACCGATAGTGACAATGATTTGAAAGCTTCCACTTTCTTTGGTTCCTTTGATGTTTAGTAAAGTCAACCCGGCCAGTATAACTAAACCGGATAGACTTTTGAGAGACATCTCCCAAATAAACTCGTTGAAATAACTCGAAAGACTGGAAAGGTAGAAAGCACAGGAGGAAGTATATCCCAGGACAAGTGCCCAACCCACAAAATAGGCCAGTGGTGAAGAGAAGGTTTTTCGAGAGTAGAAGTACCCTTCTCCAGATTCTGGATAGATTGAAACGAACTCACAATAAGTCAAAGCGGTGAAAGTTGCGACTACAGCAGCCAGTAAAAAGGACAAAATAGCGGCTGATCCCACATCTCGAACAGCAAGTCCTGATAGGGTGAAGATACCGGCCGCTATCATGGTGCCAACGCCGATTGCCAGGGCAGAGGTTAATCCTAAATCGCGGCCTAATTCTGTGTGTATATTGTTATTGTTAATTTCAGCTGAATTTTCCATTTGTTTGTTTTTAATTTAACTTGCCTTAGATGGTAGGAACCCTTGTGCTCCATACTGCGCGAACCAAAGGCTTTATAAGGGTTTATTCCTGTGAAGCAAAACTCCTTCGATACCAAATATTTGGACCAATGCTTTATGAACCTTCAGTTATTCCCGTTTGTCCAACCAGGCCAAGAAGCAATTCCTTGATGAATAGGATTATAAATACAACTTGAATCCGGTGGTGGGGTGTCTTGCGTGTATATGGTTAGTACACCCTGCCAGAAGTGAATTACTTCTTGTCTGGCATCACCAAGTACATTGGCAAATGCGATCGTTGGACGGTTCCGATAGTTCGACTCGTTACACCACTCATAGGGTAACTCGACCACTTTCCGTCCATGCCCATCATAAAGACCAAATCCACGGTATGAACCGATAAAAACCAGTTCCTGACCATCGCCAGTCCAATTAACGGGCCCACTAGGATGACCGATCGGATCAGGGTGCATCCGATTCAGCCAATTTCCCCGACCATTGACAAAGTTGACAATTCCCATACTTCCCCATCGGTTGCGTCCAGCTAACTCCAGACCAGGAAGATCAGAGAAAAAATTACCAATTTTTCCACCTTGTGTGTGACCAATATGATGGGCTGCCCGTAGGTTCCCGGTCATTCCATCCACTACATAAACCCCTCCGGAACAAACAAATATGGTGGGATCTAATTCTTCATCTCCAGCCAAGTTGCCGATGACAGCAAAATCGATGTGACCTGCTCCAGCCCGGTTCTGTATATCGTTAATGGTGTCTTGCATTCGCCAGATCGTTTGACCTTTTGATGAAAGCAACTGGTAGCTGGCTAGAACTTCATCCTTTCCATCACCGTCAACATCAAAAAACTGGCTACTGAAGGTGTGTCCTAGTCCTGGAGGTTGGCTATCAACTGACCAGATTTCGTTAAACTGATCATCTATTACCATCAATCTTGCTTGATCTTCATCAAAGGTTTCTGCATCACAATAGCGGATCAATAGATCTCCGGCGATATCCGTACCACGAACATTACCTGGATGGTTGGCCATTCCTGTTGGCATTACCCATAATTTGTGCCGAATAGGACGTGGGAATAGTGGCGTGTTAACCGTTTCCCCAGTGGAAAGATCTATGATTTCGAAATGGTCATCTTTAATTTTGATCAACTCTCGGTGACCTTCAGGTGCATCTCGGTATATGGCAACTTTTCCTTCGTACAATGGTTGATTGCGTTCCCATAAAACGCGACCTTCAATGTCCATTGCAATGTTTTTTTCGGCGCCATTAGCTGAAGATGTCAACAACATATCCAAATGCGACGTGCCACGCAGATTGGCAAAGGAAATCGAAACAGCGCCAAAATCATTCAAATCAATTGATGCCACTAGCTTTAACTTAGGGTAATTTGCTCTGATTTCTTGGACTTCTTTCTGGTAAATGTCTCGTAAAATTTTGTGGTATTGTTGTTGTCCAGGAGTCATTTCAACAACTGCGCTTGCTATTTTTCCCAGTGAGTTTCCACGTAAGCCTACACGCCCTCGGATGTAATGCTTATCGGTCGCAGTCAAAACGGTATCTTCACACCAGCATCGAAAGTGATTACCAACAGCTTCAACCCCCAATTGATAGTATTGATCGGGATCGATCTCTTTCGGCTTTTCTGCCAGTACCTGCCATTCTTCGTCATCGCGTCGGTAAAGTACGATTCGCCTTAAGCCTTCCATGGCTAAAAAATAAAAATGACGATGATCTTCATAGCGAAAGACAATCCCAATCCTAGACTCAGTGCAATTTGGGATATCATGGTATTTGACACAATCGGCGGTCGTCATTCGAAAATTGCCTGAGAGACGAACCTCACTCCAGAATGGATCGGTCGTCAACAGATACCGAACATGCATTAGCTGCCATTCCAGCACGTTAGCCTCAATCACACTATCGTAAGCAACCTGTAGATGCGATTTCTGATTGCGGTATCCCCATGGGGTCATATCATTGTACCAACTGGGAAAATATCGGTTTTCTCTGTCCCGATCTGGTGTCCCTGAGTCAAAGTAATCTCCCTCGGGTACTGTGCTGGGATCGAAGGATAATACCTTTCGATAAACTATCCGCCGGCCAGACACTATCCGCTTCCTATAAAATTTCTTTTTATGACGATTACCCAACTTGTCATGGATTCTGACCCGCACGGTTTGGGACGCAATTTACTTGGTGATTTCCCAGATAATGCTTGATACTGCAAACCCAACATAGACTAACGATGCGATACACATCATGATGATACAGATCCAACTTGGTTTGGCAGATTTAGGAAGAAACTTAAGGTTGATGTATAGCGTGAGCGGCACGTAAATTGCCATGGCGAATCCACCCATATACGCTGCGTTAAAGAGAAACCCAAGGTCACTTACGCCTTGTTTTTCCATCACGTAGGTTATCAAACAACCAGCCGAAATCCATGTGCCTGCTACCAGAAGGTACCACCAGCTCAACTCCCTCTTCTGTGCGCCTTTGATGTTGGTGTAGACAATATCCGAAATCGAGCGGGCGACACCATCAATTAAAGCCAGTTGCGTACCAAAGAGCGTTGCCACGCCAACCAGCAGAAAAATGGTTCGACCTGTACCACCCCACACTTCACCCAATATTTGGGCTTCGTCCCAGATTAGCGTTCCTTTGCTGGGAACAATGCCTTTAGGATGCAAAACGGCAAGCGCGCCGACGATGAAGAGCAGGATAGTAACTGTGTTTAAAGCCCAGAAAAAAAGAATCTGATCCTTCTTGATGTAATTCCACCATGCTTGGAAACGACTCTGGTTTTCTTCAGTTTCTGAAAAGATAAAACCGGTGGAAGGAACAGTCTCCGTTCTTCCGCGGAGCGGATTTTGCAGCCCCGGGAGATGTCCACCCATGCCGATATTTTTGTCCCGAAGATAAAAAGTATAAAATAGGTTGGCTGTCCCACCTGCACCAGCGAAGACAAGTGCAATGAAGAAGGATTTGATCGTCATCCCCGGATCTATATAACCGACATTCACAATACCATGTGCTAAGTCCTTCCACGTCGCCAAGGATCCAACAGAAATTGCAACCACAATTAAACCAATCGTAACGATGGCCACAAGGAGTTCAACCGTCTTCTCGACAGAATTGTAGATCATCTTCGGTCCGAAAAGAATAAGCGTCACAGCAGCAAAGGTGATTATGGTCCAGAACGTATCCGTCCCCCAAAACGTATCCGTTCCCCAAGTTGGACCAACCAACAGCGCTTTCAGAGCCAAACCTGAAGCACGACCCCAACCGGGAGCAATCCAGCTTAATACCGTTATGAGGATGAAAAGTGGTGCAAAACCACGCCAGACACGGCTATAGCCGGTATAAACTGTTTCCCCAGTTGCGACTGTCCAACGTCCAACCTCAAAATTGATCCATAGTTGCAGAAATACACCCAGAACTGCCGCCCAGATCATGCTTGATCCAAATTCAGCTACAATCCTCGGCCAAATGATAATTTCACCGGCACCGATTGAAAGCCCGACAAGAATTGCTCCCGGTCCAGCAATTTTCCAAAATGACAGCTTTTTCTCTGGTAAGTCTGCTGTCTCAAAATCATGCAGGGTTTGATAGATTTTACCCAATTCACTTCCTCCTGACCAAATGCTAGAGCTAGATTTATCTAGGATGCTGGCAAAACAACGGTCTAGGATGCATAATCAAATTCCGGTTCAACAGCCTATCAATTGGAAAGATAAAAGTCAAGTTAGGATATAATGCTGGTCTCCTTTAGCTAATACGAATTTACTCTCAAAATAATTGAATATTTGTGATGTCGTTTCTATAGCTAACCCAAAGGATATATCTGTAGTAGCTGGTGTTGAAGCAATTTCAAAAAGGCGCATGAGCTAAGGAAGTCTCATGCTAAAACGCTGATATACCTCAGGCAAAATCGCTTCAATCGAAAGACAAATTATCTATCGATAATTTTTGTGCTGCTCTTGTTTGATAAATCGTGTGATTTCCTGTTTATGGTTGCAAATCATAGATTGAAGCTGGAATATTTCTGTGACGCGTAATCGATTGGCGTAGATCGAGATAAGGGAGATTTTTGAGAAAGGGATCCGTGTCAGAGGGATTTTGCCTTGCAGTAAGCCTAGTACTTTCATTGGCGACATATTAGGAAAGTTTGTAGATAAGTCATTCCGTAAGGAATCAAAACAGCCTACATTTTGAAATCATAGGCTTTGTTCATCGTGTTTTAAATATAGTCAGAGACTAGAAACTGAGTGATGAACGAAAATTTGCCGTTTTTCCAGTTCTTTAAAGATTTCCTGCGGATCAAAAGCGGCTTCGGGAAACACCGCGCCTATTTTCTTGGCTCTACCTTTAGCAATCAGTTGTGCTCCAATGGATAATGGGATTCCCACACATCGTGTGTAGGCTCTTAGATTTTCCCAGCCTTTAACTGATCCGTCAGCGGGTGGGTGTGTATGTGTTAAAATATGCTGTACTTTTTTCCCCTCTTGTTTCCCAATGACTTCAACATGTAAAGCGTAGCCATAAAGTTTAGTTGTCTTTCCCTCTTCAGACTGTATCAAATATTGCGCGATTACATCCATAATGCCGGTTCGTATTCCGCTGACTTCAACCTGATCATTTCGTAAAAATCCCCAGTCGTACAGAACCCGCAACAGTTGCATGTTGGGTGGGGGCCAAGTGCCCCTAACCTCGATTCGTCGAACACCCTTATCAGCCATGGATTTGGCCAGTGTCTCTGTCTCCGGATGCGGAATGATGTATTGTAGATGCGCGCCGTAAGGTTTAGGCAAATCAATCATCTTTGGCCTAGCGAACGGTGGGACTTGAACGAACTCACCATCTTCATAGACAAGGCGGGAATCCAAATGCGGATCATATTCGACAATTGTTGTCTCAGCGATGGCTGGAGAGAAAGCTATGGGGCGAAACGCACCATGGCTGATGTAAATTTCTTCGACTGTCTCCAATTTATCCGCTGCATATTTAGCCATCATGTTGGTGATACCAGGCGTCATTCCAAACCCGGGAACACAAGTTTTGGCATTTTCCTTGAATTGGGCATCAAATTCCCACTCCTTGCTCATGCCATTCAAATTGATTCCGTGAACACCCGCTTTGGCAATACAGGCTGTTGATTTT
>JYMV01003293.1_pt1 | contig 12066 bp, 10 predicted proteins | sample 338911 | NCBI WGS metagenome assembly JYMV01 (sample SAMN03354496, study PRJNA234377) | hydrothermal vent metagenome | biome: Deep sea; feature: Hydrothermal plumes at the Eastern Lau Spreading Center, Western Pacific Ocean; material: Seawater | place: Tonga | collected 2009 | depth 2000 m m | reverse complement strand
CTCTTTTCAAGTATATCTCATGCATTTAGATCAACCTATTGGAAAATTAGAGTTACTGCAATACTTGGCTTCGCAGCAGTAAAAAGTGATAAATTTACCAAGTCTATCCCATGGTTTGTCACCAATTCCTCTTATTTTTTATAAGCCTTCAACTGGTGAGAGTGTGCTTTGCTTTTCAATGATCAGCAATTCTTTGCGCTATTGCCGCCCTTTTTCATGGTAGCGTCTGTAACTAAAGCCGGTGAGGTCGTATTGGTGTTGATCCGACTTGTGTTTGAGGAATTAGATTCTCTGGCAGACCTGTTTGGAAATAGGAAAGTTCTGCCGATTGGTTTTGATTCTTGGCAATCAAGGTGGAGCTAAGAACCTTTTCATCAATGATCTTGGCAGCTAATAAAACGCTGGAGATCCGCCTGATCCTTTGTCCCTCCAGCCCCACTTGGATGGCATCTTTGACCCGCGTGTTGAGCGGCAACTCATAGACGTCTTGCGTTGCCAAAACACCAGTAGTATGAATGGTGAAATTGGATGATTAATCATTGATTCCTCTAATCTAAAAGAACTTTACATGCCCAAGTCGTTTCTGAATACTATCAAAATCGCTCTCAGCTTCGGCAAATTCAGTTATAAATTCTTCGTGTTGGGGGGTTGTTGAATCATTTTGAGCTAATTCAGTGAAGCAGATAGAATATTTTCTGAATGTAGAAAGGGCACTGTCACCTTCGTCATAAAGATCGACGTACTTGTCGTCTTTTGACACGTACCCAATCTTTCTTAGGAAACGTTCATCTTCAGTGCTGTCAATTCTCGCAATCAAATTAACTACGCGCGATTTAGCGCTGATTTTCTCATTAGCCAAATTCTGCCCAATAGATTTTTCGGTCCAATAGGCATAGAATTTTCTGAAATTTTTATGCTTTTCATCTTCAGCATCACTGCTTTTCTCAGCGCTTACAGACTCAAAGACACTTTTGTATTTTCCATCGCTTTGTTGACCACGGATTTCATCTATAATTTCACGCATATTCTCGCGAATATCTGTGATTCGAGTTTCTATTTCACTCCTTGCTGTAATAACATTGCTTTCTAACACCGTTTCGTAAACGATCATCCCAATTGAAATAAAGATGATGACGGCCACAAAATTGCTAATCCGCATATAGAGTTTTTGTTGTGGATCAGCGAAAGCTCGATGCATAAAGAGAGCGAAGCCCGTTTTAGGGGCATTAGCAATTTCCTGATCGCTCATAGGGTCAAGTTCTCCTTAAATTCGTTAGGGTGCGACGTTGTCATTATGTTGTTGACTTCACATATGTGCCAGATATCAAGTTCTCTTTTCTTCAAGATCTCCACCTCCAAAATGTATTCTCTTTTCATACTGGATACCTAAACATCGGTAGTACATTCTGGCATCAAAAGGTAATGATAGTCAGCACAAATATCGCTAAACATTTTTTAGCTTTGCCAAAGTAATCATATTTTTTTATCTATTTTAGCAAACACATCCTTAATAAGGCCTGGGATTTTCAAACTATCCTTTGATCTTATTATTGAGTTTAAGCCTCAATATCGTTTCTAAAAGTGTCTGATCGGTTGAGTAGTACATTTCCCATAAGCTAAATTCATGCGTTCGTTTCCAACCATTCAAATAAATCAAATAAAGAATACACTGAATAATGACGATACATGCAGAACTGGAAACGGTAAATCGGTATATCAAATGATGTTCGTTTTGTAAAGTGGACAATGAGAAGTTTGGCTTGTCCATGATTAATTCAGTAACATAATCGAGAAAAGTTAGAAACAAAAATTCACATAACACGGCAGCTGGCAGTTCATAGCAGATGAAGTTAAATGATTGGATATTAAATTGTTTTTGGGATGACAATTCTATTATATTTTTTGTGTTCCCTTATGAGAATTGAATAAAGAAGTAATTGTGGGCTTAGTTAATCTGGCCTGCCAGCACATATATAGCATCAACTAGGCTCATTCTGCCAAACAGTTGGACAAACCTGTATTGCTTGATATAATGTTGGAATCGTGCAGTAAATATTTCCTACTTTCGTATCATTCACTGAGGGTGAGTACGAAATAATTGAGGCTTCGCAATGCCAACACCAGAAAATTCATCTGTCAAAACTGCTTCAGCTATACTCTATAGCAGGGTAGCTATCCCGAATGATTTTTTGTCTGTAGATCCATCTGGACGAAGGTGGGGTGGGGATATACGCATCGGGGATTTAACAGGAAATGGTGAGGTCGATTTTCTAGTCTATAAATCGCTGGGTGGCATGAAACCGTCTTTTATCGGAACCTTTACTATGGATGGAAGTCCGATCTGGTCAGTGGGTGATAAAGACTTAACTACTCCGGATACCGACAGCAATGACCACCATCATACACTGTCTCCTGACCGCCCCGGCCCTGTAGCATTATACGATATTGATCAAGATGGTCAAACTGAAGTAATCTGCCTCTATGTTAACGAAGATCTTCAACAAGGTAAGCCCACCAGTAAATGGACTATGGAAGGCATGGATCTCCTTATTTTGGATGGTAAGACTGGACAGGTTAAGTGTAAGGCATCTCCTGATCAGTTGAAAGGTTGCAGCGCTTATGTCGATGGTGATTTGCATATTTCCAATTATGCACACCACCGACTGATGATTGCGAATTTCTCTGGCAATCGACACCCTCAGGATTTTGTTGTAAAACTTGGTAATGATATTATTGCTTTTAACCATCAACTCGAAATTTTATGGCAATATCAAAACAAATGGTATCAATACCCCAAACATTCTGCCTATATACCGGCAGTCGGAGATCTTGATGGGGATGGCAGAGATGAAGTCAATGGTGGACACTTTGGGTTAGACCATGACGGAACGGTTATCTGGGAGAAGTATCTCGGTGACAATATGGATGCCGTTCTCGTTGAAGACTGGGATGGTAATCCAGACGACGGAAAAGAAGCAATTCTCTCGGCTGGAGGTCAGGTTCTTGATGCTAATGGCTTTCAGTTGTTCAAACTTGGCTTAGAAATGATCCCACACGGACAGGAAATCCGATGTGGCAATGTCTTCCCTAACTCAACTGGTCTGGACATGGTTATTCGCTATGATGGCCACACACCCAACTTGATGGTTGTCGACAATACTGGCAGAGTCAGAACACGTTTTCAAGTTGACGAATCACCGAACAATACCGGACTAGAAATTATCCGCTGGAATGGCGATCACCAAATAGAGCTGATTTACAGTCCGGCGGCTCTTTATGACAGTCGTGGAAGGAAAGCTGTAACCTTTCCTGATTTACCGCCTGCTACTGGTGGCAAAATGGGTTGGTATCATTGCTTTCCCGCTAATGTATGTGGAGATGCACGTGAAGAAGTGATTCTTTATGATCCTTATAGTGATGCTGTTTACATATACACTCCTGCCCCGTTTGATCCGCAGGTTTTCAGTGGTTACCATCATACCTCACGCCAATATAACACACGTTTAATAGACTAAGCATAACAATCTCAGGACACTCCACATGGAAAATCGCGTCGATAAATTTTTGCTGATTTCAATTGACTGTTGGCGGTATGATGCTCTCAGTCGAACTAACCCAACATTACGTACACCTAAATTCGACTTGGTTACACAGGATTTCTCTTTTGCTGACCGTTTTTTTGTCACAGCACCCGCCACAAGACCCTCTCATACCTCACTCTTCACCGGACTTTATCCATTTGAACACGGTCTTTACGGGCAAACCTACCTGAAAATGTTTGATCAGATTCAAAACCTCTTCCAGATCTTTGATCAAGCAGGTTACCGTACGTTGGGTAGATCTCAACGACCAGATGTATTTCGATTTCTGGATTTCGAGCCCTATATTACTCTGCTCGATCCGGATGCGAGACAACAGCATTTGGGATCTCTTGAAAATTTTCTGGATGCGCTAAAATCACCTGAGGAATCACCGCAGTTCTGTTTCCTGCACATCTGGTACACGCACGGTGGTTATGGTCTGGGCGGAGTCCGGGCCTCACCGAATCTACAGCAACTGGTGAACCAAGGCAAAACGGAGGAAGCACTGCAATTTTATTATGCTGCGGTAACCCATGCACTAGAATTCATGTTGGTAGAAGTACTGAAATCGCTTTCTCTTGACGAGTGGGCGATTTTCATTTTTGGTGATCATGGTGAGGGATTCTGTGATGAAGTTATGGCACATGGAGATAACCTCCATCAGAATGTGATTCGAGTGCCTCTCCTAGCTAATATACCGAAAGTCGACCAACTTGCTTTTCCAAAGGCTGCACCAGTTTCAATGATAGATCTGTTTCCAACAATTCTTAATCTGGCGGGGCTCGACATCAACTATGACGGGTATGGTCGCGATTTATTGGGAGATCCGAAAGAGTTTCAGGATAGATGGGTATTGACAGAACTAGACAGTTTGTACGGTGTTGGGTTTCTCAAACCATCCAATCTGGAAACCGCCCATCGCCGAGTAACTTCTCGACTCAAAATTGACGATCAGGAAATCTCGAAGGATCCCAAAGGTTGCCGGTTGTGGACGCTGACCGATGGCAAAATATTCTATCGAGAAAATGAACAGGATGGTAATTATACAGTGCGCGAAGTGGCGAGCGGAACGGGCCTTCCCTGTGAGGATCCAGCTACTTTTAAATTCAAGTACGATGAATTGTTAATCAACTCTCGTTACCAGCATCTGCAGCATCAAGAGACTAGCAACGAAGAGACGGAAATTCTTGAGAATCGGTTGCGGAACCTTGGCTACATCGACTAAGTTGAGAGGAAGAATTGGGGAGGCAGCTAAAATAGCGTTTATCCTCTACATTCGGAACAAACACCAATAATTTCGTTTCTGAATTTTATGGGATGAAAATTGAATTTCTTACAGAGATCATTTTTTTGTTTAATGATTTCTGGTACTCTGCTCTCAGTGATTTTTCCACATTGAACGCAAATCAGATGTGCATGTTCTTCTATGTTGCCGATGTACTCATATTGAGTTTGATTATTGGCATCAATGACTTCGGTTAAAATTCCACTTTTGATCAAAAGTGGCAAAGTGCGATAGATGGTTGCTTTGGATGTTTTGTAACCGGCCTGTCGCATCCAAACCAGCAGATCGTCTGGACGAAAATGAGTATCCGTGTTAAAAACCTGATCCAAGATGGTGAGTCTTTCTTGAGTTAACCTTAATCCTTGGGTATCAAGATAATCTTTGAATTGGTCAACGCGTTCATTGGGTGCATTGACGTTTTCTGTGTTCATGGTTGGCTATTCCTAAACACTTCCTGCGCAGCGGCTAAACCGGATCCAAGTGTAAGATTATATCCAACTTCAGAAAGACCTCGTTCCAAGGTGGAAATCGCGACAATCATATCATGTTCGCATACCCAACCAAGATGGGCAATACGAATAATTTTGCCTTTTAACTTTGCTTGTCCCCCTGCATAAGTTACCCCGTGTCGGTTGCGAATCATCTCCACTAGCGCCTGACCATCAACCCTGTTAGGTAGACAAATTGAAGTCAAGGTATTGGCCGGGTCTTGGGCAAAAAGCTTCAAGCCCATGGCTTTTACTGCACCTCTGGTTGCCTGTGCCAAGTAAGCATGACGTTCTAGCACATTTTCGATCTTCTCCTGATGAATATGATCCAGTGCTTGGTCCAAGGCTTTGATGAACGTAATAGCTGGAGTATATGGCGTTGATCCTCTGTTTCCAGCATCTCGGGCTTGACGCAGGTCGAAATAGAATTTCGGCAAATCAGAACTCTTGGTTGCTTTCCATGCTTGATCACTTAATGATACCAGACCAAGTCCAGGTGGTGTCATCAACCCTTTGTGTGAACACGAGACAACAGCATCAACACTCCAATTGTCCATCTGTAAATCGTCGGCGCATAGGGCACTGACTGCGTCAACCACCAATAGCGTTTGACTATCCTGGATAATATCGCCCAACGTTTTAATATCATGTAAGGCTCCGGTCGACGTTTCACATAGTGTCGCCAAAACAGCTTTGGTCTCCGGATATCGATTTAGTTGATCTTCAACCTGCTGAGGATCGACCGACCTCCCCCATTCAATGTTTATAGGATCAAGTTGAATTCCGTATGCAGCACAAATTTCACCCCAGCGTTCACCGAATTTCCCACTACGAATCACAGTTACTCGATCGTCTGACGACAGGAGATTAGTGATAATCGCTTCCATAGCGCCTGTACCAGATGAGGTAAGTATCATTACATCGTTATTAGTTTGAAAAACATATTTCAATTTCGCCGTTACATTGCCAATCAGTTCCACTGACTCACTAGCTCGATGATAATCAATAGGCGAAGCCATTGCGAGTAGGGTTTCAGTAGGAATTGGCGTTGGTCCCGGAGCAAACAGATAATTTTTCATTACACCAGTGCGCTAGGTTGTGACTCATCAAAAAGAGATTTCACTTTTCCATCGGTAATTTCAAGTTTAACCCACTCCGCTGTCAGAAGGTCGAATAACTTAATCATCTCTTCTCTTTGCGACCGACTGTCAAGAGGAACTTCAAGCGTGATTGTGGCGAACTCTTCTTTTTGTACCTCGCCTTCTTTGTCAAATTTTAGTGGTGTAACCTGTATCTTTTTCAACTTAGAATCCATCATTGGTATCTACTCCTGCAAACAAAAGATTATAAATAACTGTTGAATGAGATCATGCTTTTTCAATAAAAAGGCAATGACGAAACTGTTGCATTTACCCATCCATTTTCGGTTTTAATTTTCACCTCGCTACCATGCTCGGTAAAAGCTGTCCGGACATAACCAAGGGCAATAACTTTATTTAAAGTTGGAGATTTAACCGCGCTAGTAACATAACCAATCTGCTTTTCTCCACTATAGATTGCTGTTTTCTCATTTGGCAGATCCTCGGAATCAATTTCAATTCCGCGTAACAGACGGTTTGTATGACCACGATATTTCATTCTGGCAATAATTTCTTGACCGATGTAACACCCTTTCTCGAAATCAATTGCTTTTTCCAACTCTGCTTCAAGCGGAATAATAGAATCATCAAGCTCATTCCCAAATCGAGGGATTCCTGCCTCTATCCGAAGTGAATTTAAAGCTTTTAGGCCAACCGGAATGACCTCAAAATCTCTCCTTTCAGTCATCAGGATCCGCCATAGATCCGAAAGCTCCGATGTTGAATTAACGTGCAATTGAAATCCAATTTCCCCAGTTTCTAACCCGCATACACATTTCACTGATAGACCTGCGATTTTCCCATCTATACTTTGGTACTCTTCTAGATTACCAACATCAGCTTCAAGAAGTTCTTTAATGAACAATTCCGAATTCGTACCGGAAATTAAAATAATACCTGTTTCTGCGGTAATGTCAGTGATTTCGACATCGTCAGCAATCAGGTATTTGTCCAGATTCTGATACAGGACTTCCTTGGTTACCGCATTGGTGATGAGGTCAATGTAATCCTCAGCAACGATTACATCCATATCAGCGATTATTTTTCCTCGATTGGTAAGGATCATCGCGTAATTTCCGCTTCCAGACGGGAGCTGAGTTACTTCATTTGACACAATGCGATGAAGATATTCTGCTCGTTCTGTACCTGTTAACCGTAACCTCCCTCGATGTGATACGTCAATGATACCAATACCATTTCGAACAGCAAGATGCTCCTGTGCTGAGTCGTTATAGTGGGAAACTAAGGACCAACCGTCATACATCTGCTCAAAGCTCGCACCGAGCAGCTTATGTTGTTCGTAAAGGGCAGTTTTTCTCACGGATCATCCAGTACATTGCGTAGGTGGTATCTTGCCTGACAGCATGATTATATCGCAGGCTGAAAATGAAAGTCAAACGTTTTAAAAATCTCAGGAGATGCTAAGCAGACAAGCTTTTCAAGTCGAGATACATATCTTGTAGAACTTCTCTATGGTATGCAGAAAGGTCTGTAGAAATTTATCCAATTAAGAATCAAAAAGCAGGTATGATTCAGTCATTTTGAGTTCGAACTGGATTCGCCCAATGTCCTGATCTGTCTTTGCCACTAACTACAATTCCTTCTTCATTCCAATGCAAATGACCTCGAACATCAGGAGTACAGTAGCGTAAAGTTAGACCACATCGTCTGCGATTGGAGTTATTGGTATTTGAACTGTGTAGCAGTAGATCCGAATGGATTGAGATACTACCAGCCTGTAGCTCTACGTCAACTGGTTTGCCATGTTGTTCTGCATTATCAACAGTTTGGTTTAAGATGTTATTTTCTGAAGGATCGCTTTTTTTATACATTAAGTGCCCAAACTGGTGAGAGCCAGCCATAAAACGCATGCAGCCATTTTCAACATCAGAATCGTCTATGGCTAGCCACACTGTCACTGTTTTGGATGGCGTCAGTGGCCAATAGCTGGCATCTTGATGCCAAGCAACTATTTTATTGTCACCAGGTAACTTACAGAAATAGTGCGCTCCCCAACCGATAATATCTTCTCCTATCAAGTCTTTAATGTAGGATACAATTCTGGGATCTCTAAGAAGATCGTAGATCTTTCCATATTTTAAGTGGGCAGAAAGGATCGAATAGCTGCCTCCACCCGCGGTGGTGACTTCCTCCAGCAAGACATCAAAATGCTTTCTATATTCAAGAATCTCATCTTGATCAAAGATTTGAATACCTTTTATATAGCCAAGTTCGTTAAAGGATTCTACTTGATGTTGTGTAAGGACAATCGGATTTTGACATTGACTTGGATGAAAACGGAGATCCCGTGCAATCTCATCCAATTGTTCCTGAGTCGGTATGATCTTGTTTTTTTGATTCGGCATAGTTTCGAGTCTCAACTCGGCTTCAGATGACATATCATTTGTACCTTGGATGTGATTAATTTGATAGGGAATAGTAGTGTTGGCAAGAAATAAAAAGAGTTGCTGGCTACAACTGAATTCGAGTATTCTAATCCATGACAAAATTCAAAATAGGAACCAGCAATGGCATAGAATACAATAGCTGCTAACCGATGTCAAACAGGTCATGACTCAAACACTGGCCAAAACTGGGAACCGAGGTGAAAAAGCGAAATAAGATCGTCTGATATCGGCTCCACAGATTAGCCAGATGGTTTTGATTAGACTTCTGGCCACCGTGATCAGGAGGAACCAGAGCCAAGCGCATTGTCAATCAACTCTCTTTTGTCCAATCTTCAGGAATCTGTGTTAACTCAGAAAAAGTGAGGTTCCACCTAGCCGAACCCTTTGTTATCGATGGAACTCTAGGTCCTTGATTTGCAACAGCAAGTGTTTAGATTTCTGCCAACTCTGCTCCACTAGAGCAGCATCAGGTTAGTGTCAATGGACATGAGTGACTTACCGATTTAGGTGCTGGATCACCTTTCCATCTGTGGCCACCGTAGCAAAAGTGGTTATTGGGTTACAAATTCCATCTGCTAGCCATTGGAGATGGCATCCCTTTAGTGATGGCGTTAACCAAAGCCAACCAAGTGGAACAATCGGTGGCTCAGTTGCTTGTCGCAGAGGCAGACAATGCACTTCTGGCTGATAATCTCCAATGGTTGGTTTTTCTGGTTGCTAACGCTGGCTACGATGGCAAGTCTCTATTAAAAATATTTCTCTGTTGATGTTGGGAGATTTATTAATTTATTTAAAGTGGGTACTATACTATAATTAGCGAGATGGAACGGATCTAATCGCGTTAGGTTTGTCAAGAAGATACGAACTGCAATCTGACGATCATTAAAAAAGATTTATATTGAGTTCCACACGGTAAGAGTGAAAAGGGATTATGGAAAACTGTGGATGAGTTGAAGTCTAATTCTAGCTTGACTTTTCAGGAATACTCTCCACCGGTTCTCAACTTCAGACTAGTATAACCTAGAAGATAAAAAAACTGTGACCTACTCCTACCCAAACTAATCTCAGGTCAGATTGATGCCTGTGACCTGAATATTGAGGTTGGTGGAGTGTAATTAGTGAATATTATGCTGAATCCAAACAGCGAAGACCAACTGGTTGAACTCCCTGTTATCCAGATTTTGGAGACCTTGGGCTGGCAGCATCGTAATTGCTTCGATGAGTTTGAAGGCGGTCAAAGTCATTTGGGACGAGAGAACAAGTCGGAAGTGGTACTGAAAGATAGGCTGCGTTCGGCTATGGAGACGCTGAATCCTAAAACCCCGACTTTAGCTATCGACTTAGCTATTGAAGAGTTAACGCGGTACCGTATGAGCCTCAGCATAATGGAGGCTAACCGTCAGATTTATCAACTGCTGAAAGATGGAGTTAAGGTTACTGTCCAAGATGCAGAGACTGATGCAGAGATAGTGCAGGTGGTCAAGGTCGTCAACTGGACCCAACCTGAACAGAACGACTTGTTTCTAGTGTCACAGTTTTGGGTTTCGGGTGATCTCTATACCCGTTGCCCTAACGGGGTTGGGTTTGTTAATGGCCTACCGTTGTTGTTGTTTGAATTTGAGAATATCATTCAAAATCTGCAGACTGACTACAATGATAGTATCATCGACTATAAAGACACCATCCCCCAGCTGTTTTGGTACAATGCCTTAATCCTCTTCTCCAATGGTGAGGATAGTTGTATAAGTAGCCTCACTGCCAGTAAGGAATATTATGCCGAATGGAAACATATCGGCAACGAAGGTGAGACAGGAGTAGTCTCCCTGGATACTTTGTTGGAGAGAGTCTGTATACCTGAACGTTTATTAGACATTATTGAGAATTTTATCCTATACAATGCCTTGATTGATAACAACACTCGTCGCATCCGAATCCTGGAAGAGATGGCACAGACCATCTATCAGGAATGGTTCATTCATTTCCGTTTCCCTGGTCATGAAAATGTCAAGATGGTGGATTCGGAGTTAGGTAAGATTCCTGAGAATTGGGAGGTAAAAAAACTAGTAGATGTATCGGTAAATCATAATCATAAGAGAAAGCCGCTGTCTAAAGCCCAAAGAACTCAAATGCAAGGTCCTTTTCCTTACTATGGTTCGGCCAACGTGTTAGATTATGTAAATGTTTATCAGTTTGATGATAACTATCTACTACTTGGTGGGGATGGTACTGTAGTCACAGAAGAAGGTAACCCCGTTTTGCAGCGTCCATGTGGCAAATTTTGGGTCAGTGATCATGCACATGTTCTAACTGGTCGAGATATCATTTCAACGGACTTTTTGTATATGTGCCTTTCTAATGTTGAGATTTCACCTTATATTACAGGTTCAGCGCAACCGGAAATTACCCAAGTTAATCTCAATCAAATTTTAATCATTGTTCCATCTAGGGACATTTTAGATCGTTTCTATCCTATTGTAAATGATATTTTCCAGTTGTCTCGGAATCTCATCCAAAGGAATCAGAAACTGGTAGAGACCCGTGACCTGTTTCTACCCAAACTAATATCGGATAGAACTGATATATGTGACTTGGACGTTGAGGTTAGCGAAGTATAGTTAGGAAACCTTATGTTGGTTCCGATTCAGGCAGGAAACGAATAAATATTCTTGCAGTAATCAGAACTGTCACATTATCAAGAGTTACGTTAATAACTCTTGAACATATTGCTATTTCTAGCCATTTTTTATATCTTGTTCCAATGCAGAACTAATACGTTGGAATACTCTTTCCCAATCTCCTGCCTTTTCCTGCCTAAACAATCTCATTGTCTGATACCATGGCGTGTCTTCCCTCTCCAGCATCCATCTCCAGTCCGGGCGAGATGACAATAAAACCCAAACCTTTTTGCCCAATCCTCCTGACATATGTACCGTTGTGCTCGAGGTGGAAACAATTAAATCCAACGCCGATACTTGGGCCGCAAAATCATCTAAATTGCTCAATGAATCTATCTCTTCATCTATGTATACCGGATAGCTACTAGCGGATGTATATTCCTCAATTTCCTCTCTGACATCGCCGTATTGCAGATTAATAAAATAACAATCCTCTCGTGACAGAATGGGTGTCCAGTATTTTAAGGGCGCATTCTTTGTCTTGGCTCTT
>JYMV01047438.1_pt1 | contig 12067 bp, 8 predicted proteins | sample 338911 | NCBI WGS metagenome assembly JYMV01 (sample SAMN03354496, study PRJNA234377) | hydrothermal vent metagenome | biome: Deep sea; feature: Hydrothermal plumes at the Eastern Lau Spreading Center, Western Pacific Ocean; material: Seawater | place: Tonga | collected 2009 | depth 2000 m m | reverse complement strand
ATCTAAAAGAAGTTCATGATCAACTGCAGCCTGACCGGGTTGAACAAAATCAGGCATAGGTACATCAAAAGCTATTAATTCATCCTTACCTTTATAATATTTTAAAACTTCCAAATGAATTGGGATCGTTTTGCGTACATCAAAATAATCGTATGTATCAAAATAAACAGTAAATCGGTCTTCCTTGCTCAAGACTTCAAAACTGTAATCAAACCATTCTCCTCCCGCTAATAAACCAAATGTATGAATCTCATCAGGATCTTTCTGAAATGCCTCATCGCGGCGAAATGCTAGAACTGCAGTATCAGTTTTTCCTATAGATAAATTTTGAAAACGAACTGTTAAAGTAGCTGTCTCATTCTTAGGAATATAATGATGGCCGAATTCATTATCGATGGCAAAATCAGTGATCACCAGGTTAGGAGCAATCACAGCCAAGGTTGGAAAACTTACCGGCACTGGTTTAAGATCCATCCCCGCATACTCATCAATACGAATATTAAAATTTCTTTCACCTGTTTCGATTTTCAATTTTGCAAATAAAGGAAATGTTATAGTTATCGAATCACCGACACCCAACACGGGAATAGTTGCTACTGTGTCAATGGCTAGAGAAGGTGTTATGGCATGGTCAACAGGTTCGAGCCATGGTTTTAATACACGCGCAGGACTGCGGCCATCATTAACTATTTTTGCAATAATAAAACCTTTTTCCTGTCCATCAAGTATCTGGTTATCAGACTGCTCAACAAAATATTTTTCTACTAATGATAAATGCGGTGGCGGTACTACCCACCCGCATGTTACAGGGGATAAAGGCCCATCGTCGCCATCAGCATCAACCGATGACATTTTATAACAATATTCGGTATCAAATTCCAACCCTTTATGTATATAGTATATACTGGTAGTCTTCGTCATAAACTTTGTCTCACCATTCTCCTTATTGTGAGTATATATTTTGTATTGTTCAGCTCCCAGCATTTTTTTCCACTTAAACACAACTCGTTTAACGTCCCCTGTCAGGGATAATCCTTTAGGATAATTAACCAGTACTTTAAAACATTCTTCATTTGAAAAAGGACCCTCTGTGCCATAGGTATCTTTGGCCGATATTTTATAGCAATAGAATTTTCCAGGGTCAACAGCATCCACATAAAATGTATCTGATTGATCAGCCAGCAACACGCCATCCCGGTAAATTTTGTAGATATGATCTATACGGAGTGGAAGTTTATTCCATGTGATCGTGATTTGTTTTAAATCTGCAGCACCAGCCATTGCAGGTGCGGTGACCTCTTCATGGGTTCTCAAAGTTAAGGATACTTTTGGGCCATCATCGCCATCAGGGTCAAAGGAAGCTAAATCGTATTTATATTCTCTATCAAATTCGAGGTTTTCTTCAAAATGAGAAAATTCATTTGTTGTCAAAATTAGTTCACCATCACGATATAAGTGGTAGCCACTAACCCCTTCAACTGAATTCCAGGAAAGACTTATCGTATTTCTCAAGATCTCTGATGTAAAATTAGCCGGCGGTGCAAATTGTCCTTTAGCGCACTCAGTGTTAGACTGTTCTCCTTCAGTCTCGTATTGATCTGCAGCCGATACTGAGTAACAATACTCTTTTCCTGGCGCTACATTATCTGCAAAAGATGGCTGGTCAATATCACCTAGGTAATTCCCATTTCGGAATAGTTTATAATAAACAGCAACGGGTGAAAGATCAGTCCAGGTTACCTTCACTGAATTCACATCTCCTTGTGCAACCAATACAGGGGTTAATACCTCTGGATGTGTATTCACAATTGTCTCCTCTGCCATGGTTCCTTCATCTCCGTCACCATCAAGAGAATTAATACTATACTTATATTCTGTACCCCACTCCAGAGTATCTATATAAATTAATTCTTCCTGTTTTGAAATCCGCTCATCATCCCGATATAATGCATATTTTTCCACATTGGGAATCGCAACCCAATCCAAGGTCACAATCCTGCCGCTTAATTCAGTTTTTAACGCTCCCATTTTTATATTTGGCTTCAGGGTTGGATATTGGTAGGATGATTTTTCCTTGATCTTATTTGATTCCGGTCCTTCTAGGTCATACAAATCCCAGGCACGGACAAAATATTCATAACGCTTACCGGGTGCGACATTATCAACGTACAGTGTTTTATTAATCTTCTCAGCGATAGCTTTATTGTTTTTATACACGGTATAAGATTCGGCATGGGGCAATGCTTTCCATTTGATTAATAATTTCTGTACACCACTTTTCACAATCATTTCAGGACGTAGACCATCGGTAGAAAGGGGTATTGTTACATTTAAATTCTTATTCTTTACAATTACATTTTTACCACCGTTTCCCGCGTACTCGCCATTGTTACCGTGTCCGTCGCCAAACGCCTTAATAATGTATTCACCGGCAATGATCCTATTTTCAAAAGTGAACTTTCCGTTCGAACCTGCAGTAAATTCTTCCCACAAAACATTATCTTTGGTATAAAGAAAAACTTTCGCTTCTTCAATTTTTGGTTGACCTGTCTCATTTTTCAACTGACCAATTATCTTGTATATTTCAGGAGTATTTTCTATAGCTGGTTCAGATTCCGGACCTTCCAGACCATCACCATCTAAAGATGAGATCTTATACGTATATTTCCTCCCAAAATCCAAATCCAGATCTTTGTATTTAGTTTTACGGGAATTTGTTAATTCATCTCCATCGCGATAAATATTATAGGACGTGGCACCTTCTACAGGTACCCATTTAATGGTGATGGAATTCATTTCATCAGAGTAGGGTTCTCCAAGTGTTAGCTTAATCTCTTCCGGTGGCGGGTATTGAGCTTTATCACATGCAGGGCTGGACTGGCTGCCTTCTGTACCGTATTTATCAACGGCAGTTACTGTGAAACAGTTATCGGTACCCGGCTCAGTTTTGGCAGTATAGGTGATTTTCTTGGTCGAATCAATCAACGTACCATTCTGGTAAACCCTATATATTACAGCGAGTTCGTTTTTGCTCCACTCAAGGTCCACAATGCTTTCACCCGCTTCCGCAGTGATCTTTTTTATCTTTTTTACTTTTTTATGGGTCTTTCCTGCAGCCGGACTTGGCTTAGGTCCCTCTTCCTGATGGTGATCCATCGCAACAACCATATAAGAATAGTCTTCATCATACTTGAGCTTGAAATCACTATATTCCGTCTCAGTGGTTGTATTTATCAAATCATCATCACGATAAATATTGTAAGAAGATGCATTTTCAACAGGATTCCAAGTGAGATTAATTGTATTTTTATTAGCCTTTGCTCTTATCTGTTTTGGGGATGGAAGCCGTGCCTTACCGTATTCTGTCAAAGACCGAGTTCCTTTTTCACCACTATTGTCGATTGCCGTGACATTATAAGCGTATGATTTACCCCCACCGACTTTATCCTTATAAGTTGGTTTTTTTATTGTAATCAATTCCTGATTATCCTTAAAGATCACGTATTCCGCAGCACCAGTTACAGGTTTCCAGGTCACAACGATACTTCCAACTTCAGATTTAACAGTCAACTGAGGTTGTTTCTCATCCTGGTTGGCTGTGACTTCCAAACCTGTGACTTCTGAAGATTTCAAATCAATTTCTTGTGTGGCGGTATATCCCCCTTCTCCATAAATATTTAGCGTATATTTACCCGGTTTTATTTTTTTAAACTTGAATTTTCCATTGCTTCTGGCTTTTCCTGTAGCCACCAATTGATGCTTCATTGAATATAAGGTAAGGCGAGCATTAGGCAATTTTTTTCCACTTTCATTATAGACACGACCAGATATTGAAAATGTCTGGGCAAAGATCTGACTAACAAGTAGAAATACAACAAAAGCATATCGCAAGTCATATACTATTGAGCGTACAATTCCATTAATATCCATGGATATTCGGGCACCTATCTCTTTAATGTCATGTTTAAATTACCAAATCGGAGAACTTACCTCACGCTTTGGACTCCGCATTTAACTATGGCAACTATAAATTAGCTGCTTACCAAGTTAAAAAATACAACCTATAATTACAAGGCTTATGGAAAACTGGTATAATGGCCTTATATCATCATAATTATCAAAGACTTATCCAGATTTTAACGCTGCATAATTTTGCCAAAAGTGAATGGAATTAGCCCATTCTTCAGATGAATAATGTGCCTTAGTACCGCCAGATGACTGCAATTGATTTCTCATCATCGTCACTGGTCCCAAAGGCAATTCTTCCACACTCTCAGGTATTGCGTTAATACTGATCAATTCCCAGTCGGAATCGGTTGTATGTTCGTTATTTTCCAACAGTACATCGTGGCGGTAAAGGATTAAGTCTACCGATCTGGACTTTAAGGGAGTGCCATTTAAAGCACGGATCTGTATATAGGGTTCCTCGAACTCTTGCCTTTTGACTACTGTTGCTTCCAGTTTTGTGTCGGGCGTTACTTCCACATAGGGGCAAAAGAATTGGTCAGCCAGTTTGGGATCTGAATCAACAATCCTTACTCCATCACGATATCCTTTTCGATAGAACCCCGATAACATCCTTACTTCTGCGTGTGCCGCAATTTTTTCAAATGTTAATGTGCTAGAATAAGTTTTACCGGTGCCTTTAATCTGTCGCCGGACAAAATCATTTACTGCAACTTTCATCATAAAAATTAACGAAAATTGTTACTACGTTGCAGAAACAGATATATTCGGATAATTTAAATGATGGATTTTCCGATTTGGCAACCCTTCAACAGCGAATGGTGGACGTTTGTCATTGTATTCTTGGCTATTCTTTTCCTGGTCGGAATTAGCGAAATAACGCACCAGCTAAAATTATGGACCAGTGAAACTAATCGTAAGATTGTCCACATTATTGTAGGCCTATTAGTTTCTATTACCCCATTGATATTCAAAACTTCTACACATCCAGCTATCCTTGCACTGATATTTGTGTTATTGAATGGATTTGCAATAGCAAGCGGTTCATTTGATGGGATACACTCCCAGGAACGTGTATCGTATGGGACAGTATTCTTTCCCTTAGGTTTCTTAATTACCGTATTATGTTTCTGGAATCATCCAATTTATATCATTATTGCTATGGTAATTATGGCCCTGGGAGACCCATTGGCCGCTTTTGTGGGCCAGAATATTAATAATCCTAAAAAGTATATAATCTGGGCAGAAACAAAATCATTTGAAGGGTCAATTGCAATGCTGGTTAGCTCAATATTCCTTACCTGGGGATTATCTTTGTTCTTTTTTCCTGAGAAGCAAGCATCCTTTCATATAATGCTGGCTGTAGTGACGGGTATAACCGCTACGATAGCCGAGGGGATCAGTTATCGAGGTTCAGATAATTTATCTGTCCCAATCCTTGTCATTTTATTCATGGAACTTTTCATATTAAAGACTGAGTCAGGAATGGCACTTGAATATATTAAAGGTGTTTTGCCAATTATTTTTATATTCATCATAGCATACCGAAAGAACTCTCTATCAGAGAATGGATTGATGGGCGGTATAATTATGGGGCTACTTGTATTCGGTTTTGGAGGTTTTTTATATCTTGCACCGTTATTCATTTTTTTTATTCTATCATCTTTTCTTAGTCATATAACTAATAGCAAGGTACTCCATCAGGCTAAAAGTCTCCGGCGAAACATCGTCCAAGTATATGCAAATGGCGGTATCGCTCTGCTTTTGGTTATAATGGATCATTTTAACCCGCAGCCATGGATTTATGCAGCTTTTCTGGCATCGGTCGCTGCGGCTACAGCGGACACCTGGGGCACTGAAATTGGCCGGCTATCTTCAAAGAACCCTGTTGATATCATCACATTTCAGCCCCTGCAAATGGGTGAATCAGGCGGCATTACATTGGTTGGGACATTAGGTTCTTTTGCCGGTGCTATAATCATAGGTATTACCGGGTATTTATTTGGTATCTCTCATATAATTATATTTTTCATTATTACTGCTGGATTCTTATCCGCCATATTTGATTCAATTATGGGCGCGACGGTTCAGGCTCGTTTCATTTTTCCCCTTACAGGTAAAATATCAGAAAAAAAGATAATAAACGATCAAAAGGGGTATCTATATACAGGCTGGCATGGGATAGATAATGATATAGTTAATATATTTTGTACATCCTGTGGTCCATGCCTTTTAATTATATTTCTGAATTATATGAAATAAAAAGGCCCCGGAATCGGGGCGTTTTTATTAGAAGCGGTCTTGGTGATTAAATCACCTTATGAACAAGCAGGCCAACCATGACAATCAGAGAAATAAAAATCAAAGAAACACCCATGTTTCCTTTCTTGATTTCTTCCCATTCTTCTATGTCAGTAGACAGCCAGTCAAAGACCTTCAAGGCAATACCTACGCCAAAAGCAAAACCAACTGCTGCCGCAATGGACCAGCCAACGGCTCGCAGGTATTCTAACAATATGCCTTTTAGTGAAAGTGGATCTAGCATTATACCTCCTTATAGTGTTTCCAAATTTATTTGTTGCATAAATTCTATTGATTCCATCCGTCCTTCGGCTAATGCTATGGCCATATCGGTCGGACAACTTGCTTCAAAGATTATTTTTTCCCCCTTTGACGCCGGTACGTTCACCTGCACCATTATAGTTTTCGGAAGATATGCATTTGCTAATTTAAGAACCTGCTGGTGGGAAACTGCCTGCCCAGCAGATGCGAATCCTACCAATATCACCATTTCAAAATCATTTCTTTTACTATTGAGCGTCAGTAAAAATAATTCATCCCCAAAATCCATATTGGCTGCGTCAACAGGTACACGATAGGCCGAGCAGACACTCTTTACTTTCTTTTTAAAGGCATAGTTCGCAAAAACACCATCCAGCGTCAATGCACCAAAACAAATTAGAATGATAAGGGTTTTTCGGGTTTTCAACACTATGATATAATAAACTAATGCTGAGTTTACTCGATACCTATTCGGGCAATCAAGACTAAAATATTAATTCTCCAGATTTTATAACGGACCGAATAGGGTGATCTGAAACGATATAGGGTATTTGAACCAACCGTTCTATATCCCAAATGACCAAATCAGCCTGCTTACCAATCTCAATTGAACCAACCTTATCTTCCACCTGTAGTGATTTTGCCGAAGTAAATGTGGCAGCTTGCACTGCACTCATAACATCCATTTTCATAAATATGCATGAAAGAGCAATAATAAACGGCATAGATTGGATATAACAACTGCCCGGGTTAAAATCAGTTGCCAAGGCAATATCCACACCTGCATCCTCAAATTTCTTTAAGGGTGCGTAATCTGAACTACCCAAAAAGAAGGTAGTTCCAGGCAGCAGAATCGCAATAACACCAGCTTCCGCAATGGCTTCAATACCTGCATCGCTTACATTCATGAGATGATCTGCTGAAATGGCACCTAATTCTGCCGCTAATTCCGCCGCACTTGAATTTTCAAATTCATCAGCATGCAGCCTGGGAGTTAAACCTTTTTTTGTACCTTCTGACAGGATACGGCGGGTCTGGTCAATGGTAAAATATCCATTTTCGCAAAATACATCATTAAATTTAGCTATTCCTTGTTGAGCCACCGCAGGCAGCATCTCATTGCAGATCAGATTTACATAATCATCCGGGTTATCTTTGAACTCATGTGGGATAGCATGTGCACCCATAAATGTAGCAATCATATCGATCTTGTGTCTCTTATTAACTTCATCTATTACTTTAAGTGATTTTATCTCAGACTCAGTATTTAAGCCATATCCGGATTTGGCTTCTACGGTTGTTGTGCCCATAGAAAGGAACCGATCCATCCGGGATAATACGCGACTAAAAAGTTCACTCTCTGATGCATGTCTCACATCATCAACACTATTTATGATCCCGCCGCCTGCGGCAGCGATCTCTTCATAGGTAGCTCCCTTTAGCCGCATTGTGAACTCGTTTTCTCTTCCATTTAGGAAAACCGGATGAGTGTGGGCATCCACAAACCCGGGAGTTACAAGTTTTCCACTGCAGTCGATTTGCTTATTTGTACTATTCACTCTATGTCCAATTTCCGCTATGACACCATCATTAATGGCAATTTCCACATTATCCCGGGTTTCCATTCCTCTGGTTTCAGAGTTGTAGGATACTAACTGACCTATATTGGTTAGTTGTAAATCTGACATTTCTCAATTTGGAGGTAGAAAATATACATTAGCAGCCTATCTGTCATTAAATCCTCGATTAATTGTCACTTCATCATGGGAATATCTACACCCCATTTATGAGCATTTTCGATTGCCTGCTGATATCCCGCATCAGCGTGGCGAAAGATACCTGATCCAGGATCATTGGTCAGGACACACTGTAGGCGATTAGCCATTTCAGCAGTGCCATCTGCAACAATCACCTGTCCGGCATGGATAGCATAGCCCATCCCAACACCACCTCCTTGGTGAATAGACACCCATGATGCGCCGCTAGCTGTATTCAATAATGCATTCAATAAAGGCCAGTCGGCAACCGCGTCTGTTCCATCTTTCATGGATTCCGTTTCGCGGTTAGGCGATGCTACCGAACCACAGTCTAAGTGATCTCGACCTATCACAATGGGTGCTTCCAGATCACCATCAGCGACCAACTGATTTAGCGCTAATCCAAACTTGGCTCTATCCCCATATCCAAGCCAACAGATCCTGGATGGGAGTCCCTGAAACTGGACTTTTTCCTGGGCCATCTTAATCCAATGACAGAGAGCATCATCGTCAGGGAACATTTCTAAGACAAGTTCATCGGTCCGATATATATCTTCAGGGGAACCCGAAAGAGCTACCCACCTGAATGGTCCTTTCCCCTCACAAAACAGTGGGCGAATATACGCCGGTACAAAACCTGGAAGATCAAACGCATTTTTCACTCCGGCCTTCACTGCCTGTGCCCGTATATTATTACCATAGTCAAAAGCAACAGCACCTTCTGCTTTTAAATCAAGGATACCCAGAACGTGTTCGCCCATAGCCCTAATACTTTCTTTGACATATGTTTTTGCATCCGTGTTACGTAGATCAAGTGCAGCCTCAAGGGTCATCCCATTGGGAATATACCCATCTAGCTCATCATGGGCAGATGTCTGGTCTGTTATCAAATCTGGTATAATGCCTTTTCGGGCGAATTCTGGTACAATATCAGCCGCGTTGCCTAATAGTCCTATACTGAGCGGTTTTTTAGTATTTATGGCATTCTGTGCCCAATCCAGCGCTTCTTTAAGGCTATCCGTAGATCTATTTAGGTACTGCGTTTCAAGACGTCTTTTTATTCGATTTGGATCCACTTCGATGCAAATCACCACACCACCGGCCATGGTAACAGCCAGCGGCTGTGCTCCACCCATACCGCCCAATCCCGCTGTTAATACCAGTTTTCCAGCCAGTGTATCCACATTCCAGTGAGTTCTAGCTGCTGCAATAAATGTTTCATAAGTGCCCTGCAGAATTCCTTGTGTGCCAATATAGATCCAACTGCCGGCGGTCATCTGGCCATACATCATCAATCCAAGTCTCTCAAGTTCATTAAAATGCTCCCATGTAGCCCAGTTTGGAACTAGATTGGAGTTAGCTATGAGAACTCGGGGGGACCAGCTATGGGTTTTTGCCACGCCTACTGGTTTTCCAGATTGGACTAATAGCGTTTCATCTGGTTCCAATCTTCTTAGCGTATCTAGAATAGCATCAAAACATTCCCAGTTTCGAGCTGCTTTACCCTTTCCGCCATATACGATCAATTCTTCAGGTATTTCCGCTACATCTGAATGAAGGTTATGCTGGATCATTCGGTAGGCCGCTTCTATCTGCCAGTTTTTACAAGTAATGTCTGATCCAGTTGGGGGCAATATTGTTCTGGTCATAGAAATTAATTCCTTAGCAGTGATAGAATTTATGGAAGTTTTCTTTCATGGTTCTCAAGTAGGATTTATTATAATACCTTACGAACGATGGGCATTTGAAACGATGTGAATAAAATAGTAACCAGTAATATTACTTTTTAAAACCCAGCGTGAATCAGCGAAAATATCTTTTCAGCAGGTTCCAATAACTAGGTTTTTCCTTAAAAGTGTTATAAGAAAAAACACAAATATTTGGAAAGTTTAATTTTTTTGCATGTTGTACCTTTTTCCCCGCAGACCTTGCTGATTGATTATAGGTTGAAATCCCCATGATTATTTTTTCATGGTATTTCTTTGGTAGGTTATCCTGCATGACACGAATGTTCAGATCAAAATCATCTTTTTCAGTGGCATAATTCATAGGCACAGCCCAGTCCAGATATCCTGCTGACAGCCATAGATCCCATTCTTGGCCGTACCGGTTCCTCGCAATGTAAATATTTGGTTTCACAGCTGCTGAAATAATACAATCTGGAGAATTGATTCTAATTATTTTGCTGGCTTTTTCAACAAATTGCGTAATTGTTTTTCGGCGAAAATTACCCCATGAAGGCTTTTCACGTATAACTGAATTCGGTGTCTCAGCCAAATTTGGGTATTCACCTTTAAATATTTCCAAGCCGACCGGGTTAAAGCCGTACTCTAAATCATGGTACCGTATATAATCTAGATGGATACCGTCTATCGGATATTGCCGAGCTAGTTCCGTTATCAAATTCAATAAATACTTTTCAACATCTGGATGCGTTGGAGCAAGGTAAAACCCCTCTCCATACGCACCTTTGCTTCTATTCATGGTGGATAACATATTTTTTACATTCACATATCGAAATTCTTTACTATCTAGCCACTGCGGATGGGTATTTAATAAATGATCATGCTGGAGAGGCATCCTATTGGCAGACCACAGGTAATACACATTGATCCAAGCATGAATCTTGATATTGAGAGGTTCACTCTTTCTCAGAATATAATCCAGAGGATCAAAATCTCCCTTTAGAAAATTTGACCTGGGTACAATATCTGATTTGTAATATGCATCACCCCGACCGCGAACCTGGGCAAAGATATGGTTGAAGTTATTATTTTTAGCAAATTCCAATACTTTATCAATACACTCAGTTGAAGTCATTTCACCCCGTACCACCCATATTGCCTGGGTATTGCTTGAATTTGCTTTTAATGTAATATTAAATAAAAAAAGAAGGGCAATCGTTATTACTGCCCTCCGGAAAGTTGCTTGAATAATAGTCACTGTTGAGATTTAGATAATAGACATTATGTAGTGGTTTCTGGTTCTTCTTTTAATGAAACCCCCGCTAGATCAACAAATTCAATAATGGATACGGGTGCGCGGTCGTTATCCCTGAAACCTAATTTGATAATTCGGGTATATCCACCATCCCGATCTGAATAAGTAGGGCCAATATCCTTAAAAAGAATGCCTACAATCTCTTTATGCGGTATTTTCCGCAACACTTGACGTCTGGCGTGCAAATCGCCTTGCTTTGCGAATGTTACTAAAGGTTCTATGAACATGCGCAACTCCTTAGCCTTAGCATCGGTAGTTTTGATCCTTTTGTATTGAATCAATTGGGATGCAAGGTTGGACATCAATGATTTTCGATGCCCGACTTTGCGTCCAAGTTTGCGGCCTGATTTTCTATGCCGCATTCTTACCCTTCTTCCGCCATGATCTTTTCAATTTCCATACCAAAATGAAGCCCCATAGAATCCAACTTTTCGACTAACTCGGTCAAGGATTTACGTCCAAAGTTCTTATACTTCAACATTTGAGTTTCTTCCTTGCTAACCAACTCATGTATATATTTGATTCCTGCAGCCTGTAGGCAATTGAAACTACGTACAGATAATTCCATTTCGTCAATAGCCTGATTCAATAATTTCCGCAACGCCAAGGTTTCCTCGGAAACACCTATGGAAATTTCCAGTACTTCCGGATGAGAAATGGCCTCAATAAATTTTAAATGTTCTCGCAAGTAAGTCGCTGAATAACTGATCGCATCCTGGGGTGATATAGAACCGTCTGTTTCTACATCCAGAGAAAGAATCTCGATTGGATCTTTTGCACCA
>JYMV01036144.1_pt1 | contig 12069 bp, 9 predicted proteins | sample 338911 | NCBI WGS metagenome assembly JYMV01 (sample SAMN03354496, study PRJNA234377) | hydrothermal vent metagenome | biome: Deep sea; feature: Hydrothermal plumes at the Eastern Lau Spreading Center, Western Pacific Ocean; material: Seawater | place: Tonga | collected 2009 | depth 2000 m m | reverse complement strand
GTGCACCCCAAATTGATGAAATATAATTATAACAATTGCAATCAATTTTATGTTATCACCTTTTATAAGGAAATTATTTTATCACTTGATTACAGTTTATTTAATGAATATTTGAAATTGTTGAACAGGTTATACGACATAACCTGGCTTGGAATTACGATTATCTCATGTGACTATTTGAATTTGTCGTTGGAGGATGAACACATTGGTGACGTCACAATACCAACACAGGTTATCGAGTATAACCAAAATTTTCTCCAGGCGGATTAGCCAATCAGATTGAAATATTCAAATTAAATTAAATTATTATGTAATAGTAATACCACACATACTCTGTGGTGATCGTGGGCAGTTGGATTTATATCTACATATACAATCAGTGTTTATCGCCACTAAAGGACACTCTTGTCGGTAACGTACTCAATCAAGATAACGTAAACATAGGCGTAAAGTATACGTAGCACTCCCAAAATTAAACGTTTACCATCATTCGGGATGTATCTGACCGTACTAACATATTGTTCGCATGTAATGCTACGTTTCCCGATTCACTGATTAGCAATCATTAAGGCTGTTGCTTCTATTGTCTCCATATAACATGATCTCACTCCAAGTTTTTGAGAGGGTGGGGAGTGCATGTTGCATAGCTTTTTGTTTTCCCCTGTGTTATGTTTTGCATCTTAATTATCGTTTTCCAAACATTTATCGGTAATTCATATCTTTATGAGTAAAATGGTGGGTGTTTTATAACAGGCAGGAATTGCTTACCCTTCGCCGGCACTTGAGTTCACCCCCGGTTTTCTTGTGGAGTCCGTGTTGCTCATCTTTTTAGTATTTTTTTGTGTGTTGTCCTGTTATGTGTTTTTACGTTCTGAGTTCTGTGTTGTGATGTCCGTATCGATTTCCGCATACAAACGATGTTCGCTTCGTCTTTACCTCCGGTTTTTTGTAGGAGGGCTCATGTCTTATTTACGCTATTTGTGTTTGTTTGTTTGCGTAAAGTGGTGTCCAATACATATTGTGTAGTGTTTTTATTTTATTTTCCTTTGTCTTGTGTAAACTGTGTTGCCATTGTATCTGGATTGTCCAATTTTGATTTCCCTTTTTGTATTCTCTAACGTTTATTACCTTTGATCTCACAGAGTGACATCTTCAGCATCAACGGAGACTGAAAATCACCAGTCAATGTGACAATAAACAAATTACAACGTTACCGATTAAACAATAATTTTGAAGGTATCGATATGCATGCTCAGATTCGCTGCTGTATTAGCAATACTATTTGTCTAAGACATTTATTGCTGTCGTTATTCTATATCTCTCATCAGACATTGGTACATGCTCTGTGGTTTTGTACCTTACACTTATTGTATCAAGCATGGTTATATTGTGTTTTTATTTCGCTCTATATTTATCATTATTGCATTCAACTATTCAATAATGTACTTTTTAGATGATGGTAAAATACAAATATAAAGAACAGCGCATAACATCCTATTCCGACAGACTAATAAAAAGCATGCATGCATTATCACCATCATCATCAAACATGACTTGTTCTAGCCATTAACAATCTGAAATTTCCTAAACGTTGACACCAATGGTTATCTTTCTACCAGACTCATGACAAAAGAAACGACTCCAAATTTGTTATCATACATTTTTCACACTTTAAGTAATGTGTCAACGTTTCCGCGTATGGAATTTATATTTCACAACTCACATGGTACGGTCAAACAGTTTTCATTCAGACTTTCTACAACATCATCATCTTTTGAGTACTAAACTATTATGTCAAGGACTTTCATGAAATGTCGTAGGATCGCATTTAATTCACCTGTCAAAACATTTGGATGACTGTACAATTTCACTAAAAGGCGAGGTTTGTGGCCATAAAAGTAGCTTTGTCATAACCCTGCTATCAAAGAGAATGGGTGGTGTTGTATATGTATGTTAGGAATAACCACTTTGTCCCCGTTTCTACGGTTGGAACTTTTCTGAAGGTGTACTATTACATTGTTGTTTTCTGAAGGTGTACTATTACATTGTTGCATTGTTGTTTTCTGAAGGTGTACTATTACATTGTTGTTTTCTGAAGGTGTACTATTACATTGTTGTTTTCATTTTGACACTTGACGTTAAAAAATACTCATTTATTCAATCCCTAACTTACTGGTAAAGGACCAATTATCGTCATTTTTGCTTGTTCTTGTCAGATTGTTTCTTTGTTGTCCAGTACCTACCCCGTGAGTGCCAATTTGGGCGATAATTGATCTTCAACAAGTACAAACCGAAACATAATCTTAAACTACAAGAAGTAAAAAGCAAATTCTTACAAAAGACAGAATGTGAAAGCTTCCATATATGACACCTGTCGTTCAAATAAAGATTCGCCATGTCTTTAATTTTCAATGTTATCTCATTAAACGATCTAACCCACTACAATCCATATGTCGTGGTAGTTTTTGGATTTAATTCTTTGAGGTGCCATGTGGTTATTCGTTTCGTTGATATTGGTGGAATTCAGTTGTTGAACTATTCTTGACAGCGTTGTATTTTTTGTGTTTCATATTATTCTACAAGTGTCGTACAGTAATTAAATAATTTTGCACATTGGAAGTACGAAATGTACATTGATATTTCGTACGCTTCCGAAATGTAAATAATGTGGTGGTTTCTATTATTGTGTGGAATATTCTGTTAGATTCCCATTAACATCCTCATGAAAGTCTACAAGTCTCTCATGCTGTGATCGGAAGTTTTTGAATGGTGTGAATACATTGTATCAGTATAGATTCTTTTATGTGATAGATAATCTAACACATGCATATGCATCAATGCTTGCAGTTACAAGTGTGACGGTTTCCTGTTTTCAAATCGAACACAGTCATATTCTCGCTTGAAACAAAGTAGGTGATGTTTTTAAATCTTGTCATTTCAATCTCTGATATGAGATTAATTTGAAATCATACAAAAATAACGACTATAGAATGTCATATAGACCATGGTATAATTACAGAGAATTAAAGATACATCACGTGGTTTTCATAAAAAAAATTCTTTTCGTGTAAACTTTCGTGTACAACATCAGGAAGTTATTTATTTTTCTGAATCATGATTTTATCATGTTTTGAATACATCTGATATAAATCGTGTGTAAATAAAGCGTAACAAATATTATTTTATCGTGTTACTCTCATTTTGAACTGCACGAAATAACTGCTGAAAATACCTAAGAATGGACACCCAGATCATATAGGCAACATTGGGCACAAGACATCAGGAAGATAAACAAAATAAAAAACATAACACAACCGAGATCTAAAACAAAAAATGGGAGAAAATCCAGGTGCTCGCAAAGAGTAAACAGTTTCTATTTTTTATAAGACATTCACTATGTTATTCATAGTCAAATCAGGTAAAATGTTTGCCGGTGATAGAAGAAAGAAGAAGATATACCTATATTAATATTAAAAACAAAAATTACCACACTGTCCGAACAGTTCCAAAATCCAATAGAAAATTCGTAGAAAGAGGTAAAAATCAGTACCCAAACACACATGTATATAACCATTCATTTCCCTGGTTAGGTGCAAGCACTTTAATAAAACGTGGCGATATTAAACTAGCTTTATATACTACCACTTAATCCATTTCGTGAATTTGTTAGGATTTTTTCGTATAAGCAATACCAAAATCATTCTTCTCCTTTTAACTTAAATGTTTCTTCTGAATCAGACGTTAATTTGTTTTTATATTATAGGAATGTTGAGATTTGTGTAATGTTTAGCACAACTGAGCATAATTTGTAAACTAAGAAGAGTTTGAAGATACCAAATGGGTAATCAGAATCCGTAAATCGATCAAAGACAGACAACACAATGATCAAAAGAAAAAGGACAAAAAACGATCTACAAAACATTAACATAAAGCTAATGATCGAGTAACACAAACCCCATTACAAACCAGGGACGAACTCGGGTGCCCCGGAAGGGTAAGCAATTACTGCTCCACTAGTGGCACCCGTCGTGTTAATCTAATTACAAACCCAGTGATAAGTCATGAATGGGTAAAGGACCGGAAATTGCTTACAAGTGAAATATATCCGTTGTCATTTGTGACACAGATATTCCATAACGATCCACCAAGTTACTGAGTAAAAACTGGTGGCTTAACATCAATTGATTTATATCCGACACAACATTCGAGTCCAAATATTGCTTAACCCATGTTGCTGATTATATAAAAAATTCGGACTACTTGACAATATGAAGAGCATTTGCATAAGTGATATGGATTGTTCTAATATGCGAGCGAAGCGAGCTCTTTATGGTTAAAAATGTGTACCTAGGATTTTCCTCACATGGCTTCACATACTGATGGATATATTATTGTTCTCCATATTGTAAACACGTTCCATGTAGCACACTTACACACTCTACTAATGAAAATCTTCTAAACATAAAGCGCAAAGGTGATGCTAAATCTCGGACCCTCTCTCGTACGTCCGATATCACTGAAACCCGGAACCCGTGTGTAATAAAAGTCATTTTGTGAGCTTGTTCTACTTATATTGATATTTTCAAATTTTATTAAATCTCTTCTGACATACTGACAAGAAATTTTTTTTCTGCGTGGAAGTTAACTCGAATAATACTGCATCCTCTATCGGCACTATCGCTATAGACCCTAAAAAAAGTCGTCCCCGATATATCTCGGCCCAAAAAATCTCGACACTATTTTGATGCACTGGATGAGCGTGAAATTGGCAGATAATTTTCAGATTCGCGAGCATTCATGGCCGTGCCTGTTTCATATTAATACTAATATTATACATATGACAACTTCTGTATCACAAAGATTAGATATATTATGCATAATGTTCAAGATTATAGCATTCTTTATAATAACGCTGTTCGCCCGGATACATGTAAGAATTGACATTTTTAGTCACATGTGGAAAGCGCCTGCACGACTGCATCATTTTACTAACAGGGGAGGTTTGGCACCATAATTCTAGTTTAACCCCGTCACACTTTAGTGAAGTGCATTTTGCCTCTTTAGACGATTTTGATATATGATTTAGGAATTGTTACGACAGTGAGTTATGTTTTGTTTTCCATTTGATCACTATTATATGAAGCTATTCTGTGAAGATGTGAAGATGTGTGAATGCTGTGTTGTAAATCAATCATGAAACATAATGATGGTAATAAACCCCCACAATTTTACAATTTCCTATCTGTGGAATGTCAAATACCTATATATTCTTCCAATTTTGATAGTCGTCGTTTTACGTGTTAGGAATTCGGCAAATTAATTGTTAAGCTTTAATTTTGTGGTGCTTGTAATTCCCATTTGTGGTAGATGTTATTCGAAATAAGAAATGGTTATTATTTAAATTAAAGATTAACCGAGATCTTATCATTTTTTTTAATAGATCTAGCTATTATACCAGCATCTGGCACAGACAAGAATACTGTTACAATCGATTATAATTGCATTGATAGATACACATTCTTACAGCAAAGTTATGAAATAAAAAAAAACATCAACACATTCAAAATGTTAATTTTTTTTTATCACAAACCAAAGTATGAACTATTTAAGAAAAATTAATATTGGTATATTATTCTTATTCAAACGTTTGGCTACCGGTCACGGTTTCTAGATATCAGCCGAACGAGCTATTAGCAGGTTCACGGTTGCCGGGGAGATTATTCCTTTCTTCTCGATATGAGGTTTTCATGTTATAATATGGAAAGCTTAACCATGGACCCTAGTGGGTGTCGTTTCTTCAGAGTGCCACAATCGGACAACGTAAAAAGCCCCTTTGTGGATTTTTAAGAAGAATAGGCACATTGTAGCCACACCACATGCTAATCATACCCATTCAATTCTCCATAATTTCTCATTGGAACTAAAATATAGTGGCCTGCATGGTAATGCATTTCTTCTACCATTGTTGCATAATTTTATATATTGTTTAAATAAACGTTAGATAATACCGAAGGGGCAATCAAAAATGGACGAACCAAAGAAACTGGCAACAAAACACATATATACACAATATGTGTTGGACACTTGTTTTCGTTCTGAATGGCCATGCATTATATGTGGCTTTACAATACATAGATGTGACCAATAAACGAGCAATCAAAAAATCAATTAGAACCTCACCAAGAACCGGGGTGAACTCATACATCGTATTCCAGCCATTAAATTCTTTGGTCCGTGCTTTGTGGTAGAACAATTTCTAAATCTACAGGGGTAGTGGTGGTTGTAGTGGTATTGTAGTTGGATTTAGAACTTCTTGTACAACGTTGTCAGTGAGAATTCGCTCATTTTCGAAAATATTGACTATTGTGCCATTTATGTTCATAAATATCTTGACAACTTAAGGCGTCTATTTTTATACTGGTGACACATTTTTTATATTGTGCTGGAAATATTACTCGGAAATTCGATATGTTCCTTAATGTCTTGAAAACTACATTATCTAATTTTAGATACTGATCGCACATTTGCATGTTATTTTGTAATATGCCATTCTTGCACGAACGAAACAAATTGAAGTCCATATATATTATGGAATTAATAGTTTATCAGGAGTTCACGCATGTGTAAAGGGTGCAAATGCAGGCATGAAAAGAAGCGTTTAATCCTTATAATTCTTCAATGTGTATCTTTTCCCCATTTTGTCCTTTTTCAAAGAGACCCTCACCATTAACAACTAATCATTACATTCCAGAGTTGTATATCGCGGAGAAATATATCCTTAGTTTGCCGTCGGCGATCGCCATATTGTTTACACTGCTTGGACAAAAAAGTAGGTCCGACACGAAAAAGTTCATCCAGTTATGAATGAATCAATAAGAAACAGGTGGCAGTGCTCTTGTCCAATCAAAAGGCACGAAAATGATATATATTAATTCTATAAGAATTATAAAAAAAAAAATAAAAAAAAATACCATTTAGAGATTTCATCAACCAGAAGTTTGGAGTGGCATAATAATAATTATAATCTCCTTCTGTTTTCTTTAAAGGTTTCAGTTTCATTCATATCTTAGTTTGAAGCCAGCGCAGAATGCATCTATTTTAGACATTGAATGACTTGATTAATACGATGTACATGTCAAGGAGAAAACATTTTTCTTGTACATGTAAATGGGGATTGTTTTCTTTTGTATATCCAGTTATTTATGAAGTATGTTGGATCGGCCTTTTGTGCTTGTAATCTATCATTCAATATAGGGAAAATATTGATATAAATATGATAATTTAAGAAAACATGTAATGTTGAAGAAATATGTTGTTTGGAGGGGGGATGCGGGGGCGTCATGGCCGTGATCGTATGGTAGTTATATTTATAACTAAATATGCAATAAAGTTTGTCAGTGAATTGCGACAGGTCGGAGGTTTTCGTCGGGTCTCCACCAATAAAACTGACCGCCACGATATAGCTGAAATATTGTTGAAGGTGGCGTTAAACACCATCAAACAAACAAGCAAACCTATATATTTCGAATGTATTCTATGCATCTGTCACTGGTATATGACATATATTATTATGCTTCCAGTCTTTATTTATATGATAAATTGATAAAAAGGGTTTGTCTTCTTTATTCGTTCGTCTTTTGTTCAATTATTTAAATGTACGATTTTTAATATATACATGTATGTTATATCAGATACTATTGTAAGAAGAGTTTGAAGATACCAAAGGAGTAATCGGGAGTATGTAAATCGAAGAAGGACAAACAACACAATGATCAAAAGAAATAGCACATAAGGACAAATGGACTGTCAAACAACGATCTTCAAAGCATACACATAAAACTAAGGATCAAGTACCACGAAGCCCACTAATAACCGGGGGTGAATTCATGTGCTCCGGAAGGGTGAGCAGTTTCTGCTCCACCTGTCGTGTTAATCTAGTAACTTATTGTAGATTTTGTAGGAAAATACTTTATAATTCTATCTAACCGTGTCTACTAGGCGTCATGTGTACTCAATTAAATATCACACATGTCTTCTGTATCTTATAACAAATATCAATTCCACCTTTGAACTACATGTACTTAGTGTGGTCCCTAATGCTTTTTCTAAAAATCTAGTTCTGTTTGTGGGAAAGATGTATTTATTTATATATGAAATATTGCATAGCAGTGTCAAAATACACACTGTCTTGAACACTTTAAGCTCAATGTTGTCCTTAAACAGAAAATATTTGATGTCATTTCTATATTTTCAACGCTATATTAAAGTAAATATAACTATTTTAATCGAACGGCGCTATCTTAATATTATAATTGATCATTTGACATATGTTTTCTCCGGGTACTCCGGTTTTCTCCACCAATAAAATTGACCGCCACGATATAACTGAAATATTGTTGAAAAAGGCGTTAAACACCATAATCCTAAACCTAAACCATGACACATAAAAGTACGGAGATTCTTTATCATTAGATTATAAGTGGGTGACAGAAAAAAGTCATTATTATTTTAAACATCACGCTTATCTGTATTGTACAGTACCAGATTAATACCATGTTGAAGGTCTGTCGACAAAACGTGTCTTTTCCCCTGATTTTCGTGTCTGTTCTACATTCTAATGGCTTTCGTATATAACTTGCTACAAGCAGTCTTCAGTTGCCTCAGATATTCATTAATTTTAAATAATCTTTTTCGTGATCATCCGCCTATGCAATAAAAATATGTATTTTGTCTATGGTGGTGTGTCAATCTTTGTAATATTCATAAATATAGAATACGGCAGTTACAAAGGTTGAGAAAGACATTATATTTTGGTATCGCTGATGTAATAATATATGTCGAGACCTCCAAAACTGAACTAATTGTTTTATCGCTAGAGTTGGAAAACCTTACAAGGATAATCAGAAGCCATAAATCGAAGGACAGATCACACAATGTCCAAAAGGGACAAAAAGAAAAACAATCATATGCGCAATGTACAAAGAACTACACAGAAAACTAATGAAGAGGAAAAGTTTGGAGATACCAAAGGGGTAATCAGAAGCCGTAAAACGAAGGACAGACAATATAATGGCCAACAGAAATAAGACAAACAACAATCTACAAAACATTACACAGACAACTAAAGATCGAGCAACACGAAGCCACAACAAACATGGTATACTGCACCTGCTACAATAGTAACACCCGTCATGTTACTCTGCGGTGATATGTCAATAATGCGGAAAGGATGGAATTTTGATTACGACAAACGAAATATACCCACGGTAATTTCTACACAAATATTCCATAGCTGTTCATCAAGTCATGGTGGCGACCGCAAAGCTTCTGATGTGATAACTTATCCAACATGAACCTCTATTTCAGTAGCATCCTTATTAGCAGCAACCCTCTATCAGGTAATTCATGACAAGAGCTACAAACTCTGGAATATCGGGTCAACTTAGATATATATCTTCCAAATGCAGTTGCCGCTGGAATGTTGCTACATAAAAGTGCACGAGAGGGAAATTGAAATCATCTCTTTTGTCGTTAACGTTTTATCTTAACCCTTACCCAATTTCTGCTTACGTCACACTATCGGATAGTTTTCAGTATCAGATGCCGTTTTTTTAATATTGACAATATCACTCGCTGAGATCAAAGAAAAAAAATATGTCTACATTACCGAAGATATGTAAATATATATTCTTAAAGCTAATATTTGATTATGAACATATATTTTCTTTCATAAAACATATTTGCATAGATATATTTTTTTTCAGTACGTATTTTTTCATGAACATATACAGGTATTTACTTTCATGAATATATATTTACATTTTATGACTATTTCCAACTTTGCATACACAAAAGTTGCTTTTTTCAAACAAAAACAACAAAAAAACAACTTCTTGCGTTTATATATAATAATTAACAAATAGTTCATGGCACTAAGGGCCATATTGCAGTTTATGGACCGGGATGTCAGCCACAAAATAGTATGTGGACCGAAGCGAATTCAGAAAATTTTAAAGATCCCAGAGATGTAATGAGAAGTCACATACCACAGACGAGAGACATGCAACATACACAATACAACAGCAAACAAAAACCACCAAAAACAACAACAAAAGCAACAAAAGAAATGACCGACATATTAAAACACTACAACTAAAACTAAAAGCTGAGAGCAACAACTGGAAATGGAAGTGAACTCAGCTGCTCCGAGATGCAAGTTAATCCCACTCCTCTAGTTGCGTTGCACCAGGCGTGATACTCATGTTAGCAAACCCGGTAATAAGTCATATTCGGTGATACGTCATGAACGAGAAGGACCACGATCAACGTGATCTTCTGCAACTGTCTGGAAAACATAAATATATAGAACTTAATTTAATGTAATGTACTTAAATTAAGTACATTATCAGAATCGATATAGGAATATTAATAACTATGATTTATTGTAGGAAACACTTTTACTTTGCTGTGGTTTTTAATACCATATAAACCTCTAAGATATAATTTGTTTTTATGCTACATTGAGCTAAAATATATAGAGAGCATTGATCTTATCCATTTTAATCGACATTTCCTCTTTGGGACACTATAAAATATGACATCTTTACATGTAAAACTGAAAATTGATATTAAATTGATGATGAAATATGGAATTAATCGCTCTTGATGAGTTTTGTTAGATTGTACTAGTTGACTTAAAGCGTAAAATTATATATATAGAATAGGACGTAGACTAGTTAACCTTGAACATCTGTTTCGAAAACAGCATTAAAACGCAAATGTTAGCATGTCAATAATAATTATACAGTTCATGAGATCGAAAAGACTGCAGTGCAATATAAGGTTTCTCCCATTATTTGCAATTTGAAGCCCTTCAAGGATATGTGTCTTATTAAGAATGTATTGTATCTGTGTTGTATAATATGGGAAATAAGGGTAATAACAATATTACCGAACTCCGAACTGAATATTATTTTTGTTTTGTTTTTATTTTCCAGATTAATGAGTATGAACAAGTACAATAAAAACGCAGATATGTAATTTAAAGAGCACGGCACATTTCTGGAAGAACATTCGTCGGGTATGCTCATAGTCACAAGATTAGATACCCAAATAATTTACAAGACTTTGGGAGCAAGTAAACCAAAGGGCCTAGATTGAATGATTGGATATTCAAAATCTGCTAAGGTTACCGATGCCTGATGGAGATTGATCTTAGTGTTAATGAATTACATTATTTATAGATTCCAATTAAAAATATATCTTATAAACCAGGTCAGTCCCGAAGCACTATTTAAAATGCATGTACCACTGTATCCGTAAACTAGTGAATGTAAACCAGCTAGCAAATTCGCTAAAATATCTAATCTGGGGTAGACATACAGAAATTTGAAACATTTAAAATTGATGTGAATGTTTTCTCTTCTTGGTAGAGTAGTCGAATACATGAACAAACTTTCGTCTTGATCATTGTTTATATCATCGAAAGAAACTATATCAAGCAATATCACCACAAAGCTACAGAGGCTGACATACAATTTCCTAGGATCTCCTCACAGCTTGATTTACATTTTTGTAGGATCCACTCAGAACTTGATCACATTTTTATATGGTTTACTCGGAGCTACATTTTTATGGGATTTTCCCGCAGCTTGGCATTTTTGTAGCATTAACTATTACCTTGACCTTCCTCTTTGTACGAGATCTACCATATCATCTTTGCTCATATTTTTGTAATGTTAGTTTCTTTCTGAAAGATTGATTGATCGATGTCCTTGTATCTAATAAATAATAACCGTGTCAATGTATATTTCTCTTATTGGTTTGTATTGTAAAACTAGTTTATTTGCAAATTTAATTTCATTAAGAAATGGATGCTAGTTTGGCCATAGTATTTTCTCAGAAATTTATTACTTGGTTTCTGAAATTATGGAGTGCTTCGTATGACATTCATATTATGAATGCTAGTCGAGTAAATATCCTTTTCATAAATCCATGTCTAACTTAAAATATAAAATGAGGTTTACATATAGAAATTTCAAATTCAAAATACCACTAAATTGTACGGAC
>JYMV01045564.1_pt1 | contig 12072 bp, 7 predicted proteins | sample 338911 | NCBI WGS metagenome assembly JYMV01 (sample SAMN03354496, study PRJNA234377) | hydrothermal vent metagenome | biome: Deep sea; feature: Hydrothermal plumes at the Eastern Lau Spreading Center, Western Pacific Ocean; material: Seawater | place: Tonga | collected 2009 | depth 2000 m m | reverse complement strand
AAATTTCTGGACACCCCAGATAGACAAGGGCATGAAGTATGCTTACTAAGGATGGACTACACACAGGCTTCTCGAACGACGCGGCGGAATTCGTATACATGCGTACATACTCGAGGTGGAGAGACGAGGAAAACCGTAGGGAAACATGGAGTGAAACCACAGACAGGTACGTAAATTTCATACGTAAACACATGGGGGACAGGGTTCCGCTAAAGACTTATGAAAAGATCCATTCATCTATACTGGGGTTCGAGGTGATGCCATCGATGAGATCCCTCTGGGCTGCGGGCCCCGCGGCGGAAAAAGACAATACCTGCATGTATAACTGCTCCTTCCAGGTCATTGATGACCCAATAGCCTTCTCAGAAGCGTTATACATATTAATGTGTGGTACAGGGTATGGTTTCTCTGTTGAATCCAAACATATAGATAAGCTCCCAGTGGTAGGAACCTTCCGCGACGGTGCATATACAAAACAACATACAATTAAGGACTCCCGCGGCGGATGGACTAAATCTGTTAAACTTCTCGTCGACTCCCTCTATCAAGGACACGACGTCGAAATGGACTATACAAATATAAGACCTAAAGGATCTCGTCTCTATACAATGGGTGGAAGGTCCTCTGGACCCGAACCCCTCATACAACTTCATGCATTTATGCGTGAGATATTCCAGAATGCGCAGGGGCGTAAACTGACCTCTCTGGAGTGTCATGACATACTGAACCAGATAGCAGAGATTGTTGTTGTGGGAGGTGTACGGAGATCGAGTCAAATTAGTTTATCTGACTTATCTGACAAAGATATGGCTCAGGCCAAGGTGTGGCCCTTCCCACTGAGACGTGCAATGGCCAACAACAGTGCCGTGTATCTAGAAAAGCCCAGTGCTACTGACTTCCTGAAGGAGTGGAGTACATTAGCCTCCTCTGGGACGGGGGAACGGGGTATATTTAATGTTCAATCTGTTAGGACAAGATCTCCAAAACGCAGACAAGGCTACTTGATTTCAGGGACTAACCCGTGTGCAGAGATAAGCTTACGTCACCAGGAGTTCTGTAATCTGTCCGAGGTCGTGGTACGAGCTGAGGATGACCTGGATACCCTGTTTAAAAAGGTAGAGACCGCCGTATGGATAGGTGTGATACAGTCCTGTTTCACCAATTTCCCGTATTTGAACGATAAGTGGAAGGAAAACTGTGAGGAGGAACGACTGCTAGGAGTCTCGCTGACAGGCATCATGGATAACAAAACGTTATTATCCGCCGACGCGCTACGCGCAATGAAAAGAAAAGCAATTAAAATAGCCAAGCATGCGTCTGAACTACTAGGTGTAAGTATGCCTGCCGCTATAACTTGTGTAAAACCATCCGGAACTGTATCTCAATTAGTCGACTCCTCTTCTGGCATTCACACAAGATATGCAAACTACTATACACGCAGATATCGTATATCTGCTACTGACCCATTATTCAGAATGCTACAGGATCAAAAGGTCCCCATGTCCCCTGAGACCGGTCAAAGGGAAAAGGACTGGGCGAAAGCCGAACAAGGAGATACAGAAGCATGTGCTATATATAAGGAGGGAAAAAGCTGGTCTGCAGACGATGTTATCACCTGGGTTATACCATTTCCGGTGAAGTCTCCTGATGGCTCCGTGATACGAGGAGACATGACTGCCATGGAGCAGCTGGAGCAATACAAGAAGATACAAGAGAACTGGTGTGAACATAATGCGTCTTGCACTGTTTATGTAAAAGACGATGAGTGGTTCGAAGTAGGCAATTGGGTATATAAAAACTGGGATATAATAAATGGTGTATCATTCCTACCATATGATGGTGGTAGGTATGAACAAGCACCATACGAAGAGTGCACCGAAGAAGAATATAATAAAATGCTTGCAAATTTACCAGAGATAGATTATCGTTATCTCAGTATGTATGAAACTGAAGATACTACAGAAGGCGCCAAGACATGGGCATGCACCGGAGACCGGTGCGAGCTAACTTAACATGTCACGTATTCCCACCTCTGGAGTCCCATTGTGCAATAGCAGTGGGGCTCTATTTTTTTAACGGAGTAGATTAGTGTCTAATAGTGTAGAATATATATCTAAAAGATTTGCAAAGTTAGTGGGTGGAAATGACGAAGCAATGCAGTATATCTATAGTAAGCAACCGGAGTTAACCAAGACATATCTGAGCGTAGCTGCAGCCAGGGGCAAGATGGCAATGAGATGAGAGTAAACAAAGATGAATTCAAACGAGCTCTTCGGTCCTGGGGTTACTGTTCCTGAAAACGCCAAGAACTTACCTGCGATAGTAAGAGATGATAATAGCCTGACTGGTAAGGAAGAAACTGCTCTCACAGAAGTTCAAAAAGGAAATCTGGCCAGATACACAGAATCTGTCAAGTTTGGCTTTGCCCCCATGGCAGGTCCCATGGTATGTAGGGATGAACAGTGCCCATACTTCGAGAAGTGTCCTCTGGTTAGAAATGATATAGACCGTCCATTCGGGGATGACTGTCCTGTAGAGTCATACCAGATAAGACAGTGGACAGATCAATTCAGCGAGGCGGCGGGTATAAATTCAGAAGATCCTTCTTCTGCATATGACAGATTGCTAGTAGACCAGATAGTGTTCCAGATGACATTAGAAGCAAGAGCCGCTATGCAACTAGCCATGGATCCGAAGATAGAGCGAAGAGTTATAAGCGGATATAGTCCAGCAGGACAGCCCTTCTATAGTAATGAGAGTTCTAAGGCCGCGGAATTCTACGAAAAACTAGTTAAAACAAAACTCAGGCTCATGCGCGAGCTTCTCACTACAAGGAAGTCTAAAGCAGATGCAGCTTCCAAGGGATATGCTGACCCCTCAAGAGTTGCAGCTAATCTCATGGAGAAAGCCAAGAAGATACGCATGGCTTCTCAAGATGCTGATGGAGTTATTACTGCTACTGAGATTGAGATGCATAGCGATTCTAAGACTATTGCGCCAGAAGTGTTTGGTGAATAATGGCAAAGACAACCATTCCTGGGATGCATAGTGAATCGACCCCCATGGATTTTTTCGGCTTTCTAGAAAAGTATGGTAAAAAATATACTGGGGCCGACATAGCATTCAATCTTGATCCAAGTAAGCCATTGAGCGAGCAAGCAAGATATACTCGCGGTTCGGTTTTTGAAGCGATGCAGCTTACTCTAACCGGAGAGATATCTGGAGATATATATTTTCAAGAAAAGATTATACCTAGACTGTTAGATAATGATAGTGAACTTACTTCCCTGATATTAGATGACAAATTTAAATATGATTTTGCGGGGAAACATAGAGGCACTCCTTTTCTAGCTGACCCGTCTGCATTCTATAAAGAGGGTTTAGAAAGAAAGCTTGAGGCTAGAGAGTTGCATCGTGCGCGCGGTACGAAAAGGCCTATCGATCGGTTTACTGGCAAACACCCATTAATGCCCGACGATACTATGACGCTAGTGTCGAGACCGAGGGATGACGGAAAAGGTTTATATTTAGACAGAGCAGGTGGTAAGACCAGAGACTTTGTTAAGGGTCGCAAGGATAAGATTCTTCGAGGCGATATGTCGCGCATTGCTGATCGAGTACCTGTTCCAGCACTTACAGAAATCGGTGATCTGAAAACAAGGCGCGGTAAGTGGACTGGGTGGAACGAGGCGGGGTGGTTTAATCTTAGGAGAAAAGGTACGAAAGGTGACTGGGAGGGACTTGTTAATGTAGCTGAATCACACGTAATTAGCCATCCAACGAAGGGATCTCTCAAGGCGCACGGAGTGATTCGGCCTAAGATATACTTTGGTATTGATGATCAAACCAAGGTCGCAGGCGCTATACCAAGAATAACTGATTATCTAGATGAAAAGTTTGGGGACAATCCCGCATTTAGTTTTAAAGTAGAAGAGAGATTAAAAAAGACGTCGGTTCCCCATGCGTTAACCTCAGATTTTATTGTCATGCATGCTGCCTCTCAGGAAGGTACGGAGAAATCAGTCTTAGAACAGACACAAAAAGATATAGCAAAAATACTTCAGGAAGAAGGCGCTGGGTCCTTAAGCACAGAACTTGGATTCGATTACGGCCTATACGGATTAGATGAATCAGGCAATCCTCTATTACAGAACAAGATTATCGGAGGGTCTTATACTAATATTCTTGATATGCAACTCGAGATGGCAACTCGAGATAGCAAAGATTCTCCATTTACCAAAGATGTAATAGAACAACTTAGGGGTGTAGATCCCGAGAGCGAATTAGGCAAAGATCTCGCTAGATTAGGTATCTTAGATGACTTGGGAGTCACGCCTGGTGCAATTCCGACACCAGTCCAGCAAGCCGTAGAGGAGCAAGGGCCAGTTCCAGTTGATATGGAACGGATGACTCAAGGGAGGGAAGCAGTTAGAGGTGCTGTAGATAAACTTCTCGATACGGAGAGTCCTCCTCGTTCGCGTGGAACTATATTAGTAGACATAGATAGTACTCTTCTTGATAATCTTGGAGATGAGCTCTGGAGTAGTCTTCGTGAAGAGGGCCCAAAGACACGGAGAAAGAAGTATCTAGCCAAGATGCTATCTGATTCTAAATATAGCAAACTGGAGGCGAATAAACCTCTGATTAGTAAGCTACGAAAATTAAAAGATCAAAATTATGATATCAGATTATGGACTAACAGGGATCCTGGTCTTGAGGAAGTGACCAGGAATAATCTTGAGATGCATGGACTTCTTATAGGGGAAGAAGATTCCTTGTTCTCAGAACTAATAATGGGAGGTCCTGAGGGCGGAGATAAACTACACAGAATTCCTGGTGACGTCGTAGCCGTCATTGACGACTCGTATGCAAATCTCGAGTCAATTCTAGAAGAATCGGTAGATGTAAATCTGACTGGACGCGAAAAGCTTGGAACAGTTGCTCGTATAAACAGGAAGGCGATGGAGTCTGATAACCGACTCTCAAAAATTCTTCTAGGTGGTAAAGCTGAAGTAGCCACCTCAGCACAAATGGAAGAACTTCGCACTAGGTCGGATTATGGACTAACCAAGAAGAAGCCCACCAAGAAGAAGCCCACCAAGAAGGTTGCTAAAAAGGTGAGTAAGAGTTCTGCAGAAACTCGCAGAAGTAAAATAATTAAGGAACTCCAAAAAACGTGGCAGGATGGTCCATACGATTCTCCAGTTACACGAGACCTATTAGATCAGCTTAGCCAGGTAGACCCCGAGACTGCTGAATTTATTGAGGGAACATTCGATCTGACTAAGCAATTCGAAGACTGGTCAGAGGGGGCAGAGGATAGTCCACAAGTTTCGGCGCTCAGAGAAAAGTTTCAAGATTTAGATAAGAAAGCGTACGATCAGTTGGATCGGGAGGTTGAATCTGGCGTAGAGAAAAAATTGCCACGAGAGGAACTTGATGCCCGTGTAAGAGAAAGCGTAAAAGAACAATTAGAGATTAAGGCTTCTGCCAAGAAGGTGATAAAGAAGACCACCAAGAAGGTTGCCAAGAAGGTTGCTAAGAAGACCACCAAGAAGAAGACCACCAAGAAGAAGACCCGGCGCGTTACAGGAGCACCCTCCGTTACAGAAGCACCCTCCGATGCAGCAAGAGCTATTCCCGGTAGATCGCCAGTAATGCCAAGAGCTGCTGATGCAGCGGAAGCTACTGTTGGCAGCGCATCAAGAAGAGGAAGATCTTCTGCTAGACCATCAGGAAGAGGAAGATCAAGAAGAGGAAGATCTTCTGCTAGACCACGGAGAAATTCTTCTGCAGGAACCATAAGTTTTTGGTTCGATGTTGAAGCAACGGACATAGGATTTAGCCATCAAGATAAGGTTATAAAAGATGGCGAATTAATTAAGATACATCGCGGAGAGGGCATACCTACACGTCTCCCGTTTAGTAGATTAGGTCCTAAAGAGACTGCCCCAGTCCAGATAACTCAAATGTATGGTCAGATATACGGAAGAGGGGTAGGCTCTAGGTTACCAAAAGAATATAGCCGGTATATGCATCTTGACCTTCCTCCAGATATAGATCCAAGAAACATAGATATAGAATTTCAATATCCTAAGAAGGCCGGTAAGCCTAATATCACCAATTCTGAGATAGAAAGGATAATGAAAAAGGATCCTCACGATAACTATCTCTCTCGCGGTAGAGGTGACATCACGGCAAGAAAAGCAATGCTCCTTGATAAAGGTGTATTCACAGTAAAAGATAAAACAGTACTTGGCAGAATCACGGCCAGCGGACGTTCTAATCCGACTGCAGGCAACTTTGGTCTTGGCGTTAAATTAGTCGGAAGTACTCTGAACACTGTACTTGGCAAAAATGTATTTATGTCAAAGTATGGTCATGAGGATATGATATCTTCTCAGAAATTTGTTTCAGAGTTTATGACAACGATGTCAGATTTGAGCAAAGAGGCTAAAAGAAGAAATATCAGAGCAGAAGTAGTCGGGTGGAATGTTGGATACGACATAACAAAGGTTGCAGAGAATATTGATCTTTATGGCAAGGATCTAGATATCGAGGGTGTCCCAGTAAGGGAAGTATTCAAGAGACTGTTCATAGGTACAACTGGAAGTCATGCAGAACAGACAATTCGTATAGTCGATGCACAAGACAAAGTTAAAGATATACAATTCTGGAAACTTGTACATGATGATAATTATAATCTTCAGAATATTAATCATAAAGAAGTCCAATACTTATTAAGAACTGGTCAGCAAAGCCGCGATCAAATTAAGCAGAGTGTTTATAGGCAACTTAAGGACACAAGCACAGGTAGAGGACCTAGACGGAAGCTGATACAAAATAACACAGCTATGAAAGAGCTGGCCGGCCACGTAGCTACTCAAAAGAGAACGCCACAAAGCAAGGATGCCATAGAGAGTATACTCCTGCGAAAACTAGACCGTGGAGCATCTCACGGGTCCTTTGACTGGACTTCTGATGAGGGGAAAGTTGTTAGTACTTCAGCAAACATGATACGCGAGCTTGCTGAGGTTGACCATGCTAGCGGTCTCAGCAGCACAGAGGTTCTAAGAAGGAATGTGCAGTCCCTGAGAAACATCCATGGAGCACAGGAAATGCTGTCTAAGATGTTTAGACATACTCAGGGCACCGGCGGGATAATGGGGTTTGACAATGCTAAAGATATCAGATTCACAGAGAGAAATGGTCTTACCCGAGGTATGCTGGAGCAGATGGGGACATACGCTACTGGGTCAGACATAGGTGGAGGAAACTCACTGACTGGAGGCGGTGGAGTAGTAGAAAGTCTCATATGGGCCAAAGGAGACTATTTGCTTACCCATAATGTCAGGAGAAATGCTCCTCTTGGCGAGCTATTCCATGACATAGATCAACTACAGAAACAGAATTTTTCAGCGTCCGCCCACGAAGCCTCTACTGATGTTAAGCAGATGATGGCTTCGGTAATGAATATTTTCGATAGGCATATGATCAATCCTCGACCTGGAGAACATACCGAAATGAATGAGTTTGCGGGTCTCTTCATGGAGCAGCAAAAGAGGAATAGTGCGGCTAGGGCAATCGACTCATACCATAATAGTGAAATTATAGATGATGCAATAATGGGTGGAGAGATAGACACTAGACCCGCCCAACAGACAATTGAAGCTGCAGGTGACACGGCTAGTGAAGTTGCCGGCAGTTTAGCCGACGAGGTAAGAGGGGAAGGAGTACCCTCTGTCGCAAAATCAATAAAGAGAAGGCAGAGAGGAGTTCTGGGTGTTGCTGCGTTTACATTAGCCGGTCTTGCGCTAATAGGCAATAGGAACGGTGGAATAAAGCATCCAGGTACAGACTATAACTCGATAGAGGGAATGTCTCCTTCAGGTGATCCGCTGTTACACTCCTTTGGATCTGGTAATGATAGTTTCCAATCGGAGGCCCTTTCTAACATAACATATGGTACACATTATGGCAGTGATACAATTAGAGCATCTGCACTGGGGTATAGGGGAGATAGACTAAGAAATATGCTACTAGGTATATCATCATTCGATGATTATACTAGATCTTCAGAAAAAGGAACTCTTATACACTCTATTATAGAAACTGAATATTTAAAGTCAGGAATAGCTCAGGCTAGCGAACATACTGTACATAGTTCAGAACTAGATGTTATGGGCCATATCGACTTGGTCCTAAAATCAGGAGTACCTCTAGAAATAAAAACTGTAGCAGATTACGATGCGTTGGAAAATTTAAAGTCCCCTAGAGAAGCACATATATCACAAGCTAACTTCTATGCATATGCATTAAAACAGCCATATGCATTGATTGGTTATGCAGCGAGGAATGACCCAAAAAAGGTAAAGTACTTTAAGGTCAATACTAATATCAATAGGATCATGAAGGACGTCAAGGAAGTAAGATCCATGATGTCTACTCTAAGAGCACAAGGACATTCAGTACAAAACTATTCTGCATATCAGATGATGAAGGATGTACAGGCTAGAGCGAGGCAGGACAAATATAAAGAGAACGCTGTTAACTCTGGTATGGGCATGCCTCCAGGAATGCTCGCTTCTCCTGAAAATTATGGTGGATACTCTGGGATCGCTTCTTTTGGAGATTATAAGAGATGGATAAAGAAAGCACTATGGAGACAAGAGAATAAATCACATATTACTCAATTTAATCAATTTAAGAGTAAATCTCGTATAAGAAATCAAGGAAAACACGCAGCATTACATAGTAATAATAATGTAAGATACAGTAAGGCAGCTACTCATGTCAATAAGTCCAGACAAGTAGTCCCTGTTAACTACAACTGGCCTAAAGCTACCCACGTTAGACATCGCGTGGAAGTAATCTTCAGCGGCTAAAGAAAGATAAAAAATGGGAGTACCTGCAATAATAGATAACTATGTTGGACAGAAGATGGGCAATTTTCTAACAGATATTGTTCGCGACTTGAATCCTGTGCAGCTGAGTAAGGCCAATACATCACAAAAGAATCCAAATATTTTTCATAATGTACCTGCTCTGAGAGATTTGGTTAAGACTGATGCAAAAATGGTCGGGAAAAAAAGGACTGAAGGCATGAGTCTATCTGACTATTTCTTGGGAAAGAAAGTTGGAGCTCAATTACCCGAAGATCCAAAAGATCTAATGTCTTTTACTCGATTTGTTGATCAAGAAAATGATGCAGTGAGAGCATCCACCAGAACTGTAGCAGCATCGGCATTAGCTGCATACGGCCTTGCTCCAATGGTCCTTGGCGAAGATAATTTTGTAAACAGGACAATAGGTGCTGCAGCTCAAGCTGGAGTACATGCGGGAATCACATCAGCTGCAATCAGATCTGGTGGTGCCGGGGCTATCTTTGGTGTTGGCTACGGTGGTTGGGCCACCTTGAATGCTATAAGATCAGGCAATAATTATGGACCATTCTAGTTTAAAGAGGAGGATACATGGCTGGTGCTATTTCCATACTAAATAGGTCTCTTAGAAATGTTTTCAGATCTGTAAGGAAGCAGGCGGGGCAGCATGCGCAACAAATAGGCTCGTTGTCTACGGGCGCTGGACGTAGAGGTGCGAGCCGCGTTATGGACGAGGTGGCAGGCTCAGCTGCACAAACATCTCTCTCTCTAAGAGGAGTTAACAGAGGCATAGATGAGGCATTAGATGGTTTGCCTAAGAGCGGGTTCTGGCGTGGCAATATGACCGTAGGAAGCAACCTGAAGAGAGGTGTAGGCTGGACACTCGGAGCTATTGGAGTGAATAAAACTCTGTCTTCTTATGAAGATGAGTTTGGCCATCAAATGTCTGCTGGCGCAAGGTTTGGTCTAGGCGCAGTAAAGAATGTTGGTACGCTAGCAATGGGAGCAAGGGCTGTAACGAAGTTTGGCCGCGCGGGAATATTACAATATAATGCTAAGGCTGCAAAATCAGCAGGTAATAGAGCTGTTAAATCAATGGGCAATGAGCTCGATAATATGGCGATTGATACCGATAGATATAAAGAAGGACTCGCTAAGACAAAGACCTGGGCAGATGCTGATCAGTTTGTAGGTGATGCGGATTATCGGCATGTTGTGAATGCCCGGCATTCACGAAGCCAGAGCTACCTAGCCTATCGCCAAGGAAGAGCTCCTCGAACTACCCACTCGACTAACCAAAGAGAAGCTTTGAATACTCTCAGGGGGGCACCAAGCTATTCTTATCAAAGTAGGACTAGGACAGGGTTTGGAGGAGGCCGCAGAAATGTCAGGCCAGGAGCACGATTACATACTGGGACAGACGCTCTAAATGTAGAACGTCAAGTTCGACGGAATATGAATAATCAAAGACGAATGAATCCAATTTCCAATAGGGCTAGACGCAAGGTTACGCAAACTAATAAGGTACGGCAAGCAGCGGATGATACTGTAACTAGGTTTAATAATAAAAAAGATCAGATAAGAAGCTCCTTTGGAATGAAGAGTGCTGCCAAGTTCAGTACAACTGGTATGGCTTGGTCTATGCTAAAGATCCCGGGTGGCTTCGCAGGAGCTTTCGCAGGCAAAGGTGCGCTATGGGGCAAGAGCGATGAGGCAGCGATGCTCGTCGGTGGTGCAATGGGGGCAGGAATGCTTGGAGGTGTAATGGGTGGAACTCTTGCAGGAATAGCATCTATCAGCAGAGGTAATTTAAATAGAACACGCGACTCAGCTCCAATAGGCCGTAGTGGTAGAAGCTTTAGCAATATAAGCTATAACGCTACTCTCCATGGCCATAGAATGAATATGTAATATGCCACAGTATCATCAACCAATTAGTAGCCATGGATTCCAACAATTATCGTTTTCATCTGAAACAGAGAATTATGGAATAGGATCCATGGCAGTGGATATTAGCATCAATATGGCTCTAGAGAGCGCTGCCTCAGCGCTCCTAGGCCATAAGGGATTCCTGGGAGGCAGACCCCTGATGGGTATGTTCCCTATGATGATGCCTTCCGGATTTGATCCTGCAAATCCTAATGGTGTTATAGACAATTTTATGAATACTCGGATATCTCCATTATCGGCAACTGGCAGGAGGGCATCTGCTAACAACATGCCACGAGGACCTAGGGGGTATCGGGCATGGAATATTGGAGACAAAGTTTTTGGCGGGAGTAGTCCAGTAAACCGTATACGTAGAGCATTCCACTCTCCAGAAAAACAAATTCTGTCTAGCTATGCTGCAAGTGGAATATCAAAAGCAGCTGGGGCACCAGGCCTAGCTACAGCGGGTAGGCTCGCTATCGGTTTGGGTCTCAGAAGCGTAGCCAGAGCATGGATGTTTAATGATATGTTTGCTGGAGGATTTAGTATGGCCCTTGGAAGCATTCAAGGACTAAATACTTTTAACTACGAGAGGCGTCATAGAGAAGAGCATTCTGAAGTTAACCTAGGTGAAGGATTCGCTGATACTAGAGGAAGTTATACACAAAGACAAACCGCCATGGCTGCCATACACAACTCGCAAATGAATACTAGGGCGGCTATGGGTAACGAAGCGACATTTATGCATGCCTGATAAAAAGAAAAATGTGATTAATATTGAGGGCGAAAAGCCCATTAAGATAGGTATTGATTTTGCCGAAAAATATATTCCTATGGATGACTATAAGGCATCAGACTACAAGCCTATGCTTGGTAGAGACTGTCATTTCTGCAGAAAATGTGTAGACTACTACAAAGATATATATGATAAGGGTTTTACTTCCGAGCCATTCATGCCTAGCTGTCAGGGCGATTACCGCTTATTAGCCAAGAAGATGAAAGATCAAGGCTTATCTGACGAAGAGTTTCAGAATTATAAAATGTTACAAGATCCAGTTGCCTGGGCTAAGTTTGAATTTGATTGGGAAGCTAGATGGTATCAACAAGAGGTTATGCGCTGTTCATCTCAGTTCAAGGCTATTCGTGCGGGACGCAGGGTTGGCAAAACCGAAGCAATGAGTGTCCTTGCTCTGTGGCATTTGTTCACAAATGGAGGGGTCACAGACAGGCAGTTTGAAGTGCTTATACTCGCTCCATATCA
>JYMV01027501.1_pt1 | contig 12073 bp, 5 predicted proteins | sample 338911 | NCBI WGS metagenome assembly JYMV01 (sample SAMN03354496, study PRJNA234377) | hydrothermal vent metagenome | biome: Deep sea; feature: Hydrothermal plumes at the Eastern Lau Spreading Center, Western Pacific Ocean; material: Seawater | place: Tonga | collected 2009 | depth 2000 m m | reverse complement strand
GGTATATTGCTGCACATGTTTGGAAAATTTATGATTTTAAAATTGAAGTCGTCCCGCTTATCATAAATTTTAGTACTGAGTTGACCACTGTTAAAACGAAACAGTGTTAGTTTGATATTTCTGGAAATAAGCCATGATTTTGGCTGCCATTTAAACCGGATTGTTTCAGTAAAAAATATGTTTAAGCACATTCTGTTTGTTTTCATCGGTAATTTGTCGCCGCTGCACAATGACCCTACAATTTAAGATTAACTATGTTTTTCCGGTTTATTTGGATTTGTTTTGCTAGAAACACTACAGCATTTTCAGTATTATGAAAAGTAATATCTGTCTGACTTGATTCGGCCTCTTGGTTTTCTTGATCCCAATAACGTTTAAATTATTTGGGTTATTGTCAATTTAAGGTCGAATACATCGTTCACCTAGATGACCTGAATAAAATTTTGCTTTCTTGTTTAGTCCCCTTTGGTTTTGCTTGCTTCCATAAACTCGTAAATTATTGTTTTCCAATCTTTTGACTATATATATAAAACGTACCTGATGAGCAATCAGTGCCTATCAGCACTACAGTTGTGACTTCGAATCGCTATCATCGCGATGTATACTCGATGAAACATTATGTGATAAAGTTTGTCAGTGACTTGCAGCAGATCGGTGTTTTTCTCCGGTTACTCCGGTTTCCTCCACCAATAAAACCGCCTGCCACGATATAATTGAAATATCGTTTAAAGTGGCGTTAAACACCATAACTCTAACACACACTATCTCTCATATCTGATGAAGGTTATTCCAGAAGTGCTTCCTGTGTACTACATTTGATATATACGTTGTTATTACGTAAATATATTACTTTTAGCAAAATATTATCATTAATAAAATCACATGACAGCTGTACATTTCTTTACACTATCAGGTAAAGATAATGTCAACAAGGTTAGACTTCACACCACACTTCAAACACTTCAATAGAGCACGCTGAATAGTAAAGTAATTTGTTTGTGTCGGAAAAAGTCTCAATTGCTTTTAAATTACATGCTGAATATTGAGATCCGATCATGATGAAAGAAATAGCCAGAAGCGGAATAACAATGATAAATATTTTTATTTTATGATGCATGTTTCAGTACACGTAATGGACTTTTAATAAATTGGACCATTTTATTATACCACTCAACTGGAAATTTAGGAAGCGATGGGACAAATAATAATAAGTCTTATTCTTGTTTACTATTAAACCTTGACAAGTATTTAGCAATGTTTACACGTTATTATAATAAACTCAACCACATCAGTGATGTCATGGTTAGCGTGCTCGCCTCGAGTGTGGTAGATCGTGGGTACGAGCCTCGATCTGGTCAAACCAAAGACTATTAAATTGGTATACGTTGCTTCTCCTCTAAGCACATTAAGGAGAAAGAGCAAAGACTGGTTGTCTCGGAATCGGGATAATGTGCCGGAGTAAGCCGACATGTATGTCCATGGACTGTTGTTTCAGTGAGCTAGCACTATAAAAAATCAAACTAAGCATGTTAGTCAAGTACAAAGCGGACCTTATGTTCATCTCATTGTAAATTAACTTGCTCTCGCCATGATATAGCTGAAAAATTTCTGAGTTGGCGGTAAGCTACACTAACTCACTAACTATTATAATAAACACAATTCCAATTGCATATTTATTCAGCCTGTAACATGTTTAAGAACATACACAACGACGGTTGGGTGTGTTGGGCAGGACAAACTACTGAATTAACTCCCTGTCCTTTGTAGCTGGTTAATCTTTGTTTTGAGTAGTTTTCATTTTATTTTATTTTCATAAGTTTGAAAATTTGATCGTGTCTATGTGGAATATAACCCAAATGGTGATATTTCCCCATTTCTTATGTTCAAACACACTTGAGATGATACACATCTCTTAATATTTTGGATATCCATGGTAACTATTTTGTTTTAAGTGTATCAGCTGCAATAAATCCTTTACAATTAACACAGGAAAACAGCGTTTTTGAAAGACATAATTTTTTTCAGTTCCTACTTGCAATGATTTTGCGTTTACAGTTGAGTTGATCAGGAATATGACGTGGTTGACAGTACTATGTAAAAATCAACATACATTGTATATCTAATGAAAACGTAGATATCTAATTTAGTACACACGACGCGTTTCTGGGATAACTTGCATTAGGTACGCTTAACGTCGAAAGATTGGAAAACAAAATTATTTTAATGTCTCTTGGAGGAAGAAAACTAATCGGCCTAAACAAGTTAGCCAAAAATTACCTACAGTCATCTATGTATGAGGGAGGAGAACATTCATCTATGTATGAGGGAGTAGAACATAAGTACGTTAATTCTTTTATATCAAATATTGGATAAAAGGAGGGGCCGTCGTGGTGGTGATCGTATGGTAATTAGATTTACCATCAATGTCTATCACTATTGATAGTTGTGGGTTCGAATCCCACCCAGGCGAAGTGTACTCGATACAACATTATGTGATAAAGTTTGTCAGTGTCTCCGGGTACTTCGGTTTTCTCCACAAATAAAACTGTCCGCCACGATATAACTGAAATATTGTTGAAAGTGGCGTTGACTACCATAACCCTAACCCTGAATAAAAGGATCAAATAACATTGAATGGCAACATTAAGATATGATAATATCTCATTTACTAGTTTGATTGTAATCTCTTTATTACATTATAGATGCAGGGAAGTTTAATTTTAGCTGGTGGTATTCACATGTTGATTGGTCTAACTGGATTTGTTGGAGTATTGCTGAAAGTTGTTGGACCTCTGACTGTAGTCCCAACACTGTTGTTGCTAGGGATAGAGCTGTATGGAGTGATGAACACATTTTGTGATCCCCACTGGGGAGTATCTGCTGCGTATGTCAATAAATATATGTATAATTATGACAAAAATAAATATTTCAGTACAAAACAAACCCACTAAGAACGCCACAGATCTGTATATTCTGTCAGATGATAATAATTGCATATTAAAAACGATATATCAGAAAGAATGATAAGAGAAGTTTGAAAATATTAAAGAGGTAATCAGAAGCCATAAATCGAAGGACAGACAATACAATGACCAACAGAAAATATGACTAAAAGACAAACAACGGTCCACGAAACACTACACCGAAATCTGAGCAACATGAGCCTCACAAAGAAACCGAGGGTGAACCTAATTGTTCCGAATGAATAATTAGTTCCTGCACTACAAATGACACCCACCGTATTACTGTTAAACGACACGAACACAATCGTGTTGAACACAAGTTTACATAATATATACAGATAAACATCAATTAAAGGTGAATCTCTTTATTAGACAAATTAGAGTACAGACGAACGCAATATCGGTTTTACGCGGAAATTGCAACGGGCATAAAAAAATGAAGACATGCAGCTGAACACATTGAACAACACGAACGTCACTAAAAACTGGTGGTGAACTCCGGTGCTTTGGAAGGGTAAGCAGTTCTTGCTCAAACAATACCAAAGCTCTCCTATAATTTGTAAACAATAGAAATAGTGATTAGTAAACCACAGAAAAATTATGTGTTACCTGTGTCGATTAGATGCAACGAGCAACTGGTATAAGCATTGGCAGGATGTGCTGAGAGTATTGAAAACACGGTTCCCTCTTTGGATGTGATGTAATGGACAATTTGTATTTGGAGAATATTGTGCTCCTCTCATATTCCTATCCATATGACACCATTTCGCCGCATACATGTTCATATTCCTATCTATCGTTTTGCTACACATATTTTAATAGCCGAACGGTGACAAAGACCCCTGCCTAGGATATGATTGAACACCTGTGTATATATGCCGAAGGAATGCATATATGACATATCAAGGCATGTTCTTCGATTGAGAGAATAAACGATTGCTCTTTAATGTCAAATGAGCGATTTTTTTCAGCTATTCAGTCAAGCCTGTCCATGTGGTCACTTCTATTAAGCAGTCGGCTGTATTTATGAGGCCACTTTTTCTTTGTTCTAAAAGTGACCTCTTAATACAGGTTTGACTGTATAATGGCAAGAACAAGCTATATTTCATTGAGATTATGATTATGATGTCCGCTTTAATCAAACCGCTTCGTTGAATTGTTCAGTTCTGACAAACAACAGTCCACGGGTAATCTTGTCGCTCCACTTGGACACATTAACCTGACTCCGAGCCAACCATTATTTTCTTGTACTCCTTAATGCTACCTAGGCCTGCAGAGAAGCAACAAATACCAATTTTCTAGTCGTTGGATTGACATTACAGTGAAGTGAACCCACGATCTATCGCCTTCGAGACATGCATGGTAACAATTATACGAACGATACAACCTATTCATTTTCATTCGGAGCAGTTCAATGATGACAATATATACCCCTCCCCCCTTTTTTTATCTGATTATAATTGAAAGCTACCACGTTTTGACATAAATCATTTACTTGGCATGTTTGTTGAAATTGTGTATCAAAATATATCATATTCCATCTCATTAATTTCATTTTATTGTGTTTCCACCCATGACAGATAGAATTAATTAGTTTTTACCTGTTCATATAAAATTGTATTAAACTTGATACTCGTGGTCACATTATTTTGGAATGAATAACGGTATGACATTGTTATGTAATGCAAATAGAATGTAAGATACAGCAAAGTTGAAACAGAAACATAAATATTATTGTACCCATTTGTTTTGTTTTGTTTTTACAATAATATACATTTCAGAAATAAACAGATATAAAATTTGAGAGTTTTTACTGTAAACAAAAGTTTGTAGATATCTAATGGGCAATCAGAAACCATAAATCGAAGAAGGACAGACCATACAATGACCGATAGAAAAAGGATAAAAAAAAAACATGATTATCAAAACACAACAAAGAAAACTAAAGATTAGAAAACAAGAACACCACAAGCAACTTGGGTGAATTCAGGTGCTCCGGAAGGGTCAGCAGTTCTTGCTCCACCACTGGCACCCGTTGTGTTACTCATGTTAAAAATCTAATGACAAGTCATGAAGGAGGAAAGGGTGGGGTTATGATTACGACAAACGGTCAATTGTGGCATAGATAGGTTTGGACATATTTTTGTTCTGGTTTTAATGTTTGTTTTCGAACTCACTCAACAGGTTAACATCACTAAATTTATATTGATAATCATCCATGTATATTATTATTATTATTATTATTATTATTATTATTAAATACAAGAAAATAATTTAAATTACAGAACATGTCTGATATCCATCATTCTAGCTGTTTATCTGAACGGTTGGAATATGCCGTTACCAATGTTCACCAGAGGACGTGGTTGTCATGTAATTAGATATCCTCTACAACAAGTATTAGCTGTAAGTAAACATTTTATTGTGAGTGAGTAAGAGTGCGAGTGATTGATGGGTCAAGTCAGCAATTTATGGAGCTATATTATGGCAAGAACACTTACTTTTGATAAGCTGTGGATGCCGTTTGCTTTGCACAATATCAATACATTCTGTCGTTTTTAGAGTGTTTGCCGACTGAGACAACTGTTCACAGATATACACACAGACACAATATCCTGATTCCGAGTCAACTTATTTTTCCTCTTACTGCTGCATAGTTAGCTGGGAAGCAGCAAATAGCAAGTTTATTAGGGGCCGTCGCGATCGTATGGTAGTTGGATTTATAAGTACCTATGCAATCAGTGCCTATCACTACTAACGTTGTGAGTTCCTTTCCCGCCCAGGCGATGTTTACTCGATATTTCATTATGTGATAAAGTTTGTCAGTGACTTGCGACAGGTTGGTGGTTTTCTCCGGGTACTCTGGTTTCCTCCACCAATAAAACTGACCGCCACGATATAATTGAAATATTGTCGAAAATGGCGTTAAATACCACAAACCCTCACCCTCCCCACCTTTATTCTATTTAGTGTGTCTCGATCGGCCGGGAATCGAACAAACTCTAGCACCTCGAGGTTAAGTGGTAGGTCAAGGAGATAATAGTTCTTGTTTTGTTTCAGATTTTATTTGCAATTTTAATTGGCTGGGGTATATGCGGTATTCTAACATATGCAGGGGCGCTGACTTCTGATCCAAATAATAAACAATATAAAACCAGGACAGATTTTGGTGCAGATACTATAGAGCGAACACCATGGCTAACAATGCCATATCCTGGTGAGTTTAATACAACACAGAACGAACACCATGGTTAACACTATGATAACCTGATGAGTTCAACACAATAAAACATACATTAACACAATTACATGTATGTGGATGGCATAGGGATCTACTATGTTAGTTCGAATTAAGCCAAGTCGTCGAGTCATCAGAGCAAATTTAGTAAGCAATTGCTATAAACGGTTCATATTCTTATTTCGACTTGTCAAAGAATACGACTGGCTGGGTTTGAAAAAAACTGTTTCGACTATACAATGAATTAAATGGTCAACATAATATCATATCCTGGTGAACTTACCACAACGGGTGCCACTAATAGAGCTAGAACTGCGTACCCTTCTGGAGGACCTGAATTCATCCCCCAATTTTGTGGGGTTCGTGTTGGTTAATCTTTAGTTGTATGTGTAATGTTCTGTAGATCACTGTTATTCGTTTGGCCACTGAATTGTCTTTCTGTCTTTGAGTTAGCTCTTCTGATTACCCATTTGCTACTTTCAAACTTTCTTACGAATTTCCTCGTTATATAAATGAAATAGCTAGTGAGTTTATCATTTTGTATAACAGATTAGATGGTTAATTTACAGATTAAAAATAGACACCGGTATTACTGATTTAGCTTATTGTGCTGCGAGTTTGATTGGCATAGACTTAAAGTCTTGAAATCTAATAGATTTGCTTTTTAATTTTATAAATTAGTACTATTTTCTAATAATAATATATTCAACTGCTATTATTATATTTTATGCAAATTTGCTGGAAAATCCTGCATTTTCATTGATTTACAAGAAGTTGACATTTTATTCTGTCACCCTTTGAAGTGGGTGACAATTTGTTTGTCTGTTACCCTCTCGTGAGCGTCAACTGGTTCACTCTGTAATTGGTGGTAACACATATGAAATCATTTGTATGAAAACATGTTGTAATCTTAAGTTTGTCATGAAATACATTGTTGTTAAAATTACCTGACGACATCAGACGGATGGGTATTTTTACTATTTATTTTTTTATTATGACACGCTAACAGTATACAGAATCAAAACATAATTTTAAAAAAAGTTGACAATGATTTCTCGGGGTTACAATATACTCCGCCCCCCTCTCAAATATATGATATTTATATAATGATAACATGAATTATTTATACCATATTATTTTTAACTATATGTAGTAAACGTGTAGCATTTTACGTCACGAAAATGAAACGAGTCAGGGGGTTAGAGTTATGGTGTTTAAGGCCACTTGCAACAATATTTCAGTTATATCGCGTTGGTCAATTTAATTGGTGGAAGAAACCGCAGAACCAGGAGAAAACCACTGACCTGGCGCCAGTCACTGACAAACTTTATAACACATGATGTTGTATCGAGTACACCTTGCCATGAGCGGGATTTGAACTCACAACGTCAGTAGCGTTATACACGATTTTCATAGGTACTTGTAAAGCCAACTATTATACGATCAGAACCACGACGCCCATCGAAACAGACAGTAAATATCTATAATGATCACAAATCAAACAGAACAAAACAGTTCACTAACATCTCTATGAAAGTACACAAAGACATAGAAATTGTCATGTTGGCGTTAAGCAACAATCACTCACTATAATCTACATACCGAGCCTATTGGTAGAGGTCGCCATGGTTGAAATCGGAATAACTGCGTCGTGAACATTTGAAGTTTTACACAGTTTCCTTTCGTGTCTTGTGTTGTGAGTAGAAGGTTATTTGATAAATTTGTAAGTGGCTTGGAGGAAGTCGCTGATTTTCCCCAGGTGCTCTGTGTACATATTCCGCTAAAATGACTGCCACGATGTAACTGAAATAGGTTGAAGGTGAATTGGATTACATCTCCACCTAATATTCGCATTCACAAGATTTTGACTCTAGCTTGGGTACATATTTCACACATTTTTTTTGCTGATTGTTTTAATAAATTCGTATATAATTACCATTAATTTGAGTGCAGATAACATGTACATGACATGTGTGTGTTTTGTAGATCGTTGTCTGTTCTTCTCCGACTTAAAACATATGGATTCTGATTACCCTTTGGTATCTTCAAATTCTTCTTCCTACAAATATTTATAATGCTCACGCAATCTAAAACAAGCAAATTGTTACATGAACATATTTATTTTAGGTCAGTTTGGAGGGTCTGGATTTAACACCGGGATATTTCTAGCTTTCTTTATTGCTACATTGTTATCGGTAATTGAATCCATAGCAGACTACTACGCATGTGCTAGATTATCACATCTTCCGCCGCCACCATTAGCAGCCATGAACAGGGGTATAATGATGGAAGGCTTCATGTCAATGATGGCCGGATTCTTTGGAGCAGGACATGCTACAACTACCTACAGTAATAATATCGGACTGATAGGAATGACGAGGGTATTTAAATAAGAACATTACATTTGATAAAAATAGATCATTCCTTTTGTGAAGAAGGGGCCGTCGTGATCGTGATCGTATGGTAGTTGGATTTATCACTACCTATGCAATCAGTGCCTATTACCACCAACGTTGTGAGTTCGAATCCCACTCATGTCGAGGTATACTCTATACAACATTATGTGATAAAATTTGTCAATGACTTACGGCAGGTTGGTGGTTTACTCTGGACACTCCGATTTCCCCCACCAATAAAACTGACCGCCACAATATAACTGAAATATTGTTGAAAGTGGCATTAACGTCAAACACCATATATCAAACCCAAGACCATATATTTTCTGAAACGTACATGATTCCTCTACATTCTGTCAAAATATCATGGAATGTTTAAAATCTTGCAGTGAAATGCCAGGCTATGATGGAAAGCACCTACTCTTGAAATAATCCTTATATATTTAACTTCAATTATCAATTTCAATTATTCCATTCCATGCAGTATTTTTCACAATACTACAAAGCGAAATGAACTTTTTTTATTTAAAAGGAATTACTTATAGCTGTGTTTTAAATTGATTGAATCTTATAGGTGGCAAGTAGACGAGTGTTCCAGGTATTAGCGATACAGTTAGTGATATGTGCTATCATTGGAAAGTTGGGTGCAGTGTTTGTCACTATACCATATCCAGTATTAGGAGGTTCTGGAATCCTTAGTTTTGGTTTGTTTCTTGGCGTTATCATGTCATATCTACAGTTTACAGACATGAATTCACCAAGAAATCTGGCTGTGATTGGCGTAGCAATGTTAACAGGCTTGATGGTACCTAATTGGGTGAAAACAAATTCTGAAGTTATTAAAACAGGTTAGACAACTCTGCAAATAGCAATATCTAAATTGAAAACGAATGATCAATGAAATACAACCTCGCTGTATTTTATTTAAGTATTAATCTGTAATGTATACTATTTTTCTTTTTATCTCACTGAGGGATATTGTTAGTATGAGTATAATGAAGAAAACTAAAATATACCACACTGTTCTAGACAGTTCCAAAATAAAATCGAAATTTTTTGAAACAGAGGCAAAATCAATATATAAGAATCGTATATCCCTGACATAATACATGACCTCACTTTACTGGATTTGTACAGATACTCCAATAAAAAAGATGCTGTTAAACTAGTTTTATGGACGAACAACTTTCCATCCTAGTGCAATGATGCTGTCATGCCAACCCTCAACCATAACCGTGCTAACAGGGTTGTTATAAAGAACACTAATAATCTTGAACATTATACACAATTTATTTCATCTTCGTGACACAAAAATCGTCATATATACAATATTGGTTCTACGAAAGGATGCCGATGGACAAATTAAGCCAAGTAGTCAGGATATTGCTGTAAAATGTTGAAAATTTACGATAAACATCAATATACTGTAAGCCTTGTAAACAGTACTGGTATGGCTTTGTATAAATCTTATGACATCATTATTTTAAATATATCTCCCTACATTTTAATGCAGATTCTAGATATTGCAACAATTATAAGTTAATTAATGAAAAATTATAAATACATTGTACACATCTCTTTAGCCTCTGACAAATAATCACTATTTCTCTCTATTCAAGCAACCGAATCAGTGGTGTAATGGTTACTTTGCTAGCTTCGAATGCGGTAGATCGTGGGTTCGAGCACCAGTCTTGTCAAACCAAAACTATTAAATAGGTATTGGTTGCTTCTCCACTAAGCGGGCAGTATTAAAAGTAAGAGCAAATACTGGTTGGTTCAGAATCGGAATAATGTGTGCGAATGGAGCGACATGTCTACAATTGGTCTAGTACAAAGAGGACATCATCGTTATCATCATCATCCTATCGAATGCAACTTGTTCTCGCCAAGATATAGCTCCAAAATTGCTCATTTTGGGTGTTAAATAATAATCACTCGCTCACTCAAGGTAGTTATGAGAAGAACGTTTAAACAGTGATGGTCAACGATTCCACCAATATGAAAACACAACCACCTCACACCACAAACAATTGAACACAAAAAGACCATGACATGTGGATTTGTAAATCTTGACTTGGGACACACAGAAAAATGTGGCGGGGTATAACCGGTTAATCACTGTGCTGATTGTATTTGTACCTGGAATGTACATAATATACTACTGGTAAAATGATTATACATTCTTGACACAGATTCGTGATCAGTGAATACCAGAATACTACCATAAAGGGATTCATTTCATTTTAAATATTTTCTTTTTTTGTATTTAGGAAGCGAAGAGTTCGACAAGTTTCTGGTAATGACTCTGACAAACCCTTCATTTTTTGGTGGATTAGTGGCATTTATTCTTGATAACACTGTCAAAGGTAAGATGACATCACCTTGTATGTTTATAAAAGTAATAAAAACGTCGATAGCAAATTTAGTGTGCACGACGCGTTTCTGGAATAACCTTCATCAGGTACGTTCTAAGCCAAAAGATTGAGGAACTATTTACATTTATCTTTTATAACACTCTCCAAGGTCAGAAAATATTGAGTTGCTATGTATAAAATGGCGTTATTCTGGCACTATTATTCTTGATAACACTGTGGGTGAGGGAAAAAGGTGTGTGTGTGTGGGGGGGGGGTAAAAAGATGTGAATTATGTTCCGAAGGACGTTATCCTGGTATAATTATTCTTCATAATACTGTTGGGGATAAGAAGATATGACATGATATGTTTAGATAGGAACAACTCGGCGGGTAGAACATCCAAGGAAAGAACGTGTAGCTGGATATATTTAAAATTATCTGTCACTCGGTTATTCTTGATAACACCAATCATGACAGGACACCTTTCGCGACAAGGAAATGTGACTTGCTACATTATTTCGATATATTTAATCTTGATAACACTCCGACAGGTGGGAGAACCGATATTAGTCCGTGAAAGTCACCGATAAACGTTATTGCTCAAAGTTGTATCGAGTACACCACGGCACGAGCGAAAATAGAACTCGCACCTTTAGTAGTGTGTAAATCTATATACAGATGCCATACTATCGTAGTGGTGACTACCATCCAACAGATATAGCAGCATATGTGAAGAAATGTTTGAAGATACCTAAGGTAGGTTTGGCTTAGGATACCAAAAGGGATAATCAGAAGATGTAAATCAAAGAAGGACAGACAATGCAATGAGCAGAAAAAAATAATTCCATATTCATAATTAGCTGATGTTAGAAAAAAGATCTATATGAAATTTGGTTTAAAGATAACTGATATTTTCTATGTATGCACTTGAGCTTACACCTGGTTTTAAGCGGGGTTCATGTTGCTCGATCTTTAGTTTTCTTTGTACAGTGTTTTGTAGATCCTTATTTTTTTCCTTTTTCTTTTGGCCATTGTATTGTCTGTCCTTCTTTGATTTACATCTTCTGATTATCCCTTTTGGTATCCTAAGCCAAACCTACCTTAGGTATCTTCAAACATTTC
>JYMV01009528.1_pt2 | contig 12074 bp, 13 predicted proteins | sample 338911 | NCBI WGS metagenome assembly JYMV01 (sample SAMN03354496, study PRJNA234377) | hydrothermal vent metagenome | biome: Deep sea; feature: Hydrothermal plumes at the Eastern Lau Spreading Center, Western Pacific Ocean; material: Seawater | place: Tonga | collected 2009 | depth 2000 m m | reverse complement strand
CCAGGTTGAGAGCCTCTTCGTATAAGCGGACGGCTTCTTTCAGGTTCAGCCGTGTGCCTGCGGCGGCCGTGCCGAACCCCAGAATGGAGATGCGTTCCCCCGTCTTTCCGAGCAACCGAGTGGGCACCATCTTTAGTTCCCTTTATTCTACAAAATGTGCGTATTTGAATAGTGTATCAGACCTAAGGTTTAAAATGCTCTCACTATGTTAAAATTATCCTCTTTATATATTTCAGCAGAAGGATTGCGTTTAATATGGAAAACCAAACCTTGTATCAACGGCTGGGTGGGTATGACAGTATTGCTGCGGTAGCGAGTGATTTATTACCACGTCTCATGGGCGACCCTCTACTGGGTCGGTTTTGGCAAAACCGGGGAGAAGACGGCATCCGCCGCGAAAAGCAATTATTGATCGATTTTTTATGTGCCAACTCTGGAGGTCCCCTGACCTATGTGGGGCGAGATATGTTGACTTCCCATAAAGGTATGGGTATCAGCGAAAAAGACTGGGGTAATTTCATGATCCACCTTTATGCAACACTTGAACATTTACAGGTCGCAGAGACCGAAAAAAACCAGGTTTGCGGTTTTATTGAAAGCTTAAAAGGTGAAATTGTCGACAAATAATCCATAAGCCTCCTCTTTTGACCTTGAAGATTGGAAAAAATGGTACATATTTAATGGTATACTGATGCTCTAAAGAAAATGTTTTTATTAAAATAATTTTCTTGGGTATTGACCCATGAGACTCCTCATTTGTTTTTTGATCGCCCAGATCGTCATGGTTGCGCCTTTGCTGTTGAGCCCTGCAAAGGCTGACAACATAGAAATCTGCAACAACCTGTTTCGCCCTATTGAAAATAAAGCCCACGGTATTAAAAGCCGGGGAGGGGTGTGGGCATTATTTGAGAAACGGGAAATTTATCGAAAATATGCCATAATTGGACTTCATGTCGACTCTAAGATTACCTCCCTCATGTACACCATTAACTACGTATGCGAAAGCCAGGAGGGTATCCCTCTAAACGCCTTGGCTAATCAGGTCGTTCCCACGATGAAAGAGAGAGGACGGGAGGGTTTTATTGAATATTATTTAACTCTTGCTCATTCCCTTGAGGAAATTGAAATCTGGGCAGAATATGTTGATTATTATAATGCAAATTATAAACGTAGGCTGGATTTCAACTTGACGAAGAAGACCATTGAAAAGGCGGGGACATTTTTTGAGCGTTATACAGCCCTGGACAAAAAAATTAGTTCGACCAATAAGGTCGAAGAAGTTGCTATTGAAGGTAAGGCTATAATTGAGGATATCAAACAGTTCCATGCTACAGACCCCATTTTAGTGCAAGTCAATATTGAAAATTTAAAGATCCCTCACGCATCAAATCTGCTCAATATTGCAGATGAAATGTGAATGCAGGGCAGATAGCAAAGGCTTATCAAGCCGAGTTAACCTATTGCTCGCCAACAAAAGTTATTGCACATTGGCCCCACGCCTAGTGGACCGAATAAATAGAGACCCGCTTGAATTACTTGCCCTGTTCAGTTAACCTCAATTCTTTCCATAAAATCAGGAATTGAAATAATGATCAAGACTACCTTGGTCGGGCATGCCTGCCTGCTCATACAATCCAAAGAAACAACCATTCTGACCGATCCGGTCTGGTTCGATTACCTTTGGGAAGAAATCAACGTACTGTGTCCGAGCATCGTCCTGCAAAAGGACAAGGTACCGCCGCTTGATGTCCTCAATCTTTCGCACAGGCATCAGGACCATTTTGATGTGCGTACCCTGGCTTATCTGGTGAAAAATGAACGAATTCTCACGCCAGATACAATCGTCCTCGCGCCCAAGGACGATCTTCTTCTCGACATCCTCCATGAACTGGAATTTAAAAATATTAAAATGGTTGCAGATTTCGAGCCCATTCGAGTCAAGGATGTGACAATAACCTCAACTCCTTCGCGTAACCAGGTGAGCACTTCTGAAGATTCTTTTCCTGAGCATGGACTCATTGTGAATGACGGTGAAGTAACGATTTGGAATCAGGTGGATTCTCTGGTGAATCCGGATATCATTCAACGCATTGGAGAATTATACGGTCAGATTGATTTTTTTCATTCCCGCTTTGTTCCGTTGTTAGAAGGGAACCTTTCTTATAATAAACCCCTCACCCTGCCTGTTGACGAATACTGTACTTTCCTGAATGTGGTGAAGGCGCTCGGGCCCAAAATGGTGGTGCCCGGTTCAGCAGCTTTTAAATATCGGGACGAATTAGCTTTCATGAATCAGGTTTCGTTTCCAATCACTCAGGATCAGTTCCTGCGTGATTTGGCTTTGTTTTGCCCAGAAGTTCCCTGTGCTCCGTTTTTTTCCGGAGATGTGGCGCATATTTCGGCGGATGGTATTCGTATAGAAAAGCAGTCGTCCGATTTTGTGCGTGTCAAAGAAGACGATAGTCACCAGATAACCTTCAAACCACACGCGTACGTTCCCGTTATCAAAACTCAAACCACCGACCCCACAGAATACGAACGGGAAATGCAGGTGATTGACAACTTCATTGAAAACTGTTTGCTTGAGCGGATTTTAAATAGCGCGTTGCTGGAAGGCTGGCAACATTGGCAAATCGTTTATCAACTGGAAGTGTTCGGGCAGAAGGGTTCCCAAGCATGGACCGTAGATTTTGGCCAACCTGGCAAACCTCAGCTTCATAAAGGCGACCTCGGCAAGATCAACCTCTACGAAGGCATCTCTTCATCAGAATTATGTGCCCTGGTAGAAGGGACCACTTCATGGGATTATGTGACCCTGTGTGGAAATTACCGGACTTTTAGTAATATCTACCGCATCACCAATGGCGGATTGGAACTTCCCCCCGAAGATAAGTCGAACTATGCCCTGGAACCCTTGATGGATCTTTTTCCTTGGGATAGCGATATGGATCGTCGAAAATTCATGCGAGACGTTCAACGCTGGAAATCAGCATGATACCCCATCGGGCATAATAAAAGCTTAGAAAGAATAACACTGCCCTCAGGCCAGTGGATCCTAAGGAGTTCCACAATTTACCTTAAAAAAAGGGTTAAAATTTATGATTTGCTTTTATTTATTCAGGTGGGTCCGAGATAATATCCTGATTGAAAAGAGGATTCGATTGGTTTTCGTTTACCAATTCGACCGCGTACTCCACAAGGAGAGGAAATTTTCCAGGTAATGGATAAACACGAGTCATAAAGGTTGGGCCTTTAGGGGTGTGCCATTAGGATATTACTGACTGATTGGTTTCAAAAGCTTCGAACGTGGGGTATGCTTCGCAAGGAGCTTTGCGGCCATGCATGATTTCATAGCATTTCCGATTTTCAATCGGGCCAAACTTCTGCTTAAATTCCTTTGTTTGCCCAAGGGACAGTATAATCCTTGGCTTGAAAATGAATTAATTCCTTTACTTGGAAGTGGGGATCACAGAGTCCATGACTTATGCAGTAGAACATCATCTGGGCATTATTTTTCCAGCCCATTTTCTCCAAAATGATATTTCTATAGGTACTAATAGTCTTTGGACTTAAACAGAGTTCCTTGGCAACTTCGGATAGTGTTTTTCCAGAACTCATCAAACACATTACTTGATATTCCCGATCAGATAATAGTTCATGAGTTACTGGCGTTTCTTTTTGAAGGGCCTTTAGAACCATCTTCTTTGAAATGGAAGAGCTAATTGCCGTTTGGCCATTGAAAACTTTTCTTATACTTTGAAATAATTCATCAAACGATCTCTCTTTGCTGAAATAACCAGAAGCCCCTGCCTTCAAATATCGGACCGCAAATCCATCTTCTGGCAGACCGCTCACGATCAATACAGGAATATGTGGAAACTCTATTTTTAATGTTTTCAGAATGTCTAGAGAATCGGGACCAGGCATAATTATATCAAGTAAAATAATATCGCATTTCACATTCCTAACGACCTTAAGCAAATCGTATCCGTTCTTAACATTGCCAACAAATTGAATGCCACAGTCATCTCGTATGGCAAGGGTTGCAAGGCACTCGTGCAGTAGATCGTGATCGTCTGCCAAGATTATTCTAATTTTCTTCATTGAAAAAATACCGTCCTGCGTGTCATGGTTTTGATATTGCACTCTATGAAAAAATCTTGCATCTTGTATCAGGTACAGGGTCAATATAAAAATATGTTATTCTTTTATTCACTCACAGTTAGAACCGAAACCTTTGATTCATAACTTATCTTAAGTTTGGATCAGGCCATCCGCATTTGAATCGCCCCCCCTTAAACGTGGGGCGCAATTTTCATTCCATAGGTGGAGCACATTTAGAAGGCACGCACCTAAAACAGGATAAATTAAGGGTTTTGCAATTCTGCAAGCAAAAAAGAGGAGGAACGTTTGGAAGGAGATAGGGTTTAATTTACAAAAATGTGCACTCAATTTATAAAAAATCGAACTATTTTATAGCACATACTCTCTGATTTGTTCCAGAAAGAGGAAGTTTAAGCTTTTATCAATACCTGTTTTCGTCTTGAGAAAACCGTTTGAAGATTATTCTTGAAAAGCAGGTTTCGTCGAAGCATAGATTTAAAACTAGTTTTGAGTAGAACAAAACATGTCGTATCTATCTTTGCGATCACAGTAGCGGTCCGCCTGGAATTAGAGACCAAAACACTTTCACCAAAGAAATCTCCCTTGCGGAGGATTGCAACCTTTTTTCCCAGAAAAAATTTTTTTTCACTGAAACCTCGACAGAGCCCGTTTGAACTATAAAAAATAAATTCGCCAATTCCCCCTGATTCACAATCCTCGTCCCGGCCTTAAATTCGAAACCTCGCATTTGTGAAACAATTGTCCTCAGTTCTGTATCGGAAAGGACTGATAGCACCTTGACTTTCCGGAATTGCTCTACTAAGTAGGATGCATTCTCTTTAACTAAAAACTTCATATTTATTCTCATGGTTCACCTATATACGTTTGTATTTTTATGCTCTAGGCACTGGAATTTGAATTTGGAAAAATTAGACAACATTGCATAACCGCTGGTTTGCAAAAAAGACCATTGCTTGTCTCCAATTGAGTGAGTAAGAGGTCTTTTAATTAACTCTTATAATTTTTTTCTTAATCAATGAACATAGGAATATGGATGATTAAATGCGGGCTTTGATTAGGTAGGATCGTCGAAAATTCATGCGAGACGTTCACCGCTGGAAATCAGCGTGACGCTGGTCCCTGGTACTCTTCCTCAGCCTTTGTGAGCAAGAGCCACCTCGGCTCAACAAAGGTCTTGTCAGTAGCCCCTGCGGCTAGCGGGTCGGTATTGAGATTTTGCCTTTTGGACCCTTATTGACGGTAGCACACCTTTTAGGGGGGTCAATCTATGAAATCTTGCGCGTTCTGTATCGTCATATTCTTCTTTTTTATTCCCTCCCCGGCTCAAAGCCTGGAGCAGGCTGAGGGCATCCCTGCCAGCTTGGCGGCAGACTTCATCCACTCGGTGATCGAAGCCGGGCGGACCACCTACTCTAAGAAGGTGGTGGAACATTTAACCCGGCAAGACGCTATCACCGCTTCTGAAAACTGGGAACAGGAAAATGCCCTGCTTTTGCCGGCCCAGTTTCTTTCGATGTCTTCCAAAATCTCCAACTCGCGCAGGGTCGGCATGAAATACCGGCTGATGAGCCTCTGGCCCATCAACAAACACAACTCTCCCCGATCGCAAAATGAAAAGCTGGGACTGGAAGAAGTCGTGAAGAATCCGAACAAGCCTTTCACATGGCTTATTCCGCGTGAAGGGCGCTGGTATTTTGAGGCGATTTATCCGGATATTGCGGTTTCGAAAACCTGCCCCAACTGCCACAACAACCACCCCAACAGCCCCAAAACTGATTTTGAAAAGGGGAGCGTGATGGGGGGAATCATCATTGACCTGCCTTTGGGTAGACGGACTGAAAAGAATGTCGATAGTAAATTACTGGTCGCTCCAGAGGTGGTGGCAGACTATGTGCACTCGGTGCTGGATTCCGACCGTACGGTATATGCCCGGCATATTGTCAACCGCCTGGAGGAACGGGGTATTCTTCATTCCAAGGAAAAGTGGGAAAATGAAAAGGCCCTCATGCTTCCGGCGCAGTTTTTATTGAACAGCGCCGAGGCGATTGAGAACAAAAGACTGGGTCTGCACTTCCGTTTGATCAGCCTTTATCCCATCAATCCACAGAACCGGCCCGCCAACGAGTTTGAGCAAAACGGGTTGGAAAGCGTGGAGGTGCACCCCATTCGGCCTTACATCCAGATTACCAAGGTGGGTCGGAAAAAATATTTCCAAGCTATTTATCCGGATATTGCGGTGACACGCGGGTGCGTCAATTGCCACAATGGCCACCCCCGCAGTCCGAAAAAGGATTTTGCACTGGACGATGTGATGGGCGGGATTCTGGTGAGTTTTCCGATCAAATAAAACCTAAATCATCTTTGAAAAGGCAACAGCAAGAATAAAACAGGTTCATGCCCTGTAAGGGGTGTCTCGATTCCAGATTGCCTGGAACTGTTCAAGAAAATCGGGTTCCATTTTGGTGGTGCCAAAGATATTGACTTGCTGGTAGGAGTTGAAGCCGTGAAAGTCGCGGCTACCCGTTATGATCAGGCCAAAGCTATCAGCCAGATTGATGAAATAAGGAACGGTACCCATTCTTTCGTGATAAGGATAATGGCACTCAAGGCCCAAAAGCCCCATCTCCTTCAACTCCTCCATTAAAACCGGGGCGTTTTCGGGTAGCCTACCCTTTTCGGGACAGATAAGGGAGTAAGACCGCTCGCCCGGATGAGCCATTACCGGCACGCCCCCGCTTTCCCGCACCAAGGTGATGGCAGTTTGTACGTCCAGGTTTTCCCGCTCAACATTATATTTAACCAAGTACCTCTCAAATGCCTGGCCCGTATTCGAAACGATGCCAAGCCTCACCATCTCACGCGCAAGATGCGGCCGGGCGAGAACCCCTTCGGCCGCTCTTTTCACATTCTCAAGTTTCAGGGCCCCTCGATACTTTTCCGGGATCACCCCGTTTACCCGTTCAATCAACTGGAGCATGCGTTTTTCCCGCGTTTCGGTCATTGTTTTTACCCGATCTTTAAGTTCGGGATTGAGGGATTCGTAATCCTTAAAATAGGCCAGCAGATGAATATTAAAATCATGAAACTTTACCGTGATTTCTATGCCGGGGAAGGCGGTAATTCCGGTTTCCTCCGCAGACTGAAGGAATTCTGGAATGCCCTCGAAAGTATCGTGGTCGGTCAAGGATAGAACGGAGACCTCATTTTTCTCCGCAATCTCAATCAATTCTGATGGCGAAAACTCGCCATCGGAAAAGATGGAATGCATATGAATTTCGGACTTGCGCATTGGCATAAAATAACCATTCCAATTTCTCTGTATACTAGCGGGTTTTCCAAGTATTTCATAACGAAATGCGATACCTTAATGCCCATGAAACAAATGGTATTGATTTTTATGATGTTTATAGCGGGGTGTCCTTCATTGGAACGGAGCGAAACCTCAACGGCAAAACCCCGGGAGGTTCTCATTGTATACACCGGCAACCTGCTGGCGGAACTGAAACCTTGCGGATGCTCCCAGGAAGAAGACCAGGGCGGCATTGAGCGGCGAATGCAGTACCTCAAAGATATTCGCAGAGAACACCCTCACATTTTGCTTGTGGATACCGGCGACCATTTTAAGGAGCCCACACGCCAGGGGAAACTGAAAGCCGAAACGCTTCTTACCGCAACGGAACAAATGGAATATGATGCGGTCGCTCTGGGAGACCGGGATCTACTTTATGGCTCCAAATTTTTAAAGGATCGGACGCAGATTCCCTGGATTGCGGGAAACCTGATGATCGATCATTTTGAACCCGCCCGGTCACGGGTGAAAATATTCCCAAACGGATTAAAAGTGGGCATTCTGGCGGTGGCAGACCCTGGCTTGTTTTATGGTCATATCAGTCTAAGCATTGAAGACCCTAAACAGACCGTCTTGAACCTGATAACTCCTATGCGTGAAACGGAAAAGCCGGACCTCATCGTTCTTCTCACCCATGCTAAACGGGAATCAGCACTGAACTACCTGAATCTGGAGGGGGTGGATATTGTGATCAATGGGCATATGGACACCGATTCGGATGACATTGATATGGCACCGGTGCGGAAAGATGGGAGACTTTTTGTCCAGTCCTCACCTCGGGGACAAAAAATGGGAGAATTGAGGGTGCAGATTGACGCAGATGGCAACAAATCTTTTAAGCATAACCTGGTGAAACTGGATTCAAGTGTAAAATTTGACTCTGAAATGGTAAAGTTATATGAACAATATAATGAAAAAGTTGAAGCCATATTCTTCGAGACCCTGGCGGGAAAGCGGAACAAGAGCAAACAATCCGTTTATGCCGGGGAGACCGTGTGTAAGACCTGCCATCCGGCAGAACACTCGGTCTGGTCGGGATCGGGTCACGGCCGGGCTTATGACACTTTAAGGAAAATCAACAAGGCGTTTGATCCGGAATGTCTCGTTTGCCATGTGGTCGGCTTTAACATTCCGGGCGGCTTTATCAGCGAATTAGATACCCCTGGCTTGAAAAACGTTCAATGCGAGATATGCCACGGTCCTGGTCGGGACCACGCATCGTCCCCGGAGTCGGGCTTTGGGAACCAAGCCACAGAGGCTTGTAAACAGTGCCATGTAAAAAATCACAGCCCGCGTTTTAATTACGCAAAATATTGGCCAAGAATCAAACATTGACGAATATTTATTTTAAAAATACAAGGAGTGGTTCATGAAAAAGGTTTCCGCTGTTTTGCTGGTGGCACTTTTCTTGTTGCCTGGATGGGCGCAGGCTGATGAAAAAATTCGCGGCAAATATGAAGTGATCGGTGACATAAGCAAACTCAAAGATGTTAAAACTATCGAGATGACCGAGTTTTTCAACTATTCCTGCGGACATTGCTACCGGTTTCTGGAAACTTCCAAACGTCTGCACGCCCGGTTCAAAGACAAGCTTCATCATAAAAAATTTCCCATTTATTGGGGCAACCAGACGGCTTACCCGGCCATGGCTTTTTATATCGCCGATGAACTGGGAGTGGAAGAGGAATTTACCCATGAATTATTTGATACCAATTTCAAACTGAACATCAATATTTTTCAACCCAAAGTCATCAAGTTTCTGGCCCGCGAGTTCAAAATAAGCAAGGAAATGACAGAGGGCATGCAGTCGGCTTCCATCAAGGCTAAGACCGACCATTCCCTGCAAATGGCAAAGCAGTTCAAAGCCAATGAAACACCAACAATAATTATTAACGATGTCCTGAAAGTGGCGCCGAGCCTCACCAATGGTAGCGTTGATGAGATGACAGACAATCTGGAAATAATTTTTGCAGACATTTTGAAGAAGAACGGTTAGTTTTTCAGGCCATCTGTATCCACAATATCGATCCTATTCTAAAAATCTAAAATGAAACGAAACTTCCGAAAATATTCGCTGAGCCTGGTGGTAGGACTTTGGGCTCTCCTATGCCTGCCTCCAGTCAATACTCTGGGTCCAGCCAACTTCCAGGGAACGGCTGCTGCGGGTTTTTTCAACAATGACCTGGAAACATTTGAAGAGGTCATTGATTTGGTTTCTGAAAAATATGCCTACCCTCCAGACCATAAAAAACTGTTTTCCGCCGCTATTGAAAGAATGATAAAAAACGCTGACTCGGTGGAATTGACACTTAGCAAAAATCCAGGCATCAATACCCTAAGATATAGGAACAGGATCACTCAATATAGACTGACTTACGACAGAAACCACGATTGGGACGAACTTCAGAAAGTCTATTATTTTCTCCACGACCACTCCCATAAATCGATCACCAAGGAAAGCCTGGAAAAATCGGCGATTGAAGGAATTATGAGTTCGCTTGATTCCTATTCCCAATATATGGATAAAGATTCCTTTGAAAAGTCCATGCGTGATACAGAAGGGAAATATGGAGGTTTGGGGATGGTTATCACTATGAAAGATAACCGGCTATATGTGGTCAAAACCATGAAAAATTCACCGGCTGAAAGAGCAGGAATTCTTGCCAAAGATTCTTTCGTGAGCGTGAGCGGAAAAAATATCACCGGTCTACATATAGAGGAACTCGCTAATCTGCTCAGGGGGTATCCCGAAACCAAAGTCACCCTCACTCTATTCCGGCCCAGCGAAAAAAGAAAACGAACATACACCCTCACCCGGGAAATCATTTTAATCAACACGGTTGAATATAAAACACTCGACAATCAAATTGGTTATTTAAAGATCAGTAGTTTTTCCAAACAGACCGAGAAACAGCTAAAGGCAGGTTTGAAGCAGGCTGAAAAAGATGGAGTGAAAGGATTCATTCTGGACTTACGTGAAAATCCGGGTGGACTGCTCACCCAATCGGTAAAGGTGGCCAGTCATTTCCTTTTCAAGGGACGGATGGTAGTTTATACACAGGGCAGAGCCCAAGGCGATTACCATGAATACCGTGGCCTGTATAAAAACAGCCTGCACCAGGTCCCGGTCGCGGTTCTCGTTAATCAGTACAGCGCCAGCGCATCGGAAATTGTCGCCGGGGCATTACGGGACTCGGGAAAGGCCCTGATCGTTGGTGAAAATTCCTTCAGATTAAGCGGTGGTTCGGGGCTACGCCTCACCACTTCGAAATATTATACGCCTTCAGGAATCGACATCACCGAGCATGGCATTGTTCCTGAGATTCATATCATCAACGATGTCGCAGGAGAAGAGGTCCAAGAGCCAGATAAAACCTCTAAAGGTCCCATACTGCCTTCGCTGAATTTAAAAGTATCGAGTCTCAACAAGTTTTTTGAAAAACAAGGTGTTGCCTTGAGCATGGAACATGATGCCACTGTGGAACTTGCTCTTCGTATCCTGAAAAACACTACCGTGGCCAGCAAAAAACGGTCAATGGAAAAAGCCCGTGAAATAGCTGCCAACATCAATTATTAGCCCTACATTAAGATTACAGAGGTTTTCAGAAATGAATATTATTAGTATCGATTACGAAAAAGGAACCGTTCAAAGTGATTTTTTCCATTGGAAAATTGTTTCGAATAACAACAACAAATTTCTTCTTTTGCAACGGGAAGAAAACGGACGGTTTCATGCCGCAGAAGCAGATGTCAAAATGAAGCAAATCTGGGAAGTCAAAGAAATATCCTACCGAGGACCTAATGGCGACAGCTTCTTTTATGACGAGGACAGTGGAATCATTAAAGTCTAGCCACTAGGCGTGGGGCCGGTGGCCGTGATATTCTTCCTAAGCTCTCGTGCCCCAGTTATATCCCGTTATATTATTCCTTAAAATTCGTGCCCGGAACGGGTACTTCCTTAACCTTCGTGCCCCGCATGGGGTAGAAGGGGTAATACTTTTATATCCCCTCCTTTCATAGGGACTCAAGCCCTATCATGTGAGAGATTGAGGAAGGGTTGGATTTTTTTCGAAAACTCTCTCACCCAAACAGCAGAATAGTTAACCCCGTTGCCGCTTTGGCGAAGGGTAGCCCCAAGGGGAATCGAACTCCTCTGTGGTTATTTTAACCCCTTATTTTAATGGCTTTTCTGGGACGTCCGTTGTGAATTGTGTCTATAAATGCCTATCAGTGCGCATAAGATTGACACATAGTTGACACAGTGTTTTTAGTAGGTCGACGGGGGGAGTTTCGCAGCGAGTTATTACGTTATACCGCCTCACATTTTTGTGGCGGATTATTTAGCTGTTCTCCCTCTCCAACTCCATCCCATAAAACATCCCTGCCTCCTTAACCATCTTGCTAAGTATCACATCATCCAAATCATCAGGTGGTATCTGTGTGGGATTGAGACACAGGCCTTCATACTCCCCATTCGTTTCAGTCAGCTTGAAGGTGATGCCGTTGATTGAGGTTGCTGTTTGGTCTTTGATGTTTATTTTCCAAGTGGACATCCCTCATACCATTTATTGACCAGCCTTTCTGTCACCTGCGGGGCTTC
>JYMV01010355.1_pt1 | contig 12078 bp, 16 predicted proteins | sample 338911 | NCBI WGS metagenome assembly JYMV01 (sample SAMN03354496, study PRJNA234377) | hydrothermal vent metagenome | biome: Deep sea; feature: Hydrothermal plumes at the Eastern Lau Spreading Center, Western Pacific Ocean; material: Seawater | place: Tonga | collected 2009 | depth 2000 m m | reverse complement strand
GAGGATTTGAGTTTTCAAAATCGATACTTGAGATATATTAATAAAGATTAGCATTTATTAATAATTAGTCTGAAATTTTTTAATGAGCGATAAGTTTAAAGCAATAGTATTGAATCAATCTGGTGATAAATTTTCTCGAGAGGTAAAAAATTTAGATACAGGTTTTTTTAAATCTGGCAATGTACTTGTTAAAGTAGATTATTCAGGTCTAAATTATAAAGATGCACTAATTTTAAGAAATGGTGCTAAATTGGTAAAAGAATATCCTCATATACCCGGCGTAGATTTTTCTGGACAAGTTAAGGAAAGTGATAGCCCAGATTTTAAACCTGGTGATGATGTTGTTGTAACTGGTAGTAAGATTGGCGAATTATATCCAGGAGGATATTCTCAATTAGTAAAAGTAAAAAACGAATTATTGGTTAAAAAACCTAAATCCATTTCAAATAAAAATGCTATGATTCTTGGAACTGCCGGATTTACCTCTTTGCTTTGTGCTTTTGCCATAAAAGCCAGAGAGGAATTATTATTGGGAGAAAAAGTTAAAGATGTTCTGGTGACTGGAGCAACAGGTGGAGTAGGAAGTATTGCAATTATGGTTCTTTCTAAATTTGGATATAAAGTATCAGCAGTAACAGGCAAAAAAGATAAATCAAACTATTTAAAAGAACTTGGTGCATCAAATATTATTGATAGAAAAGATTTTGAGGGAGAACCTAGAGTTTTAGGAAAGGGTTTATGGGATGGAGTAGTAGATACCGTAGGTGGAACAATATTGTCTAATGCTATCTCACAAACAAGACATAGTGGAATTGTAGCAGCATGCGGAAATGTAGCAAATATAAAGCTTAATACAACGGTTATGCCTTTTATAATCCGAGGAGTAAAATTATGGGGTATAGATTCTGTAATGTTAAGCAAAAAAAGAAGAGAATTTATTTGGTCTCAGGTTCCAAATTTTATCGATTTTAAACTTTTAGAAAAAAATATAAAAATAGTTAACTTAGAAGAATTATTAAACATTTTTCCTGATATGTTAAATGGCAAAACTTCTGGAAGAATTTTAGTAGATTTAAGAAAATAAAATGGACTGGGACAAGCTTAAAATATTTCATGCTGTTGCTGCGGCTGGAAATTTTACCAAAGCTACCTATGTGCTCAATTTAAGTCAATCAGCGATTAGCAGACAGATTCAGTCTTTAGAACAAGAATTAAAAACCCAATTATTCGAAAGGCATGCTAGAGGTTTATCTTTAACTGAAAACGGAGAATATCTTTTTAAAACTGCACATGAAGTTATTTCTACACTTAAAGATGTTGAATCGACTTTAATAGATAAAAAAAACAAACCTAGCGGAAAATTGACCGTAACCACAGTTGTTAGCTTTGGTACTACCTGGTTAACGCCTAGAATTCAAGAATTTATGAAACTTAATCCTGAAATTGAAATTGAGCTAATTTTTGATGACAAAGAACTTGACCTTAGTACACGTCAAGCTGATATTGGTATATGGATGAGACGCCCTAAACAATTAAATCATATACAAAAAAAACTAATTGACATTAATTACCATATTTATGGGTCAACGAAATATTTAGAACAACATGGACATCCTAAAAATTTATCTAATTTGAATAAGCATAAGTTTATTTCTTATGGTAGAGGAACACCTTCTCCAGTTTTTAACCCTGATTGGGCGTTAAAAATAGGTGTCAAAGATGATAAAAAAAGAAAACCAATCATGAAAGTAAACAGTGTTTATGGTCTACTACTTGCGGTACAAAGTGGAGTAGGTTTAGCTGCTCTTCCTGATTATATAACTGTATCAGTACCAAATATTATAAGAGTTTTACCTAAAATTGAGGGACCTAAAACAGAGGCCTATTTCGTCTACCCGCAATCTCTCAAGAATGTTGCGAGGGTAATTGCATTTAGGAATTTTTTGTATAGCAAAGTAAGTAAGTGGGATTTTTAACTGTTATTTATAAGTTTCGGTTTTAATCTTCAAGCGGGCACCTTCTTCAATAGATAAGGTTTTTTGATTTAGAACACCTTCAATATTTGCCGTTTTTTTTATATCTATTCGATCAGAGCTTACATTTCCTTCAAGTTTTCCACTTAATGAGGCAACTTGTGATTTGATGTTTCCTTTGATATTTGAATTTGAATGAGTTTCTACTTCTGCAGCCGTAATATCTCCATTTACTTTTGCGTCTATTATAATTTTATCTTTTTCTACCAATTTCCCTTCAATAGAGACATCCGATAAAAGTATCGATGTTTTTTCTTCAGCCATATAATTTCTATACAACCAAACATATACATAGATATCCTGAGCTCCTATACACTTTTTAGTTGTATTACTGTGACATATTGATATTGATAATCATTCTCATTGACAAGTATAATTAGAATTAATACAAACAAATTAAATTATGGAAAATTCTTTAACACCTTTTTTAAGCTCATTTTTTATTCTTCTAAGAGAAGGGTTTGAAGCAATGCTTATAGCAGTTCTAGTCTTTATGTACTTAGATAAAGTTAAAGCGAATAATAAACGCCCAGCAGTATTTTGGGGTATAGCAGCAGGTATTGTTGCTTCTATGTTTGTAGCTTTAGGTTTTAAAAAAATAGCTGGCATAACTCATGCGCACGAAGAACTTTTTGAACTTACGTCGCTTTCTTCTGTCACCATGCAAAACAACATGTTGAAGGTAAAGTTGATAAAGCAATAGCAACAGGGAATTCTTTCATACTATCCTTTACAGTTTTTTTAGCAATTTTGAGAGAAGGTTTTGAAATAGTATTATTTTATGCAGCCTTAATAGGTTCTGGAATTTATAACACAATTCCAGTTTTTGTTGGAGCAACAGTAGGAGCGTTAGCTCTTATTGGAGTTTACTTTGGATTAAATAAAATTACTAAAATTATTCCTGTAGGGATGTTTTTTAGAGCATCAAGTATTTTACTTTTCGCATTAGCTATTTATTTTGCTTATGAAGGAATACATGAACTTCATGAAGGCATAGAAGAATTAGCTTTAATTACACCAAATATATTGTTATCATAATTTAGTTCTAAGGGGTGTCTTAACAGACTGAGATTAAACTCTAGGAACCTGACTGGTAATTCAGTGAGGGAATGAAATGCAAAACCAAGTATATTTTTTAAGTCAAAATTTAGCTTTGCTATTAATTATTGCTGTTAGTTTATTATTTGCAATAATTGGAATTTCATATTCAAGAAAACATCAAGGTTTAGTAAATTATCTTACAGCAGGTAGGAATGTTGGAACATTATCGTTAACTACTAGTTTTGTTGCATCTGCATTAGGAGCTTGGATATTATTTGGTCCAGCGTCAGCAGCCACTTGGGGAGGGATAGGTTCTGTAATTGGTTATTCTCTTGGAACTGCTTTTCCAATGATAGCACTTATTTTTTTAGGAAAAAAGATAAGAAGAGTTTTTCCTAAAGGCAATACCCTTACTGAATTTATTTACCACAAGTTTGGAAAAAATTTATTTAAATTAATTTTGATATTAACTATTTTTTATATGTTTATTTTCCTATGCGCAGAGGTCACGGCAGTTTCAATGTTAGTAAATTACATTTCAGGCACACCATTATGGTTAACTGCAACATTAGTTATTGTCACAACATTGATCTATACTTTATACGGTGGTTTAAAAGCGTCTATTTTAACTGACAACTTACAATTTTTTATTGTTATAATTTTATTATTTGTCTGTGTCTATTACTTATTTTCTCTAAATTCTGATTACCTTTCTTATGAAATAATTCAAATTAATTCACAACACTTATTAAGCAACAAATATATTCCAAACTACACAGCAGGTTTAACTTTTTTTATAGCTGTTGCTGCTACAAATCTTTTTCATCAAGGAAATTGGCAAAGAGTTTTTGCAGCAAAGAATAATGGTGTGTTAAAAAAAAGCCTTTGTTTATCATTTATAATTATAATTCCAATTGTGTTTTTTATGGGAATAAGTGGAATAATTGCCGTTTCACTGGACGATAAAGTAAATCCTGATTTAGCTTTCTTCTCTATTTTATTAAAAGATAAAACTGAGTTTTTGTCTGTAATGATTATTATTATGGCTGTATCATTAACCGTTAGCACTATTGATACTCTAGTTAATGCAATTTCAAGCATAGTTGTTGTAGATGGAAAAAAAATCTATCAAAATCCTATTAAAAATAATTTTTTAAAATTATCAAAAATTTTTATTATTATTCTATCAATCATTTCTCTCATTATTGCTTCAAAAGGGTTTAGTATTTTGTATCTGTTTTTACTGGCTGACCTTTTATGTTGTGCAGCTGTATTTACCGTTTTTTATGGTTTTTATAAGAAAAATTTTAAAGAAAAGAATGCAATGCTATCTATATCATTAGGTTTGTTTTTAGGTTTGTTACTTTTTCCTAGCCCTGATTTTTCCAAGAGTATTTTAGTAGGGACATTGTTGCCATTTGATTTATTTCCTCAGATTGTATCAAGTTCTTTATTATTCTGGTCTTTTTTACTAGCAACAGTTGGGCCAGCAATTATTATAATGAGCTATGATTCCTTTAAAAGATGATAACCCGACTTCAAGTCGACCGATAGTAACTTATTTTTTAATTGGTTTATGTGTTGTAGTTTTTTTAATGCAGCTTGGATCTCAGTCTTATAGAACTCTTATCCTTTCTTATGGATTAATTCCCTCAGTTTTAATGGGACACGACCAGTTACCCATGGATCTTTATGCAGTACCAGCTTACATGACGATTTTTTCTTCTATGTTTATGCATGGTGGATGGATGCATTTAATTATGAATATGCTTTTTATATGGGTTTTTGCGGACAACATTGAAGATAATTTAGGGTCAAGAAATTTTATTATTTTTTATATTCTTTGTGGAATAGGCGCTGCAATGGCACATGTGTTAATGGATACTCATTCTCAAATACCGGTGATTGGGGCTAGTGGCGCAATAAGCGGAGTATTAGGTGCATACATAATTAACCATCCCAAAGCTAGAATTCTTGTTTTAATTCCATTTTTCTTTATTATTATTATTAAAATAAGAGCCTTATATGTTTTAGGTTATTGGTTTGTTTTACAGTTTATTAATTCATACACGGTGTCCTCACAGGGAGGAGGAGTTGCTTATGCAGCTCATATTGGTGGTTTTGTTTCAGGACTGATTTTGATATTGTTCTTTAACAAAAAAACAAAAAGAAAAACTAAAGTTATAAAAGGACCTTGGAGTTAATGAATTATCTAATACCATTTCTGATCTTAATTACCATTGTTGTATTTATTCACGAATATGGCCATTATTATTTTGCTAAAAAGTATGGAGTAGGGATTACAGATTTTTCCATAGGTTTTGGAAAAGAAATTTTTGGATGGAATGATAAATCAGGAACTCGTTGGAAAATTTGCTGGATTCCTTTAGGCGGGTATGTGAAATTTTTTGGTGATCGAAACGTTTTTAGTCAATCGGAGCAGCAGGAGACAATTAATCAATACAAAGAAGAGGATAGGCAAAAATTATTTATATTAAAACCTTTATATCAAAGATCTATAATTGTTGCAGCGGGTCCATTAGCTAATTTTGCCTTGGCCATATTAATTTTTACAATAATTAATATGTTCGTTGGTAAGGATATGACACCGGCAATAATAGATGAAGTTCAAAAAGATAGCCCAGCTTTTGTTGCGGGAATGAAAAAAAATGACAAGATCATATATATAGATAATAAAAAAGTTGAAAGTATTTTAGAAGTTTCTACTTTTATTAATATTTCTACTGCAGAAACAATTGAATTTATAGTTCTCAGAAACGACCAGGATGTTTCTCTATTAGTTAAGCCTGACTTGGTAGATGCTAAAGACTCATTAGGAAATTCAGTTAAAAAAAGAATGATTGGAATAAAGTTGTCCCTCTTAAACAATGAGTTTAAAAAACAACCACTGGGACCTAGTAAAGCTATTTATTATTCAGTTAAAGAAGTTTGGTTTGTCACTGTTACTTCATTAAATTACTTAGGAAAAATGATTACAGGATCTGCTGATTCTTCTCAATTGGGTGGACCAATAAGAATAGCAAAAATTACCGGTCAAGTAGCAGAGCATGGTATAATCCCTTTTCTTAGCATAATGGCTTATATTTCAATAAGCTTGGGTTTAATAAATTTGTTTCCAATTCCAATGCTCGATGGAGGTCATTTAATGTTTTATTTAATTGAGAAAATTTTAGGTAGACCTTTAAGCCAAAAAACCCAAGAAGGTTTTTTTCGAATCGGCTTATTTTTATTGTTTTCCTTGATGTTTTTTGTGACTTTTAATGATTTGAAGGACTTAGGTTTATTTTAATATAAAGTATCTATTAAATTTTGAATTGTTAAAAAGATCAATAAAATCAATATTTTTCAGCCTATAATCTATATATTGTGTTGATATCTTTCAAAAATACTAAAAAAAATGTTGATTTTCCTAGCATTTGTGAGAAGAGTTAAAAAAAAGCACAAAAAGAGGCTGAAATGAACAAAAAACAACTAGTTGCAAAGATATCATCTTCTATGAATCTCAGTAAAGCTGATGCCGAGCGTCAATTTGATGGAATTACTGAGATTATTTTAAGTTGCTTAAAAAGCGATGAACAGGTCAAAATTGCTGGTTTTGGTACATATAAAGTGGCTAAAAGAAAAGCTAGAGTAGGACGAAACCCAAGAACGGGTGAGCAAATACAAATTGCTGCTTCTCAAAAAGTTAAGTTCTTGCCGGCGAAAGCACTTAAAGAAATGTTTAATAAATAAGATTTAAAAAACAGCCTTTGTATCTATAAAGGCTGTTTTTTAATTAGGCTATATTAGTAGTCACCATTCTCATCCCAGGTCTTTTTCCAATCCATGTTGGGTGAAAGTCCGAAAATTGAGTTAACATTTGTGCAATGAAGAGCCAAAGAGGGAATTGGTGATAAGCAATATTCAGTCTTATATATATCATGAAGCGGCTGCTCGAATGGATAGTGCTCAAATTGACACATTGATATAAATTTTTCCCAGTATTTTTCGAGAAGAACTTTGCTTGTTAAAAATGTACATAAAGTTTCATCAATTTTTCTCCAGTGTTTATTTGCGCCCAAAAAAATATTGGTAGGATCAATTTTTGTGTATAGATAAGGATAGTCAGCAGGACAAAGAATTAATTCTCGATTTATTTGTGATGATATGCGCTCGTAAGTAAAAATCATTTCATTAATTGCGTCCTGTTTATGAAGATAATCATCCTCAACAAAATAAATTAAATCATTGCTTTGGTTTTTTCCCACTAGTAAAGATTTGTGAATATTTGACATATTTGACATTTGATTTTCTGTCACGTTTTCATTTTTAGCGTTAACTTTTTTGATATTGTTGATAAATTCGTTAATATCTAAAGAAATGATAGAATTTTTAAAATTTGATTTTTTCAATTGCTTTTTAATTTGTTCGAGATCTTCTTTTTTTGAATTATAATCAATTATAACTATATCAAATTCTATTTTAGGAAAAGTTATTTTAGCTTGATTTAAAGATGCAATTATGGAATTTAAAGATCTAAAAGTATATTCAGATTTATTTTGATCAAATAATCTTTTTTTATTTTGAGTCAACATATTAATATTTGTACAAGATCTAAAAATTATTGTTAAAGCATTAACTTTTCGTGAAATTTTTATTTCACCTAATGGCAGAGTAATTGATTTTTTTCCTTGAATATTAAGATTTTCACTAAGATTCTTTTCTTGAGTCGGAACGTAAAAATTACTTTGGTCTATTATTTCGTATCCAAAAATCCTGCAGATTTTTATAAATATTTTCTTAAAAAAACTTGTTTTTATTTGGTTTTTTTGTTCTTTCATAGGCTCTTATTCAAGTGATTTAATCATGAAGACTTAGTCTTTTTGCATGAAAGACTCTTATTATCCAGTACAGAACAAGGCCTAATGGTCCTGTAAAATATACCAAAATTAGCGGAACAAATATTAAACTACGGCTCATATTGTATTTAATTCCATCTCTAGATATCCACGATCCTAAGAAAAGATTTAAAGCTACAAAATGTAACCAAAAAATAAGTAAAAAACTTTCAGTGGCAAATACCGCATATAGGCTATCTAAGCCTAAATATAATCTAAAAACATCAAATATTGGTTCGTCCAACAAAATAGTTTGATAAATTACGTAAACATAGGCTGTAGACAAAATAAGAGGCAAGATTATTGAATTGACAAAAAATTGAGTAACTTTAGAATTTGGAATAATAATCAACATAATCCAAAATGGTAAAATACCAAAGCTTGTCCACACATATATATTTTCAAATGTTAAATACGCTTGAAATTGGATTAGCATATAATTTTTAATAAGCAATATAGTATATAAAAAACATGAATCCTATAAAAAATAAGAAAGATCTGGAAACAACAATTGATGATATAAGAAATTTTGCCTATTTGTATTTAGAAAAATACAGTTCATCAAAACAACAATTAAGGACATATTTATTCAAAAAACTTATTAAAAAAAAACAAAAAATATCTAGCAAAAAGGAAATTTTCAATTTAATAGATACTGTAATTTTCTCACTAGTCGATCAAAAATTTTTAAGTGATGAGTATTATTCAGATGCGAAATCCAAAGCATTCTTGAGAAGAGGTTATTCGTTAAATAAAATTAGATATAATTTAATTAAAAGGGGAATTGATGAAAAGTATATTAAGGCTAGCATTTCTAAGATTAAAGAAAATGAGTCGGATCCTGATTTTTTTTCTGCAATAAAAATATGTAAAAGAAGGAGAATAGGACCCTGTAGAGAAGAAAGTAATAGACCATTATTTTATAAAAAAGATATTTCAATTCTGGCAAGATCTGGTTTTAGCTACGAAATATCGAAAAAAGTTTTAGAAATACCCATAAAAGAATTTAAAAAATTCTGTACGATGCTCTAAATTGTAACTATTTTTTATTATTTTTAGATAAATAATAATCTAATCTTTTTTTTAGTGATTTTTTTACATAGAGGAAAAATAATACACCAAATATAGTAACCAATATCACTATGGTAAGTGTTGTTTTTAACATTCTTAATATGAAATAGTCTAACTCTTATGTTATGAACTGCCTAGTAGACTTTTATTCTGGTTAATATATTGGAACCATTCTTTTCGGCTCATCCTTTTGCAATAATAGTCACGCTTCTTGCAACCTGTATTGATTTTTATTTTGGGTAACAATGATTTTGCAAGAGCAGGATTATCATTGAGCTTTCTTTTGCAATAAAAATCATACTTTCTACATCTTTCACTAAGTTTATTTTTAGGCTCGTAAGTTTGTTCCAATATTTTGCCAGGTTCATTTTTGGGCGCATAAGATTGTTTTATGATGTCTCCCTTAAGCGATGCTATTGTGTGTTCTGCTATTGTTTTTCCAGTACTTTTTTTCACCACGTAATTAGCTCCAGTAGTAACACCTGTCTGTATTAATGACGCTGTACTGAAACCTGATGATATAGGTCCTATTAAGGCTAGGGGTGCCATAAAACACCCAGAGACCGTCACACCAAGCACTGCTATTACAAACAATCTTTTAATCATCGACTCCCTTTTATTTATAAGCTTATAGTTTTTATAAATAAAAAAAAAGATGCAAATTAACTAATTTATACACAACTTAAAGTTGTAATTATTTTTCTAAACTCAAAGCTCTTTTCGCTATTATTGGTAGATTTTTGTAATTTTCCTTTCCATACAGGAATTTTTTTTCATCATGTGTAGTTATGTATCCTCCAGCATGTTCTAAAATTGCATGTCCAGCAGCTATATCCCATTCCCAAGCTCTAGCTTTTGCAGCATAAATATCGGCTTCGCCTGCTGCCAAAATACAAAACTTTAAAGAGCTAGACATTTTAAGCATTTGTGAAACTTTATATTTTTTATAAATATCTATAATTTCATTTGGAGTTGTTCCTGAGTGTTCTAACCCTATTATTTCATCGGTATTTATTTTTTTACAATTTAAATCTACTTTTTTTCCATTATTAATTTCAAAAGCAAGACCTTTACCATAAGAAAAAAATAATCTATTTTTTGCTGGGGCATAAACGATACCAAGAGCAGGCTTTAAATCAATTATTAGAGCTGCATTTAAAGTATATTCATCACTTTTCCTTATATAATCTCTAGTTCCATCTATTGGATCGATTAACCAAAAAGTTTTATCTTCATTTTTAATGTTTAAATCAACCGTTTCTTCAGAAACAATAGGTATATTTGGAGTAAGACTTTTTATTTTAGTTCTTAAAAGTTTATCAACAGCTAAATCGCCATCAGTTACGGGTGATTTATCAGCTTTAATTGTAATTTTTGCTCCTCGATGACTAATTTCTTTAGCAATTTTTCCGGCCTTTAAGAACGTATCAATGAGATTTTTAGTAATATTTTTTAAATTTAAATTATTCAATTTTATTAATTCTTTCTAAAATAATTTCTTCACTATTTATAACCTTCTTTCCAACATTTTCAAAATTAACCGTTACCTTGTTTTTGATTACCGATTGGATTTGGCCGGTTCCCCAACTTGTATTTTTAGGGTTAATTACAAAATCTCCAGGCTCATAATTTAAAAACATTTGTGGAAAAGTATCATTTTATGTAATAAAACAAATACATTATTTTATGAATAATGTAGCAAAAAAAACAAATTCCTTGGGCTTTTTAAAGCATCCAAAAGATACAAAAGTGGTTGTAGCCATGTCCGGAGGAGTTGATTCATCTACAGTAGCCGGTTTAATGAAAAAAGAAGGTTACAATGTAGTTGGTATTACTCTTAAACTTTATGATGATGCAAAATCTTCAAAAAAAAGTAAACAATGTTGCGCAGGTCAAGATATCTTAGATGCAAAAAGAGTATCCCGGCAATTAAATATTGATCATAAAATTTTATACTATCAAAAGAGATTTAAAAAAGATGTTATTGATTCATTTGTTGATAGCTACCTTGTTGGGGAAACACCTATACCATGTGTGAAATGTAATCAAACTGTAAAATTTAGAGACCTATATGCTTATGCACGGGAGTTAAATGCAGATGCTTTAGTTACTGGACATTATGTTAATAGAATTCAAAACAATGGAAATGCAGAGATGTATAGAGCAGCTGATTTAACAAGAGATCAAAGTTATTTTCTTTTTACAACTACTCAGGAGCAGCTTAATTTTTTAAGATTTCCCTTGGGGGTTTTGAATAAAGAAGAAACACGCAAAATAGCTTCAGAACTTAATTTAAATGTTGCAGATAAACCAGATAGCCAAGATATATGCTTTGTACCTAATGGGAATTACGCTTCAGTAATTAATAAATATAAACCAGAATCTTTTAAAGAAGGAGATATTTTGGACACAAAAGGTAAAGTAATTGGAAAACACGAAGGGATAATTAATTTTACAATTGGTCAAAGAAAAGGCATTGGCATTTCTCATAAAGAGCCCTTGTATGTAGTAAACATTATAGCTAAAGAAAATAAAGTTATTGTAGGAAATAGAGAAGCTTTATCTATTAAAAAAATTTATTTAAAAGATATAAATTTTTTAAGTGACATTGAGAATCACAGTGACGGTTTATTTATTAAAGTAAGATCAACAGGGAAATTAATTAAAGCTAAAGTAAATTTAGATAAAACTAAGACAGAGGTTAATTTAGAGGAAAATGAAATAGGAATATCACCTGGACAAGCTTGTGTATTTTATTCAAAAAATAGATTTGGGGATAAAGTTTTAGGAGGAGGATGGATAAGTAAGACAGTCAATAATTATTTATCCACATGACTAACAGTTTCAAGTTGTAATTAAGTAAAACAACTAGATAGTGATTTAAAAATTTTTCTTAATGTGATGTAATGATTTCGACTTAAGAGGCAACTCTTAACTGGCCAGATAAGGAAAGACCGAGAGGTTCAAGCTTATCGGGCAGAAAACGGGGGGCAGTAGTACTAAACAGCTCCCGCGGCAGTGACGAAGGTAGTACT
>JYMV01003706.1_pt1 | contig 12083 bp, 9 predicted proteins | sample 338911 | NCBI WGS metagenome assembly JYMV01 (sample SAMN03354496, study PRJNA234377) | hydrothermal vent metagenome | biome: Deep sea; feature: Hydrothermal plumes at the Eastern Lau Spreading Center, Western Pacific Ocean; material: Seawater | place: Tonga | collected 2009 | depth 2000 m m | reverse complement strand
GGTCATGCCTGCTAACGAATTGATGAGATTCTCAGCTCGCACCGTTCCCTTGCTCTTGTCATCGCCTCGCTTAATCAACCCTTTGACGTCGCCGGTGGGATCGCCAAGCGGAAAGAGGAATGCCACCGGCGCGCTACTCTCCTGTGCACTCCCCGCATGAATATGAGCCTGGGTGACCCCCGTAATGTTAAAGCACTGCAGTTTATATTTCACCTCGGTCATGGGAACCAGTTCGAGATAAAGCTGACAGGTTCCATCGGTCTCGATCCCGTCGCCCGGATTTGTTACTTCCTGGCTTCCGGTCGCGCTGGCAAAGGCCACATGATCAGCCCAGGCCTGTGAAGCAGAAAATGCAAACACCAATCCTATTGTGAGGATCATTACCTTGAACTTCTTCATCGTTGCTCTCCTTTCGTCATCGCTTTGTATACAAGGCCCATCGCAGTGATAGAAAAGTATATGCTCGGCCATAGTGACAACAGCAAGCCTATTGTCTGTTGATGGTATGTTGCGGTTCGTCCAGGATTGAGGCTGACGGAGTGCTGTGTTAAGGTCCAGCCAGGGTACGCGGAAGGGAGTACATCGTGGAATATCGAGTTTTAGGGAAAACCGACCTCAAGGTTTCCATCTTGTGTTTAGGAACCATGCAATTCGGGTGGACGGCTGATGAAAATACGTCGCATGCGATTCTCGACGCATTTGTGGACGCGGGAGGGAATTTTATCGATACGGCGAATGTCTACAGCAGGTGGTCACCCGACAGCTATGCAGGAAAGTCCGAGGAGATCATCGGGCGTTGGCTGGAAAGGCGAGGAAATCGAAATAATATTATATTGGCTACCAAGGTTCACGCCCGCATGTGGGACGGACCGGATGGTGATGGTCTCAGCCGTGCCCATATCCTGAAAGCCGTTGACGGAAGCCTCGCCCGCCTCAAGACTGACTATATTGATCTCTATCAGACTCACGATACTGACCCCGCAATCGCTCATGAAGAAACTCTCGGCGCGATGGATACCCTGGTCACACAAGGAAAGGTCAGATGCGCCGGATGCTCGAATTATGCCGCCAAAGATCTCAAACAGGCACTCTCAGCAAGCCGTAACGAGGGCGTCATACGGCTCGAAAGCCTTCAGCCGTATTACAATCTTGCAGACAACTCGGAATGTGGCCCTGACCTTCTCGAGTTGTGTCAGAAAGAACAGATTGGGATCATGCCGTATTCTCCATTGGCAATGGGATTCCTGACGGGAAAGTACAAGCAGGGAGAAACCCTTCCGGATTCAATACGAATCGAGACGGTGAAGAAGAAGTTTCTGAACCCCCGCGGGTTCGAGATTCTCAATGAGGTTCTTGCAGTTGCAACGGATCGTCATGTCCCGCCGGCAACCGTTGCCCTCGCCTGGCTGCTGAGCAATCCAGCCATCACCTCGCCAATCATCGGTGCCAATACCCTTGACCAGCTTGCGGAAAGCATTCCTGCAGGGATGTTTAAGCTAACGGATGAAGAAGTACAGAGACTGAGCACAGTCGCTGGGCAGTAGTACATGCCAACCCAGCCTTCGTATTTCTGACAGCCTAGAACGCTGTTTTTACGAACACCCCGCGCTTGCTTCGTAGCAATTGTCACATTGCAGGCAGGTTCCGGTTCTGACCAATCTAAAGAGTCGACAGTTAGGGCAAGGGTCGCCTTCGTATCCTTTCATGCGTGCCACTCGCAGCTCGGTGGCCGTCACGGTCTTCTGCACAACCTCCAACACCTGGTGTACATCACCATTGCCGTTGTTGCCATGACCGTTTTCGTTCCCATTGCCTGATCGTCTCCGTGCTGGAAAGAGATCTGTGCTGATAGCCGCATCAGCAAGTTCATGTTCATCTGGGGAGACTTCATCGAGACATTCCGGATCTTTCTTTACGGAATCCCCTCGGAGATCCTCTTCAACCACTTGCGCGAGATCGTCCCGTCCAAGATAGGTAATTGCCAATTCACGGAAGATGTAATCGATAATCGACGTACTCATTTTAATGCGGTCGTTCATTCCCACCGGTCCATTGGGCTCAAACCGTGTGAACACGAAGGCGTCGACAAAACGTTCCAGTGGTACACCGTGCTGGAGTCCCAGTGACACCGCAATGGCAAAACAATTCATCAGGCTTCTGAACGCGGCCCCTTCTTTATGCATATCGAGGAATATCTCACCTATGGTGCCGTCCTCATACTCACCGGTTCGAAGATACAGTTTGTGTCCCCCGATCACCGCTTTCTGGGTGTAGCCCAATCTTCGTCCGGGTAATGGCCGTCGCTTTGCCAAGTACCTCACCAGGATTCGATGGCTGAGTTCTTCCACCACCGATACGGTAGCCGGCGCTACCACCGGCTCAGCAGCAGTTTCTTCGACATCGCCTACATCGATCGACGCACTCAGCGGCTGGCTCAGCTTCGATCCGTCGCGATAGAGTGCGACCGCTTTGAGCATGCTCCGCCATCCGAGAATGTATGAGGCCATCACATCCTCAACTGTGGCTTCAGCGGGTAAATTAATCGTTTTGCTGATTGCTCCACTGATGAAGGGTTGCGCCGCTGCCATCATCTGAATATGGGCCGTGACCGCCAGGAACCGCTTCCCAACGCGTCCACATTTGTTGGCACAGTCAAAGACCGCTAGGTGTTCTGGCTTGAGATGAGGAGCCCCTTCGACGGTCATGGTGCCGCAGCAATAGTCATTTGCGGCATCAATCTGGGCCCGGGTAAATCCGATCACTTTCAGCAGATTGAAGCTGGGCGTTCCGATGTGTTCGCTGGCAATCCCAAGGTTTTCTCGGCAAAACTCCTCGCCAAGCGTCAAAGGATTCAGCACAAACGAAATGTCGAATGCCTGTTCCAAGGAGGCTTCGAGGCGGTCAATGGCGGCGTTGTCAAACCCTTTCTCCCGGAGCGTCTCATGATTGATTTCAGGAGCGCCCTTGAGCGTCCTGCGCCCGGTCGCATAGGCGACAATCTCTTGGATTTCGATCTCCGAGTACCCGAGTTTGGTCAATGCTGGAGGCAGACTCTGATTGATGATTTTAAAGTATCCTCCTCCCGCAAGTTTCTTGAACTTTACGAGCGCGAAATCCGGCTCGATCCCGGTGGTATCACAGTCCATCACCAAACCGATTGTTCCGGTCGGTGCGATACAGGTTGTCTGCGCATTGCGATACCCATGCGTCTCTCCCAGTTCCAGCGCACGGTCCCACGCGTCGCGCGCGCCCACTAATAACTCCGGAGGGCAATGGGCGACATCGATGCCTTTGGGCGCAATTCCAAGGTTCTCGTATTCCTCAGGCGCGGCATCATGAGCGGCACGACGATGGTTACGCATCACTCGTAACATGTGTTCTCTATTTTTCTCGAAGCCGGCGAAGGGGCCAAGCTCCGCGGCTATTTCCGCTGACGTGGCATACGATTCGCCTGTCAGGATCGCTGTAATCCCGCTACATATCGCAAGCGATTCAACCGAATCATACGGAATGCCCTGGCGCATCAACATCGACCCGAGATTGGCATATCCCAAACCCAGGGTACGAAACACATAGCTCTTCTCGGCAATGGTCCGGCTTGGAAACGATGCCATGAGCACACTAATCTCAAGCACGATGGTCCAAATCCGAACGGCGTGCTTGAAACCATCGAGATCAAACGACCCGTCGGTGTTCACGAATTTTCCAAGGTTCAATGATGCGAGGTTACACGCGGTGTCATCAAGAAACATATATTCTGAACAGGGATTCGACGCGTTGATACGCCCATCCTCCGGACAGGTATGCCAGTCATTGATCGTCGTGTCGTATTGAATACCCGGATCCGCGCAGATCCACGCGGCCCATGAAATGCGATCCCACAGTTCTCGTGCCTTGACGGTTTTTGCCACTGCACCATCGGTCCGCTGTCGCAACGCCCAATCGCCATCCTTTTCAAGCTCTTGGAAAAATTCATTGGGCACGCGGATACTGTTGTTTGAATTTTGCCCTGCGACGGTCTGGTACGCTTTGCTGTCCCAATTGGTGTCATATTCATGAAACACAAAATGGGTAAATCCTTCTCGCGCATAGGCGAACATGCGTTGGATATAGGCGTCGGGGACATACTCTCGACGTGCCGCGTGCACCGCGTGTCTGAGAACCTGATTTTTCTTCACATCTGTTTGGACTTGCGGATGGCCGTTCCCGTTTTTGACGTAGCATGCCTGTAACACTTCGTTGAGCATGCGCGCGCAGATCTTCGAGCCGGTGACCATCGCCGCAACTTTTTGTTCTTCGATGACCTTCCAGTCGATAAACTCCTCAACATCAGGATGGTCAAGATCCAAACACACCATCTTCGCGGCGCGTCGGGTGGTCCCACCGGATTTGATGGCCCCCGCGGCGCGATCGCCAATTTTTAGGAACGACAAGAGTCCAGATGATTTCCCGCCTCCAGACAACCGTTCCCCACTCCCTCGAAGATTTGAGAAATTGGTTCCCGCGCCCGATCCGTATTTGAACAGACGAGCTTCTCGAACCCATAAATCCATGATCCCGCCGTCGTTGACCAGATCATCGTTGATCGACTGAATGAAGCAAGCGTGTACTTGGGGACGCTCGTAGGCGTTCTCTGTCTTGCGAACCTTGCCGGTTTTCGGATCCGTATAAAAATGCCCCTGAGACGGGCCCACGAGGTCATAGGCATAGTTAAGGCCGGTGTTAAACCACTGCGGCGAGTTTGGTGCAGCCATCTGGGTCGCCAGCATGAAACAGACTTCGTCGTAAAAGGCGCTGGCATCCTGGTCGGTCTGAAAGTACCCTCCCTCCTTTCCCCACTGGGTCCAACACCCCGCAAGCCGATGGAACACCTGACGGGCATCATGTTCACCCCCCAACACAGGTTTCCCGTTCGACTCCTTCTTCGTTTTCCCATTTGCATGCGCCTGGGGAACGCCGGCTTTACGTAAGTATTTTTGCGCGAGGATATCAACCGCAAGCTGGGACCAGTCTGCGGGTATATCCAGCTGGTCCATATGAAAGACGACGGAACCGTCTGGATTTCGGATTTCTGAGGAGCGCTTGGTAAATTGAATGTCTTTGTAAGGGCTGGCTCCCTCTTGCGTAAACCGCCTTTGGATCCTCATATGTACCCTCCACTACCGCAATAGATTTCTCAGACGTTACTGAAGAAAACCATGCAAATCAGAAGGATACAGGATAAACGAAACACCACTAAATAGCCAATACTTTTTTTAATTAAATACTAGATACTGTGGTTTTCCTGTTGATAACAAATCGTTGTCCTGTGGAAATTTACGTATTTTCTGTTGAGGAGGCTGTGAACAAAAGGGCATGATGGTCCGCCATAACTCCCACAAAGGATATGCAATACGGTGTTGACACGCCTTTCATGCGGTCCCTATACGATGCCTTCATGTTGACACCATTGCATCTGCATTCCTATAGTCTCACCCATGCGTCATCGTCCTTCACTTCGAGAGAAGCTGCATGAACCCGGGCTTCTTGCTGCGGTTGGGTCTCACGATGCCCTCAGCGCCAAACTCATTGAGGAAGCGGGTTTCGACGCCATCTGGGCTGGGGGGTTCGGGATTTCCGCTGCCCAAAAATGTGTCCCAGATGCCAGCGGCCTGACTATGACGGAGACCCTTGATGTCTCCAAAAACCTTGCCGAGGCTGCAAATATCCCGGTCATCGTGGATGGTGACACGGGGTATGGTAATGCCATCAACGTGATGCGAACGGTTGCTGATTTTGAAAAGGCTGGTATCGCTGGACTCTGTATCGAGGACAATGTCTTCCCCAAACGGTGCAGTTTCTATGCTGGCGTCAAACGTGAACTGGTGAGTGTTGAGGAGTTTGCTGGGAAGATCCGTGCAGCGAAAGCCGCACAGGCTGGATCCGATTTTGTCGTCATTGCACGTACGGAAGCACTCATTGCCGGGTGGGGCATGGCCGAGGCTCTTCGGCGGGCTGATGCCTACGCAGAAGCCGGGGCCGATGCCATTCTTGTCCATTCTAAATCGTCGACATTTGACGAGCTTCGTGCCTTCGCATCGACATGGAATATCGTGAAACCATTGGTGATCGTTCCAACGATCTTTCCTGACGTTACCGAGTCAGAACTCGAAAAGGCAGGGTTTAAATTGGTGATCTACGCCAACCAGCTCCTGCGTGCGATTATCAAGACATCGCGTGAATCACTCGAAGTGCTCCGCAAGGGGCAGGCAGCCGCACATCTTTCGGACCGCATCGTGCCGCTGAAAGACGTCTATCAGATCGTGGGCGTGTCACAGCTCGAGTCCGATGAACGAAACTTTCTTCCCGTTGGTGCGGAGGATGTTACGGCAGTCATCGTGGCTGCTGGATTCGACCAGAATCTTATGCCCTTGATCAAAGATCGGCCAAAGTGCTTGCTTGATATCAAGGGGCAATCCATCCTCGAACATCAAATTACTGCCCTCAACGAATGCAATATCAAGCGCATTGCGGTGGTTCGGGGTTACCTCAAGGACACCATCACCATTCCAAACTTACGATATTACGACAATGATGACTATGAAAACACCGGTGAACTGTTCTCGCTGTTCTCTGCAGAACCGGAGCTGACCGGAAAAGTGATCGTGATGTACTCGGACATTGTATTTGAACCTGTGATTCTGGAAAAACTCTTACGGAGTCCTGCAGACGTGACGTTGGTTGTGGATCACGCCTGGTATGACAATAAACGCGAAGGCCTGGCGCCTCCGCATCTGAATCCAGACTTGGTGAAGCTCAAGACGGCCCCGACCGCAGCGTACCGCTTCGTTCCTGATGATGATTTTCCCATGGTAGAACACATTGGCCAACAGTTGGATCATGATCAGGCGCATGGAGAATTTATTGGGATGGCTATGTTTTCGGAGCAGGGGACTGAATGCCTCAAGCAGGGATACCACACGGCACTCGAACAGTATAAAGGGAAGGCCTTTCACGAATCACCGACGCTTCGCGAAGCGGCTTTCACGGATATGGTTCAAGAACTTATCGGAGCCGGCCTTGAAGTGGCCTGTGTCAAAATTTACAAAGGCTGGATGGAAGTTGATACCTTTGAGGACTATCAGCGTGCGTGGGCAACGATTCGGAAATGATCACTGCGCGATGAGAAACGAACCGTTCTAAACGTGAGTGGCGAGGCCAATTCCCGGTCAGGAACGCGTGACATAGGTCTGCTCAACTCGCCCGTCGCTTCATCAACCATTTCAAACGACGCCGGCTGGCTTCACGTTCCTTCTTCTTTTTCCGCATGCTTGGCTTTTCATAAAATCGCCGGCGTTTGAGCTCCCGAAAGAGGCCCTCCCCGGCAAGTTTCTTTTTCACGACTTTCAATGCCTTCTCGACATTATTGTTAAATACCCGAATTTCCATGAGCGTGGTTACCCCCTGTGTTGAGTTACGCTGATTTGACGTCGGTGTCCTGATGTGGGATCAAAACCGCCTGTCCGGATCCCGAGATGGTCTCTTCGGTGATGACGCATTCCTTGATGTCCTTACGCGATGGAAGATCGTACATCAGATTGAGCAGCGCCTCTTCCATAATCGATCGAAGTCCTCGTGCTCCGGTTTTGCGAGAATACCCCTTTTTTGCAATGGCCGAGAGCGCACTCTCGGTGAACCTGAGCTTCACTTTTTCAAAGGAGAATAGCTTTTCGTATTGCTTGGTCAGGGCATTGCGAGGTTCACGGAGAATTCGCATGAAGGCTTTTTCGTCCAGCGAGTCGAGTGTCGCGATGACCGGAAGCCGGCCGACGAATTCTGGAATGAGCCCATAATTGAGTAAGTCCTCTGGTTGGATTTTCTGTAATATATTTCCGGTGGTTTGGTCCTTGGGCCCAACGACGTTGGCGCCAAACCCAAGTGTTTTCTGATTCACACGTCGCCGAATGATGTCGTCGATCCCAACAAATGCACCGCCGCAAATGAATAGTATATTTGTCGTATCCACCTGAATAAACTCCTGGTGCGGGTGCTTGCGTCCTCCCTGTGGTGGAACATTTGCTACCGTGCCCTCAATCAGCTTCAACAATGCCTGTTGGACACCTTCCCCAGATACGTCCCGCGTAATCGATGGGCTGTCGCTTTTGCGGCTGATTTTGTCAATTTCGTCAACGTAGACGATGCCGCGTTCTGCGCGCTCAACATCATAATCCGCCGCCTGAAGGAGTTTCAGAATGATGTTTTCGACATCGTCCCCGACGTATCCGGCCTCAGTCAGTGTCGTGGCATCGGTAATGGTGAAGGGAACATCAAGAATGCGCGCAAGGGTCTGCGCGAGTAACGTCTTTCCGGTTCCGGTTGGCCCGATAATGAGGATGTTCCCTTTGTGGAGTTCTACATCATCAATCGTGCTCGCCGCGACGCGTTTGTAGTGGTTGTGAACGGCAACGGAGAGGATCTTCTTGGCTCGGTCTTGCCCGATGACATATTGGTCGAGAATCTTTCGAATTTCTGCCGGTTTGACCAGCCGTCCGGCAATCGCCTCTCGCTCTTCCTCACACTCCTCTGCGATGATATCGTTGCACAAATCGACGCATTCGTCGCAAATGTAGACCACAGGTCCGGCAATCAGCTTGTGGACTTCGTCCCGACCCTTGCCGCAAAAGGAGCATCGAAGTTGCTCCTGTCCTTTGTCTGCTTTTGCCATATGGGTCTCCCTATGTCGACTCGTTCTTGCGCGCGTCACCCATGCGTGAAATGACTTCATCAATCAGGCCGTACTCGCGACATTCCTCTCCGTTCAAGAAGTAATCTCGCTCGGTATCCGCTCGGATTTTTTCAATCGTTTGCCCGGTATGGTGGACAAGGATTTCGTTCAGCCGTTGACGCATCTTTAAAATCTCTTTGGCCTGAATATCGATATCCGTAGCCTGCCCCTGAAAGCCTCCCATGGGTTGATGAATCATAATTCTCGCATTGGGCAACGCAAACCGCTTCCCCTTCGTCCCTGCCGCCAGGAGTAGGGCACCCATACTGGATGCCTGTCCCACACAGATTGACGAGATCGGAGACTTGATATATTGCATGGTGTCATAAATCGCAAGGCCCGCGGTGACCATGCCTCCTGGAGAGTTGATATAGATGCTGATATCTTTTTCTGGATCTTCGGCTTCCAAGAACAATAATTGCGCAATGACGAGATTCGAAACGTTATCATCAATCGGCTCACCGACGAAGATGATTCGGTCCTTCAATAACCGTGAGTAAATGTCGTACGCGCGCTCTCCGCGACTGGACTGTTCGATGACCATCGGAATTAACATTCGGGTTGCTCCTTACGTAACATGCTCAGTCTTGAATGTGTGCGTGGGCGTAGACATACTGGATGGCTTTTTGATGCAGCAGCCGGGCTTTGAAACGCTGGACCCCACGATCTCCTCCGGCGTAGACCTTCCGTTTCACCTCCGCGAGGGAAATCTTCATCTGTTCAGCAAGGCGCTTGTATTCGGTGTCGATTTCGTCATCCGATAATTTCAAACCTTGCTCTTTTGCAATCGCATCGAGAATCAATCGTGCTTTGACCTGCATCGTGGCCGTTTCCTGAATATTTGATTGCAATGTTCGCAGCTTCTCCTGTTGCTCAGGATCGGGTTCATTCACATGTTGGTGTATGTGTGCCGCATCGGCGTCCCCATGATCATGCTGATGATCGTGTTCCAGGTGCTGCACGGCGAGCGCCATCTCCTCTTGGAGGAGAGACGGAGGAACATCAAAGGTGTGTGAGTCGACAAGGTGTTTCATGAGCTGATCTTTGTACAGTTTTTCGGTGTCGTGTTCTAATTGTGACTCCAGTCCTTCCCGCACCTTCTTTTTGAGTTCCTCCAATGACGTCATCCCCAAATCGGTCGCGAATTCGTCATCAAGTTCAGGTAACACTGCCGTCTTCACTTCGCGAATGTGCATCGCGAGCGTGACAGGTTTACCGCTCAGGGCAGAACGTGACGGGTCTTTGGGATAGGTACCAGTCACATCAATAGCATCACCTTTTCGCCGTGCGATGAGTTGAGGATCGAGTTCCGTACCCATATACGAACTTTTGGAACCGAGGTGGATGAGAACCCCCGTTTGCGTGAGGGCCTCAATTGGTCGACCTCCCACAAAACCTTGGATGTCAATGCTCACAAAATCACCTTTGACTGTCTCTCGCTCTTCCGTGACTGTGTGTAACTCAGCCTGGCGATGTCGCAGCGTGTCAAGAGCTTTCTCCTCGTCTTCTGTCGTGATCGTGCGTGTCGTTTTGCTTAGTGGGATCCCAACAATATCATTGATTTCAAAACGTGGCTCAATCTCAACGGTTGTGGTGAAGGAGAATGCCTTATCCTCTTGTATGGCCGTATGGTCAATGGACGGAAATTCGACCCTGATTGGGTGTATCCCGGCTTCCTTAACTGCACGACGGGAATAGTCAGGAACAAGCTTCTGTACGACATCCTCCGCCACGGCATGCGCATATCTTCTCTCCAGGAGAGCCCGTGGTGCCTTTCCCGGTCGAAACCCGGGGACGCGAACTCGTTTTCTGAGATCGGTATAGGCACGGGCAAACTCTTTCTTAACATCGTCTTCGGAAATCTCGATGGTAAGCGTGTGCCTCACCGAACTGATTTCACCAACATCTACTTTCATCAACTCTCCAAATGGGTCCCAATACGACGTGTGAGAACTGGTGCGAGAGGAGGGACTCGAACCCTCACGGTTCCCCACAAGATCCTAAATCTTGCGCGTCTGCCTATTCCGCCACTCTCGCCCCAGGCTCAAGACTGGCAATCTCCACATCTACCCCATGGGAAGGCGGAAAGTCAAGCCAGAAGCGCCTTCTCGCGCCCATGTTCACCTTTCGTGGCTCCACGCTGCTGTCCGATTCCTTCACCCCGAACGTGAAGAAGCTGCGCGTTCATTTGTCGCACGAAACAAGACGATAATTTTGGTCGCGTTTCTGGGTTTCGCGCAGAAGAAACCATTGTTTTTGCCGGTTGACACCCTGAATGGCATAGAGATACTATGCTTTGTTCCTGCACGATTTTGAACCCTATATGCAGAAGAAAACCCTCGGGATCCTCCTTTCAACCCCCCCAACACACAAGAACACCACAATTACCCTTGGGCTCCTTCGAGTCGCAGGCCAGCGAGGCATCCTCGTTTCATTGTATCTCATTGACGATGGGGTGCATCATATCACCACCCCTTCCATCTTCGACTTTCGAAGTCCCCATGTCAGACTCTTCGTCTGCGCCTATGGCTGCATGCAGCGACAACTTCCGACCTCATCTGACGATAAAGAAATTACCTTTTGCGGACTCGTCATTCTATCCAACATCGTTCGTGGCACTGATCGTTTTCTTGCGCTCAATTAACTACATCCCATGAGCCCTATATGACACCAGCCATCTTATTCCTCATTCGAAGCGATCCGACCTCCACACACCGTTCAATTGAAGGCCTCAGGATTGCGCTGTCTTTCCTCGCAAGCTGGGAATCCGCTCACGTCATCCTGGTGAATCACGCCGTGGCTCTTCTCTCCAAGGATATCGACGATATGTGCGATAGCGATACATTGGAAAAGCTTCTCCCGACTTTCAAAGACATGGAAACACCGTTCTATGTTGAGAAAGAAGCATCCCGGCAGATAGATTTCGATCCTGGTTTTTCAATCCACCCCATCTCACATGCTCAAATATCTGACATGATTGCCCACACATCTTATTCCATGGTTTTCTGACCACGTGAAGCACATCCTACACCTCATCACGAACACGGTTGAGCCCACGCTCCAAGCGACCCTTCAGTCTCAAAGCAAAACTACAGACCATCGAATTACCATAGTCACAACCTGGAATCCAGCAGAAATTATCGTTTCTTCTGATACCCCAATATTTTCACTCGCGGATGCCGAGGATCCCGAGTTTAATTCGTTGAAGCCCATGAATACCTCGAGACTAATAGGGTATGAAGGACTTATGGATCTTATTTTTGAAGCTGAGACAATTGTTGCCTGGTAACACTATTGGGTGTACCGTGATAATCTCCTT
>JYMV01027557.1_pt1 | contig 12084 bp, 10 predicted proteins | sample 338911 | NCBI WGS metagenome assembly JYMV01 (sample SAMN03354496, study PRJNA234377) | hydrothermal vent metagenome | biome: Deep sea; feature: Hydrothermal plumes at the Eastern Lau Spreading Center, Western Pacific Ocean; material: Seawater | place: Tonga | collected 2009 | depth 2000 m m | reverse complement strand
AAATGCGGGAAAAAAGGTGAGCAAACGATCCATTGAAAAGAGGATCGTCCTTTAATTTACACCGGAGATTTAGTCTGATACTGAGGTGCCGGGGATGAAAGTGGTTTTTATGGGAAATCCTAGTTTTGCGATTCCCAGTCTTGAAAAATTGACTAAAAGCCGCCATGAAGTCATGGGTGTCGTATCAAATCATCCCAAACCCATGGGCCGCCAAAAAAATATGAAGTATACAGCTGTAGGTGAATATGCTCATCAGCGCGAAGTGACACTCTTGGAGCCAGTGTCTTTACACAACGAAAAAATAATATCGCAACTTAATTCGTTTAAAGCGGATGTATTTGTAGTGGTTGCTTATCGAATTTTACCTAAATCCATCTTTGCTATCCCGAAATTAGGCTCAATAAATCTCCACGCGTCACTCCTGCCTGAATATCGAGGGGCAGCACCGATTCAATGGGCATTAATGAATGGTGAAAAATATACCGGGGTGACCACTTTTTTTATTAACCCAAAAGTGGATACCGGAGATATTCTTCTGCAGAAAAAAATAGATATTCATGATAGTGATGATTTTGGAACACTGTCTGAAAAACTGAGTCGGATAGGCGCTGATTTAATTATTAATACCTTAGAATTAATGGAAGAAGGGAAAGTCCAGCCAGCCAGCCAGGATATGGACCTAGCTACCCAGGCTCCAAAAATATCGAAGGAGATGACTACGATAAACTGGAATTGGCCTGCATTAAAAATACATAACTGGATTCGAGGTTTATCCCCTAAACCCGGAATGTTCACCTCCTTGAATGGCCAGCGTATACGGGTGTTTAAAACGGTTGTGATTGATGATTTAGAACAACGCATGCCGGGAGTCGTACAGAATCGATCCAGAGATGAACTAATCATTTCAACCGGGGCAAACCATTTGTCAATTATAGAATTGCAGCAGGATGGCCGAAAGCGTTTGCAGATTGCTGAATTTTTGCGGGGACATACTATTTCCATTGGAGAAGCTTTCACTTGGTAAAATATCCATCTCGCCGAACAGCTTCTTATATTTTGACCCAATTTGATATCACTCAACAGCAGCTCAAGAAAATTCAACATGAGACTTACAATAAACTGAAACTCGCAGGTGAAACACGGGCTCGGAGTACGGTTTTGGTTAATGATGTGGTCCGTTTGAAGGGCAGATTGGATTATATTATGGAAACTATGTCAGGGAGAAAAATGAATCAGTTACAGCCAGATCTGCGATCTTTGTTGAGGATTGGTTGTTACGAATTGCTCTTTGATGACCATGTCCCGGAATATGCTGCGATTCACTCATCTGTTGATTTGACGAAAGAATTAATAAATAAAAAGGCAGCCGGCCTGACTAACGCGGTACTACGCAAAATACTGCGGCAGCTTGAAAGTGATCCTCAATGGCTGGCGAATCTATCGATGAAACCTGAATGGCAATCCTTCCCCAAGTGGATGATTAAAAAATGGGAAAAACAATTTGGCGAAAAAGTCACTATTAAATTATGTCAAACCTATAATCAACCGGTGCCCATGTTTCTAAGGCTTAACCAGGGCAGGATGAAACTGAAATCTGCCATTAAGAATTTGGCAGTGGAGGGAATTGTCGCTGAAAAATACGAATCCCTACCAGACTTTTTAAGGGTAACTAAAGGGCAAAGCAAAGTTCTATATACACCGTTATTTACATCCGGTATCGTATCTGTCCAGGACCCCGCATCCGCTGCTATTATTCATTTGCTGGAACCGAAACCCGGGGAAACAGTTTTAGATGTATGTGCAGCACCAGGAACAAAATCACTTATGATAGCCGAGATGGTGACCTCTAAAGGCACTGTTTTAGCATCTGACAGAGATAAAACCAGAGTGGACGCAGGTATCCGGGACATGGAAAGGCATCAACTGCGAAACATACATTGGTCTGTTCTCGATGCACTGGAAAATAATTTTCCTTCTTCAAAGAAAATCTTGGTTGATGCTCCTTGCACCGGCACTGGCGTGATTGGGCGAAGACCCGATATCAAGTGGCGCCGTAAAGTTAGTGATGGCGCTGAAATGGCTGAGCTGCAGTTGTCATTATTAATCAATGTCTCCCGTTACCTTATGTCAGGCGGAACCCTAGTTTATGCCACGTGTTCATTAGAACCGGAAGAGAATTGGGGAGTTGTTGAACAGTTCTTAAAATACAATAGGCAGTTTAAATTAATTCCGCCGAATTCAAATATTCCAAAGGGGTGGATAAATGAAGAAGGATGTTTGATGACCTTTCCGGCTTATCATGGAACTGATGGTATGTTTGCTGCAAAATTGTCTAAAACGTAATGAAAAATATTGCAAGTTATATAAGCATTCTTGGTGTGTTGTCTATCGCTGTTATTGTTCTTATCGATAACCTTATCATGCCCGCATATGTACGCCAGAGAGAGGGTCGCTACATGGTCAATGTGGTTAATAAATCCGTGAAGTATGCTAAGAAAGTTCTTGCATCTGAAGGATACAGGGGTCTGATCTCGGATACACTTTATTCTTCTGCATACCCGCCGGGCACTGTTGTTGATCAATATCCAGCACCGAACATGCGGGTAAAAGAAGGACGAACTGTTCGTTTGAAGATATCCCAGCGCGAAAAAATGGTTATAGTTCCTGATCTCGTGGGCAGATCACATCGCAGTGCTAAATTGGAACTACACCAGGCAGGCCTGGAAATTGATACGGTATATAAGGAATATAATTCCGATGTTCCCTTTGGTAATGTGACCTGGCAGTACCCAAAAGGCGGTGATCAACTGAGCCGGGGAATGGGCGTCCATATAACTACCAGTCTTGGTGTTCCGCCCAATTTTTTCCAGATCCCTAATGTATTTGGGTTGAGTAAGAAAAAAGCAATCAAGGAACTTGAGAAGTCCGGCTTCAGGTTGGGAAAGATCTATTACCGACAAAATGAGGAATTGATTCCATTTACTGTACTGAATCAGTCCGTTCCGCCGGGAACAGTGCTGGAAGAACCTTCAGCAGTGGATTTAACGATCAGTGTGTTGGATATGCAGGATATCTTTAACCAGATTATTGTTAAGTGATTCCGATTCCCCGCGGCGAATTGGCGCGAAAAGCGATACACATTGCTAGCTCAGTAATTCCACTGAGTTATTTATGGATTTTTCAAGATCAGGAAACCATGGCGGGAATCCTTCTTGGTTTTACTATTTTTTCTATATTTGTAGAGGTTGCCAGAATGCGGAGCGTTTGGATGTCATCGTTTTTCGAACGCTGGCTGAAATTCATGATGCGTGAAGATGAAGCAGTTGGAAAGATCACTGGTGCAACGTGGGTTTTTGTCGGTGCCTTTCTCACTGTGTTGCTGGTTATTCCTAAGAAATATGCTATATTAGGTTTGATCTTTCTATCAGTGGGTGATACGATGGCAGCACTCGTTGGCATGGGATTTCCGATGGTAAGAATTGGACAAAAAACTTTATCCGGGACCCTGGCCGGTTTGGCAGCATGCTGTATTGCAGGGAAAGCACTGGGGTTGGATGTCAGTGATTTCGTGATTATTTCAGGAGCGGCTGTGGCCATGATCGTGGAATTAATCCCTCTCCCCATTAATGATAATGTGTCCATCCCATTATCCGCTGGTTTGGCTATGGCAGTGATTGGTGGTAGCGCGGGGTGACAGTTTTATCCCCATCCGTCCTGTGGTTCCTGGCTGCTTTAAGTATTCCCGTCATTATCCATTTTTTAAGCCGTCTGCGAATCAAGAAAGTTGATTTTGGAACAATCAGATTCATCAAGAAGCTCGAAAGCAGTGCCATGCGGAAGATCAGGATTCGGCAATGGATATTGATGTTACTCCGTATTGGGGCTATAACTGCGTTTGTATTGATGATTTCCCGCCCAGTGACAAAAGGATTTATGCCGGGCTGGATTTCAGCAGAATTAGACTCGAGGCTTGTAATGGTTGTGGATAATTCTGCCAGTATGAATGTTAAAACTGATACTGGTTCTTTTTTAGATAATTCAAAATTGTCCGCAAAATCTATTCTACAGTATTTTGGGAAGCAAACCACGATCGATATTGTACAAACCTGTCCCCCTGAAATATTATACAGTGGTGCGATTAACGACCTGATTGTTCCCATTGTTTTGGAAACTATCCGTCCATCTGTTAACTATGATGATATCTGGACGGTTGTGGATTCTGTTCTAGGTCGTAGCAGGATAACCGAACCTATCCGGGAATGTGTTATTTTCAGCGACTTTCAGCAGAGACCAGACACTATGTTCAACCAGGACAATGGTGCAAAATTCCCCTGGCGCTATTATTTGATCAATTCAGGCATGGCTCGACATAATTTATCAATTGACAATGTGGAGATTATCACCAGGATAAAAATCCCAAACCAACTGTTGAAACTGAAAACGCGGGTTAAGAATTCCGGTAAAATTCCCAGTGCCAATACGCATCTGGAATTATTTTTTAATGATAACCGGGTTGGCCAGGTCATTTCAGAATTTGAGCCCGGATCAAAAAAGGAATTTATATTCCAGGCCTATCCGGGTATGCAGGGAATATTGCAGGGAAAGGTGCAATTACCAAATGATGATTTTGATCAGGATAATATCTGGCACTTATCGATTCCCATACTCGAAAATATACGCTGTCTGCTGATTGGAAGTTCGTTGGAAGAAATAGCCATGCTGGAAATGGTTTTCAAGGCGATTGATCCGGATGGCCAATTCCTGATGTTGGAAACTCGCGTCCAGCCCAGTCTAAACCGGTTATTTCTGGAGTATGTCGATGTGGTTATTATTCATAACCCTCAAGAAGTAACAGAGTCAGGTGTAGATGCAATCAATACCTATCTCCGTAATGGCGGAGGCATCATTTGGTTTTCAGGCGAAATGGCTATTGATCGTGTCCACCCCGATCTTTTTAACCGTACCGGGTTTCCAAAACCACGAGAAATTGTGAATTCCGGCACTGGTTTCTTTAATGTTCCTTTGCCAGAAGTTATTCCGGAATTACTAACCGATCTCAACGTTCGCTACTTGGAAAGAGAAATGCCAGAATGCTTCAAATATGTCCGTCACGAACAATCCAATAAACACACTGTTCACCTTCGATTAAATAATGGTGACCCTTACTTGATGGAGTTTACCAAAGGTAGCGGATATGTATATTATTTCACATCTCTAATGGACCTGAATTGGAGCGACCTGCCAGTCCGTGGAATTCTGGTTCCCCTCATGTATAAGCTACTGATTTTGGCCGGGACAGATGAAGTGAATACCTCGCCGGTGATTGTAGGAGCCTCTAAATGGATTTCACTAGATCAAGATATTCTAAGGAATCAGTGGGAAGTTGAATCACCCTCCGGGAAGAAGGAATTGATCGTTCCTGATTTTAATCGCGAAGGTATCACCATTTCCCGAACAAACGAATTGGGTACTTTTAATGTTTTGCTGGAAGGTAAACTTTATACATCATTTTCTACATATCTGCACCCGAATGAAGATATCTCGAATAAAATAAAGGAAGCAGATGTAAAGAGGAATTTTTCAGCCGAAGAATATAAATGGATGGACCTGGATTCAGATTTTAAGCAGGATTTTATGGAGATGCGGCAGGGAAAATCCTTATGGAAGACATTTTTACTCCTGGCCTGTATTTTTCTTTTAATAGAGACATTCCTGGGAAGGCCAATGCCGCAACACTTGAAAAAAGAATCTGCTGATGATTGAACCCGTGACGGGAGCAATGGAAAAAGCTATAACTGTCGGTGTCATTTTACCGGGAATAAATGAGTCAGATGTTCAGAATCATCTGGAAGAGCTAGATCTGTTGGCAGATACCGCCGGCGCTGAAGTAGTGGGTCGTGTCACCCAGCGATTATCAAAAATAAACCCAGCATTTTTTGTTGGTAAGGGTAAGGCTGAACAGATAATTAACCAGGCAAAAATGCTTAATGTGAATTTAATCATTTTTGATAATGAACTCAGCCCAGCACAGATCAAGAATTACCATAAACTGGCTGATGATATAAAAATAATAGATCGTAGCGGCCTGATCCTGGATATATTTCAAAAGCATGCCCAGACCAGGGAAGCTAAAACCCAGGTGGAATTAGCTTTTTGCCAATATCTGCTGCCACGGTTAACCCGGCAGTGGACACATTTGGAGAGACAAATGGGCGGTATCGGAACCCGGGCAGGGATGGGTGAAACTCAGATTGAAATCGACCGTAGGCTGATCCGAAATCGTATTTCCAAATTGAAAAAGGATTTGAAACGGATTGATCGGGAACGGGAAACCCAAAGTCAGCGCCGGAAAAATGAATTCAGGGTTGCCTTGGTGGGCTATACCAATGCGGGTAAATCCACATTATTTAACGCACTGACAGGAGCAGACGTCCATATCCAGGATCAATTATTTGCCACGCTGGACACAACCATACGTCAATTGGATTTGGGTAATTCTCACCAGGTCCTGTTGAGTGATACAGTTGGATTTATTCGAAAACTTCCACACAACCTGGTGGCATCTTTCCGCAGTACACTAAAGGAGGTGTTGGAGGCAAATCTGGTTCTCATGGTCCTTGATGCATCATCATCGATTATGGTTGAGCACCTAGAGACAATCCGTGACGTGCTGTCCGAACTCGGGGCGGGACCTATACCGGAGATATCGGTTCTTAACAAAATCGATCTGATCACTGACAAAAATATGGTCAAGAAACTCCAACGGCAGTTTCCTGATGCAGTAGCAGTCTCAGCGTTGCAACATCTGCGGCTTAATGAATTGAGATCCAAGATCCTGCGTACCATGGAAAATGATTATGAAACTGTTGATCTTCAGATCCCATATGAATATGGTAAGATCATTGCACAGGTCCAGGATGGTGTTGAGGTTCTGGAACGGGTTTACGATGATCAGGGAATCAGGCTGAAGATAAGAGGGAATAAAAACCGGATAGAAAAAATATTGAAAACGGCATCTGCCTTATAGGGACTAAATTTTTTATTCTAAAATTGTTTATTCTTTAATAATGCATTGGTTTATTCATTTAGTATTTTTTCTTTTATTGATTTTTAATTCCTGTGATCTTGCTAGACAATTTGATTTAGTCATACGTAATGGTATCATAGTCGATGGGAAGGAAAATAAGCGCTATAAAGGTGATTTAGCCATTATTGGAAATAAAATTGCTGTTATTGGTGAAGTCAAAGGTACAGGTCGCAATGAGATTGATGTATCAGGGAAGATAGTTGCCCCAGGATTTATAGATACTCACAGTCACCATGACTTGAACATGCTTGACGATACAGGGATGCTTGCCGCTGTAAGTCAGGGAATAACAACAATCTTCATAGGGCAGGATGGGTTTTCTGATTATCCAATATCAGATTTGACACAAAAACTTCAACAAACTCCGGTTGCAGTGAATATAGCTTCATTTTCAGGACACAATACATTGCGTGAAAAAGTTATGGACCTGGATTATAAAAGAGTTGCGACTGAGCCCGAAGTTCAGGCTATGATTGAATTGTTGAAATCTGATATTGAAGCGGGAGCCTGGGGATTATCATCAGGCTTGGAATATGATCCGGGTATATATTCTAATACAGATGAACTAATAGCATTAGCACAAATTGCGTCCGCTGCAAATTGTCGATATATAAGTCACATACGAAGCGAGGATAGATTTTTTTGGAGTTCAATAGATGAGATAATTGAGATTGGAAAAGTTGCACGAATACCAGTGCAGGTATCTCATATAAAACTGGCCATGATCAGTCTCCTTGGTCACGCTGATGAATTAATATCAAAACTAAATAAAGCCAGAGATGGTGGTGTAATAATTTCAGCTGACATTTACCCTTATACATATTGGCAATCCACCATGCAGGTATTATTCCCGGAAAGGAATTTTAGTGATCGTGAATCAGCGGATTTCGCATTATCGGAGATCACTGTCCCCGATGCAGTAATAATAACTCAGTATGATCCGAACTTGGATTATGTTGGGAAGCGCCTTGATGAAATAGCAAGGCTAAGGAAAGAGCATCCTTCAGTTACACTAATGGAATTAATATCTGAGACAAAGAATAACAAAGACTCAGAAACAATTATAGCAAAAAGCATGACGGAAGCAGATATTATAGAAATACTCAAATGGGATTTTACAAATATTTGCACTGATGGAGATTCGCATGGTGGCCATCCCCGTGGCTATGGTACATATCCAAAAGTTCTGGGTCAATATGTAAGAGACAAACATTTCATAGAGCTAGAAAATGCAATTTATAAAATGACGGGACTTCCAAGTTTGAACATGGAACTTAAGGATCGTGGTATATTAGAAATTGGTAGAGCAGCTGATATTGTAGTATTCGATCCACTGAAAATTATAGATAAGGCAACCTATCAAGACTCAAAATCTATTTCGGAAGGAATTGAAATGGTCATAGTTAATGGTAGAATAGTATTTACAAATGGGTTTACCACTAACAATAGACCCGGAAAATTTTTGAAAGGACCTGGATATTATGAAGATTGAACCACAGAAAAGCTCTTTCTTTCTGGATTGTAAATAAAAAGGTCAGCATAATCTAGCAAGAGTTTTCAGCGTATTACGCTTGCATCCGGTTTCATTTGGGTAAGATCTTCTATTTATCTGAAAGCCCATCTAACCATTGCAACATTTCCTGTAGACATTCAGTGGAAATAGTGTGCCCTGCAGGATATTCCCTGTATACTGGTTTAACACCAGCACTTTCAAGATATGTTTTACTGCGGCGCCCAAGCTCGATAGGGATCAGCTCATCTTCAGTCCCATTAGCCATGAATAAATTTAGATCGCGAACTTTATCCTTGTTGATCTCTTTCGAGAAACCATTGGGTCTTATTACTCCGCATAGGGATACTATCCCATGAAATAATTCAGGGTGTGTGAGACCACAGAACATAGAAATAGACGCGCCCTGACTGAATCCCACTAGATATATTCTTTCTGGTTCAAGTCCTAGCTCTTTAGTGCATATCTCTATGCAATGTAGGATTTTGGTACGATGTTCTGACAATTGCTCAGGTTTTGGTAATGCCATCATATTACTAAAGTCAATTTCTGCCCAGGCCCATCCACCAACACTAATTGGTATCGTTCCTTCTAGGCTGATACAGGTCCAGTCACTTGGAAAGTATGGACTCAGGGAAAACAAATCATGCATATTGCTCCCAAAACCATGAAGAAAAAATACTGCCTGTGATTTTGTAGCGTGAATATTAGAACGTCTGATCATGTTCTTTAGTGGTAAAGGAATATTTGTGATATTGGTCATAAAAGAAAATTATATGAATTACTTGATAAATAATTAAATTTTTTTATGGATCATTTCATTAGTATAATGATCGTTCAGCGTGCCATTAGCAGGCTCTCCGATTTATGGGATCAGGGTTAGATTCTAGAAATGATAAAACATATTGAGCTCACATTGGTAATAGCCAGTTTTGTTTTTGGCACCTATGTCTATGCTGATGATTCAACGTGGGTATTATTCGAAAACAAAATTTACGGAGCCAAACCTGACAAACTTGGGCCTATTGGCGGCGGAGCCGGCTACGTAAACATTATTACGAATGGGGACTATAATGTGGAAGACTTAGACGCATTGCTGAATGCGTTGTCAAAAGCAAAAGCAGGAGAGGTCGTTTTCATAACCGGAGAAACAGAAATTGATCTGACTGCCCGCATCTATATCGAGCAGCTTGTTCTCGAAGTTCCTGCAGGTGTCACTCTTGCTGGGAATCGTGGCTATAACGGTTCTAAAGGAGCGTTGCTCACTAGTGATGCACTGAAAACCCCGGTCATGATACGTGCTGCCGGATCGAATGTACGTATCACTGGGCTTCGTATTCAGGGTCCAAATTCCAAACGTTATCTTGACCATCACAGCCGGGCATACGGAAAGGGTGGTGAAGGCCGAAAATATTATTATAAGTTTCCAAATTCGCGTGGTATTCAGACTAAATATTCCCGGCTTGAAGTGGACAACTGCGAAATTTCAGCATTTTCCCATGCCGGCATTTACTTAGTTGAAGGCGATGTTCATCATATTCACCACAACTTTATCCATCACTGCCAATACCAGGGTCTGGGTTATGGGGTTTGTCAAAACAGGTCATCATCCTTGATTGAATACAATCTATTTAATTGGAATCGTCATTCGATCTCTGCAACGGGCCTGCCGGGCTGCAGTTACACCGCGCGCCACAATGTTCAGATGGAAACATCGCTCAGCCACTGTTTTGATATGCATGGTGGACGTGATAGAGGGGACGGAACGAACATAGCAGGAACAATGATAGAGATTTACAACAATTCATTCCATGCAGTACAGACATCAGTAATGATTCGCGGCGTACCCCAGGAGAAGTGTGAGATATATCATAACTGGTTTCCGATACACAGGAATTCTGGTCAGGCAGTAAAAGGATCTGCAAAAACGGTAGTTGAAAATAACTTGTATGGCAAAAAACCTTATGTAGGGAAATAATTGCCAGCATATAAGCTGAAGCGGAATGAAAACATTTATACAAAACAGTGATCAACATTAAGCATTTCCCAGCAGGGTTTTTTGTTTATGCGGGCGGGGGTTAGATTTTGGCATGCTGAACCTGGTTACAATATTGCTGGTATTAAACGGCTTTTCTTTTTGCCAGACATATCACCGCATGAAAAAAAGTTATGATAATGGAGTGCCTAAGGAGATTGGAACCTATAAACTATCCAATGATAAACTGGCATTGGTCAAAAAAACTTATTTTTATAATAACGGACAGAATAAAGAAGAAGGATATTATTTGATTGGAAAGAAACATGGTATATGGAATGCGTGGTACAAGAATGGAAATAAGAAAAGTGAAACAACTTTTCTGAACGGTAAATCGGATGGAAAATCGACTGTCTGGTCACCGGATGGAAAAGAGAGTTTCGAGTTGATATGGAAGCGTGGCAAAAAATTTGATGGGATATGGACCAATTGGTATAATAATGGACAAAAGGAGTCAAAAGGGGCTTTCGATAATGGTATTCCCATAGGCATTTATACCTATTGGTATGAGAATGGACAGAAGGAGTCGGAAGGGACATACATCGGTTTATATAGGGGTATCACAAAACATGGGAAATGGACTCATTGGTATGAGAATGGACCCAAAAAAGAAGAACTGACTTATAGAGAAGGGAAAAAATATGGGATATGGACCAATTGGTATAATAATGGGCAGAAAGAATTAGAAGGAGCTTACAAGGATGGTATTCCCACAGGGAGAAATACTTATTGGTATGAGAATGGAAACAAGAAGGGCTTAGCATATATCATCAATGGTCTACCCACAGATGAAAAGTGTTGGGATGAAGAAGGAAAAGAGTGTGAATGTGATGGATATTATTGGGAAGGGTGCATTGGTTCTGCCCTGGTAGAAATGGACAACCCTTGTAATGATGGAAAATATTTACAGTTAATTAAAATTGCGCCGGATAAATTATCGAAAAAACAACATGATTATTTATCAAAGAAAGAAAATGAATGTGCAGAATATAAATCTCAACAAATAGCCCATGAAAAAGAACAACAAAGCAAAAATAAAAAACAAAACACTCGTCATAGAAAACAATTTGGAATACCATATATCCTCAGTCTCTATGCATCTTACCCCGGCATAAAGTTAACCAGTGTAAAAAATTATGGTGTTTACGAGATAAACGGGATTTTCATCGAGACACCATTGAGATTTAAAATCGGCAAACTGAAGCCATACCTTATTTTGGAATATCGAAATTATAATTTTAAAAATAGCGATCAACCTAATTTCGGCGGTTCAGCTTTTGTCGGCGGATTAAAGGTACCCATAAAATTGTTAAAAGGGTGGTTTAAACCTAATTTTTCTATTCTCACAGGCAAATTTCACGCAGGACCGGGCATTATAATTGATGCGGGGATTCCTTTATTAAAAATACCGAACTCTCCATAATCAAGCCACCCGGTACCACCCCCTTGTTC
>JYMV01009920.1_pt1 | contig 12084 bp, 11 predicted proteins | sample 338911 | NCBI WGS metagenome assembly JYMV01 (sample SAMN03354496, study PRJNA234377) | hydrothermal vent metagenome | biome: Deep sea; feature: Hydrothermal plumes at the Eastern Lau Spreading Center, Western Pacific Ocean; material: Seawater | place: Tonga | collected 2009 | depth 2000 m m | reverse complement strand
ATTGTTGAAGTTGCGTTCGGTGCAAACATCGCAACCGATATCGAGCTGCTGGCACCGGGTGGGTCGCTCGCCACCTATGGTAGCGATGTCGTTTTTCCGGAGATCCCCGTGTGGCCCCTCGGGTTCAAGAACATCCGCTTATTTTTTCTGGGCAGTGATGATTTTCCGGCAGAAGCGAAAGTCGCAGCCGCGCGGGATCTTAACGACGTCTTTGAAACGGGTTGGGCGGGTTTCGAAATCGCCGAGCGAATTCCTCTTTCCGACATCGTTAAGGCCCATGAACTTATCGAGCATCCCTATTGATGTCCGGATTGGATTGGATCATGTAATTGAGAGCCAAAGCCGTGTAGGCCCCGGCCGAATGACCCCACCAGTAATTGCGGGTGGGCTTCCGGCCCAAACGACTTTTCAGGAAATTGTTCAAAAGTCTGACCTCATCCAGGATCAACTCCGGGACCATGTTGATGTTCTGGTCCGGCCAGACGGTGCCGTCATCCAACACTGCGGAATAGTCTCCTATCGAAAAACCATCGGCATTGCGCCGGGTTCTGGCTATGGCATAGCCCCTGGCCAGCATCGATTTCTCATACTTATTGACATCAAAGGGCTTTTCGGCTTCGAAATACTCGTCCCACGGCCGCATGGTTCCCCTCAGGAATGAACCCGAGCGTCCATGCACCAGAACGAACAATTTCCCATTCCATCCGGTCTCCGGATAGGTGAGAGTGAGAGAGGTCCCCTTGGCGGCTTCATATCGCAAGATCCCGTGAAAACGTGGACTGTGGGGATTTCCGAACTGGGTATAGATAAATTCGGGACCCGAGGTGAAATAATTCTGCCGCGCCCCTTGCTTGATAATCCAACCGGACAGAGTGCCTGTGATACCCATGTCCACCCGGTGATATTGAAGCTTGGGCTCCACGATGCCATGGTCCCGCATCAGGCACTCTTCCTGGCCCACCATCGTGCCGTTGACATCTCTCCTGGGCGCCATGAACTCCGAGCAACTGACCGCAGATTGCTCACCGGCCGGATTGCCGACCTGCTGACTTGGCTGTGCCAGACCTTGCTGTGCTCCCCCCCATACCCACAGTATCAGCAATAGAGCAAGGCAAAGCTTCCATTGAACGGTGTTTTTTCTCATGATAACCTCCAGGAAAAGGGGTATATTTGAATCGTTAGAAGCCGGGCTTTATAACCTGGATCTCCGCTTCCGGAATAGTATTCCCTCTCTCGTCATGAAAGCAAGCGACTTTCCCCGAGGAGCCCTTGGGAAGAACCGTAAAATTTGCATCGATCAATGACCGGCAGGCATCGATGGCATGGAGAAGCAGAGTGCCCTTTCCTCCAGGGCAGCGGAATTAAAACAGCCTCTGATTAATTTTCTTATATACTCCTGGCCTATCGGAGTGGGTTGTCTTCTATGTATGAGACGGTGAAAAGCCAGGATCGCTATCTTTTTCAAAACGAGTGGCTCTCCGCCTACTGGCACTTTTCCTTTGACCACTACTATGACCCTCACCACGTCCAGTTCGGACCGCTTCGCGTCTTCAACAACGATACCATTCAACCGGGGGCGGGCTTCCCCACCCATTCCCATCAGGAGATGGAGATCGTCACCTATGTGATCGACGGTCATCTGGAACACAAGGACAGCACCGGCGGCATCGGCACCATTGGTCCGGGAGAGGTGCAACGCATGTCGGCCGGCACCGGCATCAAGCACTCCGAGTACAACGCCTCTAAAAAGAAAATGGTGCGCCTCCTGCAGATGTGGTTTGTCCCGGCCGTGGCCGATCTGGAACCGGGGTATGAACAAAAGACCTTCACCAAGGAGCAGCGCGAGGGGACCCTTTTGCCCATCGTCTCGGGAATGGACCACCCCGGGGCCCTCAAGATTCATCTGGACGCCACCCTGTATGTTGGTCGGATCCGGACCCAGGACAAACTCGTCTTTGAAACCAAATCCGAACGCAGAACTTACGTTTTCGTCATGAGTGGACACATCCAGGTAGGCAAACACACCCTCAAATCCGGCGATAGCTCCAAGATCTCAGAAGAAACGGTCCTCCCTCTGGCGGCCCAGGCCACCAGCGAGATCTTGCTCATCGATTTACCCTAGGCTGTTATGAGCGTAAGAGTCAGATTTGCTCCCAGCCCGACCGGATACCTGCATGTCGGAAGCGCTCGAACCGCTCTTTTCAACTGGCTGTTCGCCCGCCAAAAAGGCGGTGTGTTTATCCTGCGAATTGAAGACACCGATGCGGAGCGATCCTCCTCGGAAATGGTTGATGGAATTCTGGAGGGCCTCCGGTGGCTGAAAATAGACTGGGATGAAGGACCCCACTACCAATCCCAGCGACTCGACGGCTATCGCCTGCTGGGACAGCAGCTGGTGGAGACGAATCATGCCTATCGCTGCTTCTGCTCTCCGCAGCTCCTCGGGCAAAAAAAGGCACAGGCCCCCCACGGAGGGAGGGACTGGCAGTACGATGGAAGCTGCCGGAAGCTTTCCGATGATGAGATCCAATCCCGTCTCGAAGCCGGAGCGCCCTTTGCCGTGCGCTTCCGGGTTCCAGAGGATACGGTGGTCCGCTTCAAGGATCTGGTCTACGGGGAGATCCAGGTGGAGGCGGAAAACATCGAGGATTTTGTCCTTCTGCGCTCCGACAAGACCCCCACCTATCACCTCTCGGTGGTGGCTGATGACACCCAGATGAACATTTCCCATGTGGTGCGCGGGGCCGATCACCTTCCCAACACCGGCAAACACGTTTTACTCTACCAGGCTCTGGGGGAACCCCTGCCCCTTTACGTTCATCTCCCGCTGATCCTGGGTCCCGACAAGAAACGCCTCAGCAAGCGCCACGGCGCCACCTCCGTTCTGGAATACCAACAACAGGGATTTATTCCCGAGGCCATGAAGAACTATCTGGCCCGGCTGGGATGGTCTCCCGGAGGCGAGGACCAGGAAATCCTGTCCCAAGAAGAATTGATCAAAATCTTTGATCTCTCCCGAATCAACAAGGCCAACGCCCTGTTCGATCCTCAAAAGCTGGAATGGACCAATGCCAAGTACATCTCGAGTCTGCCGACGCCCGAACTGGAATCACAGGTCCGGCCCCTTCTTCAGAAGGAAAGTCTATGGAACCCGGCCTGGGAAGGCGATGATCGACAGTGGCTGCTGGACACCCTGGATCTGATCAAGGCACGGGCTCGACGGCTCCCGGACCTTGTTCACCTGGGGCGGCCCTTTTTCTCCGATCAGTTCGAGTATGAACCCAAAGCCGTTCAAAAATATCTTTCCTCAGACGACCCGGAGGAAATTTCCAGGCTGACTCAGGCCATCCGGGGCTTAGGAGAGGCTTACCTCCAACTGGAACCTTTTGATCTGGAGAGGACCGAGCAGACCCTGAGAAAGGTGGGAGACCAGCACGAAATCAAGGCAGGTAAGTTGATCGGTGCGATTCGGGTCGCCCTGACGGGAATGGCCGTCGCCCCGGGAATTTTCGATGTGATTGTTGCCCTCCAAAAAGAGAGAACCCTCGAGCGTCTGGACCGGGTCCTGACTTATCTTCAATGAACCCTCCCACCCTATCCATTGTCATACCCGCCTACAACGAAGAGAACCGCATCGGCCCCACTCTGGAACGGATTACCCGCTATCTGGGCTCGCGGAACGTTTCCTTTGAACTGCTGATCGTGGATGACGGCTCCACGGATGGGACTTCCGAAAGGATCGACCAATTCGCCCGACAGGCCAATCTACCGGGACGGGTGCACATCCATAGAAATGATACCAACCGGGGCAAAGGCTACAGTGTGCGCCACGGCATGCTGGAGGCCCAAGGGGATTTCGCCCTGTTTACCGATGCTGATTTAAGTGCGCCGATTGAGGAACTCGCCAAGCTGGAGAAGGAAGTCATCGAAGGCGGCGGTGACATTGCCTTCGGGTCCCGCGATGTGCAGGGATCCGACGTTCAGGTTCACCAGCCGTGGTGGCGGGAAACCAGTGGGAAGATCTTCAACCAATGCGTTCGGCTTTTGACCGGCCTTCCCTATCGCGACACCCAGTGCGGCTTCAAACTCTTTCGACTGAGCCGCTGTACCGCCCTTTTTGAGCAGCAGACGCTCTTTGATTTCGGCTTCGACGTCGAACTTCTTTACGTGGCGCGTAAATGGGGTCTGGCAATAAAGGAAGTCCCGGTGGTGTGGCGACATTCGCCGGACAGCAAGGTCCAGTTCGCGCCCCATGCCCTGGGGATGCTGGTGGATTTATTCAAGATCCGGTGGAACGATGTGAGGGGGAGGTATGAGAATCAGCTGACCACTGACCGCTGACCGCAGACCGAAAATTCGAAATTCGAAATTCGAAATCCGAAAAGTCAAAAGGGCGTTCCTCCCTGAGACAGACTCATGTCGCTCCTTCGCAGCGAGATCTACCATCCAGAAGTAGGGGCGCAGTTCAGGAGACAACTCCGGGAGTGTGGGAGGCGCCTCAGTGTGCCGATTCCGGAGAGCCGCTCAAGCCCGACTGTCTCACACCAGGTCGTCACGAAGCGGCGCCGCCTTCATCTGAGGAACGAAGAAAGGGCCGGTCTGACAAGGCGCATGAGTGGAGGCCCCCGGAAGCGTACTGTACGGTACGCTGAGGAGGGCGAACGAATGCAACACAGTCAGGACGGATTATGGCGCCGATGCAGTAGAGCGGGTGTGAGAGAGTCGGGCTAATCAGCGGCCGCTACAATCTGGCAGAAGATTTGGATTCTTGCCATCTGCCAGAAAGGGCGCACGGCCGTGCGCCCCTACACTTCTCATTTATGATAATTTGAGGACATGACGAAACTGGGAGTCAACGTCGATCACATTGCAACCGTGCGGGAGGCTCGCCAGGCCCCGGAGCCGGATCCCGTGGCGGCGGCACTGTTGGCTGAGCTGGCGGGAGCCGACGGCATTACCGTCCATATTCGTGGAGATCTCCGCCATATCAACGAGCGCGACATCCGGCTGCTGCGTGAGGTGGTTACCACCCGACTGAACATTGAAATGGCAGTGACCAAGGAAATGATCGACTTCGCCCTGGAGGTGCAACCGGACACCGTCACGCTGGTCCCGGAACGCGAAGGCGAGGTGACCACCGAAGGCGGACTGGATGTGATCCGAAATGCCAAGCAAATCGCGGCGGCAATCGAACGGTTGAAGAAGGCAGGTTTGGAGGTCTCCGTTTTCATCGACCCACAGCTGGATCAGATCGAGCGGTCCTCCGCCGTGGGAGCCGAGATGATCGAGATCAATACGGCCGCCTATGCCAAGGCGGTTCCCAAAGGGCTCAAGGAAAGTGATCCCGGCTTTCAAAGGGAGATTGAAAAAGTGAGGGTGGCCGCCCACTCGGCCGATGACCTGGATTTACGGGTGCTGGCCGGTCACGGACTGACCTATCGTAATGTCCGCCCCATCTCGAACATTGCCGAGATTATCGAATTGAACATCGGCCACAACCTCATCGCCAGGGCGACCCTGGTGGGAATGGAACAGGCGGTGAGAGAAATGCTCAAGGCGATGGGTTCCTGAGTTTTTTTATCAAAGGATCGAGATGTCAGGTGTGTTGTATGTGGTGGCAACGCCACTGGGTAATCTGGATGATTTGAGTTCCCGGGCACAGCGCATTCTGGGGGAAGTGGATCTGATCGCTTGTGAGGATACCCGGCACACGCGAAAGCTTCTTAACCATTTTGAAATCCGCACACCCACCACCAGTTACCACCAACACAATGAAGCCGCCAAAACCGGAGAGTTGCTGACTCGGCTGCAAGAGGGCCGGCACATTGCGCTGGTTTCGGATGCCGGCACTCCACTAATTTCGGATCCCGGTTATCTCCTGGTTTCCGCTTGCCGGGAGGAAAAGATTGCCGTTTTTCCCGTCCCGGGACCCTCCGCTGCCGTGGCGGCTCTGTCGGTCTCGGGTCTTCCAGCTGACCGGAGTCTCTTTGTGGGCTTTCTTGCCCGCCGAACCGCTCCCCAAAAAGAGCAGATCCAGACCCTGTCTCACGAGGAATCCACCCTGCTGATCTACCTTCCTCCCCACGGCCTGGTCCCCAGCTTCAAGAGAATCGTGAAAGGGCTGGGGGATCGGCGAGCCTTCCTGGCCCGTGAGATGACCAAACTCCATGAGACCCACTACTTCGGTCAACTCAAGGAGATTCTGGAGGCCGTGGCACAGGAAAAACCCCGAGGCGAGTACACACTGGTGATCGAGGGAGCACCAGGGAGAGGACCCTCCGTTCCCTCTCCAATCAATGTGGCCGCCTATGTCCGCGGCTTGATGGAAGCAGCGGGGCTCAGTCAGAAGGAAGCCATTAAAGTGGCGGCCAGGGAACTGGGATTACCCAAGCGGGAGGTGTATGGGGAGATGGTGAAAGCTGACTGGCTGACCGGCTGACCCCTGACCGGAAATTCGAAATCCGAAATCCTAAATCCGAAACACAGATCCTGAATTCAAAGTCCCGAAACTGGAACCTGGATTATCCGTTTTCTCCACGCGAAGGGTGAGCGAGTCGTATCTCCACTTCAATAATTGTCAGCGAGACGTTTCTCTGCGCGCGAAGCGCCCTTCTCCTGAACCCTGCCCCCTGACCGGAAAGAGCCAGGAGTCAGGATGCAACGTTCCAGTGCAGGGTTGCAATTTCAATGTTGTTTCGGATTTGGGAGTTCGGATTTCGGATTTTCGACCAGGTAGGCCACTGGTCACAGCTTCTTGATCGGGCTATCGGAGATCAGGAGAATCAAGGCAGTGGCTCCCAGCACGACGCTCATGCCCAGCAGCGCCACGGTGGGCGACAGCTGAGAAGCCACAGCGCCCGCGATGAGACTGCCCAGAGGCATCCCCCCTCGAATGGCCAGCATGAAGACACTCATGACCCGACCCCGCACTTCCTCGGTGATGGCCAGTTGAATCAAAGCGCTGAGGGAAGCAATCAGCGTCATCAGGCAAACACCCCCCAGGAAAAGCGCCACGCAGCTGAGTATCAGGTTCCTGGATAACGCGAAGGTGGTGATCGCCACCGCCATTGCCAGCTGCACCTGCAAGGTCAGTTTCCCGCGCCCCTCTTTTTTTGCCAGGCCGGCATACATCAGGGCTCCGATCACCGAACCGGTTCCGGAAACCGTCATCAGGGCGGCATAACCGGTGGTCCCCAGATGAAAGATATCCCGCGCATAGACGGGGAGGAGAGTCAGCATCGGAACACCACAAAAAGTGGTGATGAAACCCATCCCACTGAGCTGCCAGATGGAGGATCGTTCCCTCACGAAGGTCAACCCTGTCCTCATTCCCTTCATCAACGATTCCTCGGTCTTGGGAGGCTTGAAGGTGGCACGAATGAGGTAAAGACTGATAATCACGGCGACAAAAGAGAGTCCGTTGAGTCCAAAACACAGCACCGGACCCACCAGGGCCAGAACCGTCCCTGCCAGTACCGGCCCGAACACTCGGGCCAGGTTGAACTGAATCGAGTTCAAGGCGATGGCGTTGGGGATATCCTCTTTTTTCACCAGACCCGGAATCAACGCCTGGTAGGCAGGCCCCCCAAAGGCCTGGGCCGTTCCCACCACGAAAACCAGGACCAGGAAATGCCAGACCTGAATCAACTCGAGGTAGATCAGGAGGGTGAGAGTCAGAGCGGTGGCCATCTGCACATACTGGGAGGCCAGAAGCAATTTGCGCCGATCGATTCTGTCGGCAATGACTCCTCCCAACAGGGTGAAGAGAATGATGGGAAGCTGGCCCAGGAAGGAGGTCAAACCCAGGTAAAAGGGGGAGCCCGTTAAGGTGAGCACCACCCAGGCCTCGGCCACCTGCTGCATCCAGGCTCCCGTCGTGGAGGTGAAGGCTCCACACCACAAAATGCGATAATCGCGATAGCTGAAGGCTTTAAAGGTCCGCGAAAACAACGGGGGCTGACTGGCCGTCGAAACCCCTTCCTCGGGATCCGGGGCGGAGTTGGTGCTCGTTCTGTCGGGCTCGGCCATGGGGGTAGTTTCAGGTTTCACGTTTCAGGTAATTCAGGAGAAGAAGACAGAATACCAGAACGGGAGGTTCCACCTTTGGTTCTCAATTTTGGATCTTGAGTTCGTTTCGGATTTGGGATTTGGGATTTTGCTGCTTCAGGGGTTAAAGAAAAACTGAACCACATCACCGTCCTGGATCTGGTACTCCTTGCCCTCGGTTCGAAGCTTCCCCAGTCGGTGCAGTTCCTTGAAACTTCCGTGCTCCCGCACCTCCTCAAAGGAAGCCACCTGGGCTCGTATGAATCCCTGTTCCATGTCGGAGTGGATCTTCCCGGCTGCTGCAGGCGCCCAGCTTGCCGTTTTCACCTCCCAGGCCCGAAGTTTTTCATTGGCAATGGTATAAAACATGATGAGCCCCAGATGGGTGAAGGCGGCGGTGATGACTCGTTCAAGCCCCGTTTTCCGGAGTCCCATCTCTTCCATGAACTCCACCCTTTCCTGATCCTCCAACTGCTGCAGCTCCCATTCCAGCTGGGCCGACACCGCCACCACCTGAGTCCTTCCCCGGGACAAGGACGGGAGGTGTTCCTCGAGCTTCTTCACCCAGGGCTGATCCTCTCCCTGGTATTCCTGCTCGGAGAGATTGGCCACGTAGAGAATCGGCTTTCCGGTCAAGAGCCCCAGCCCCTTCAACTCTCTCTCGTCTTCCTGATCCAGCTCGCCTGTGGCCAGTGCCACTCCGGATTCCAGCGTCTCCCGATAGTTCAACCACCTCTTTTGTTCCTGCACATATTCGCGGGGGCTGGTCTTCCAGAGTCTTTCGCGCTTTTCAATGGCCCGACTCATCACGTCCAGATCAGCCAGCAGCAGTTCCGTCTCCACCACCCCGACATCCCGCAGCGGATCCACCGTTTCCAGAACATGAGACACACTGGTTCCCTCGAAGCAGCGGACCATATGAGCCAGGGCGTCCACTTCCCGAAGGTTGCCCAGAAACTGATTGCCCAATCCTTCACCTTGACTGGCACCTTTCACCAGGCCGGCAATATCGATGAACTGGATAAAGCAGGGCGTGCACTCCCGAGGCTCGAGAATCCGATTGAGTTCCTCGAGTCGGCCATCGGAAACGGCAACCGTGCCCTCATTGCTGTCGATGGTGGTGAAGGGATAGTTGGAGACGTTGGCTCGAGACGCAGTAAGGGCATTGAACAGGGTGGACTTTCCCACATTGGGAAGACCGATGATTCCAACTGAAAGCATTTTAAAAAGCTGACCGGCTGACCACAGACCAACAGACAACAAACCACAGACCACAGACCGGAAATTCGAAATCCGAAGTCCTAAATCCGAAACACAAGTTCCAAAATCAAAGTCCCGAATCTGGACTTTGGGAGCGGCTCAGGCTCCAGAGCGTTCCAACCGCCACCACCACCACGGCTCCGACTACATTGTAGTAAAGGAAGGAAAGATCCGTGGTTTCACTGACCAAAAACACTGCCAGCATTCCCGCCAATAATCCAGCAAAGGCACCATTCCCATTGGCCCTCTTGACCAGGAAGGCCAGCAGGAAAACGCCCAGCAGGGATCCGTAAAAGTAAGATCCGACCCGATTGACGGCCTCGATCAGTGAACCCAGCTGACCCGCATAAAGCGCAAATCCACTGGCAAGCACCCCCCAGAACAGGGTCGCCACTCGAGAGGCCCTCAGGTAGTGTTGGGAGGAAGCCTCCCGGCGAAAGTAACGCCGATAAAAATCCACTATGGTGGCACTGGAGAGGGCGGTCAACTCGGAATCGAGCGAGGACATGGCGGCAGCAAAGATCACCGCGATCATCAGACCCAGCACACCGGCCGGCACGTATTTCACCAGATAAGAGGGAAAGACGTAATTGACGTCGTTCGAAGAAACCCCGCGCACCTCCAGGACCAGTTGTTTGGAATCGCTGCGCAGAGCGGAAAGCTGCTGATCGTACTGGCTGATCTGCCGGCGCCAGTTCTGCAGATCCTCCCCATTGCGCCGGGCTTCGAGCAGAGAAAGGGTGGCTTCCTTTCTAAGATCGTGAGTCGCTTGGTGTTCCACCTCGAGACGGGCGAACTCCTGGGCATGAGAACTGGCTTTAACCTGAGCCGTCTCGGCAGGGTTGAAGATCAGAGGAGGCCGCTCGAAGTGATAGAAAACAAACAGCAAAACACCGATGGCCAGGATTGCGAACTGCATGGGGACTTTCACAAAGGCATTGAAGATCAACGCGAGCCGACTCTGCTTCAAAGACCTGGCCGTGAGATAACGCTGGACCTGGCTTTGATCGCAACCAAAATAAGCCAGTGCCAGAAAAAACCCTCCAATCAGACCAGACCACAGCGTATAGGTATTGGTTGGATCCCAGGACAGATCGATACTCGTCCACATCTGCTGAATCCCTCCGATGTAAACCACATCTCCCAGGGCTACCTCCGGGGGCAGAGCCCCGAACAGGACCACCAGGGCTACCGCGATCCCGGCAAACATCATCAGCATCTGCAGCACATCGGTCCAGATGACGGCCGTGATTCCTCCCATCATGGTGTACAAAACGGTCACCGTTCCCATGATCAAAATGGTGACGGTCTCATCCCAGCTCATGATCACGGAAAGCACCACGGCCGGGGCGTACAGCACAATTCCGGCGGCCATGCCGCGAGATATCAAGAACAATAAACTGGTCAGGGACCGAGTCTTGGCATCAAAGCGATTCTCCAGATATTCATAGGCGGTATACACCTTGGCCCGGTAGAAAAAGGGAACGAACAACACACAAAGAAGCACCATCACCAGGGGCTGAGGCAGATAGACCTGGATGAATTCCATCCCATTTTCGAAGGCTTGCCCGGTGGTGCCGATAAAGGTGATGGCACTGGCCTGGGTGGCCATGACCGAAAGACCGATGGCCCCCCAGGGAAGACGGCGATTGGCCAGAAAGTAACCCTCAATGCCGACGTTCTTGCGGCTCTGGGAATAGGCAAAGGCCAGGACGGCCCCGAAGTAGAGAGCAAAGACAGACCAGTCCAGCAGACTCATGGGGCGCTGTAATCCAGAAAAACCGTGAAAAGATACAGCAGTCCGATCAGAAGAGTTGTGTACACCACGACCGACAGGTAAAGCCAATTCCAGCTGGGAAAGAAACCGATTCGTTCTTCCTCATCATCCAGGAGATCGGTTTGTTCTTGATGCTCGTCATTCATGGTGCATCTCTTTGGTGGAGGCGTAGTTCGCCGGGAATTTAGCACGAATTGAAGGAGGTCACAAGGAGGCGCGTGCTTTGGTGCTGTCGTGCTGTGGTGATCGGGCCGCTCATAGAGCGGCCGCTACAATAATTGCCACCACGATACCCGGCCAGTAGAATTGGTTGGGCTCAAAACCAAGGAGGATCAGGATTATGATGTCTGCAAGTATTTTAGCTGAACTGGAACACGAAGCTGCGATTACCCGGAAGTTGCTGGAAAGAGCGCCGGAGGACCGGTTCGACTGGAAGCCCCACGAGAAATCCATGACCCTGGGTCGGCTGGTCTCCCACTGTGCGAAAACGTTGAAATGGATGGACGTGGTTGTGAACCAGGACGTCTTCGAAATGGACCCCGCGACTTACACGCCGTTTCAAGCCGGCTCTCGGTCGGAACTCCTGGAAGCCTTCGATAGCAACTTCGAATCGGCCAAAGAAGTCATCCGCGATCAGTCCGACGAGAACCTGTTGGCCAACTGGCAGATGAAGACAGGGGATACGGTAACGCTCGAGATGCCCCGCATCGGCGTTATTCGTGGTTTTGTTTTGAACCATCTGGTTCACCACCGGGGGCAGCTCTCCGTGTATCTTCGTTTGAACGATGTCCCGGTGCCCTCCATCTATGGGCCCTCGGCAGACGAGGCGGGTTAGGCCGCCCGAAGGGCGCCCGGTGCATTCGTGCAACCGTGCTTTCGTGTTGTCGTGCGAGTCCGGAGTGTGGGAGGCGCCTCAGTGTGTTCATTTCCAGGACATCCTTTACACAGGAGATTCTGGTTTCACTTCTCCGGAGCCCTGAAGGGGCGGCATAGAATAGCCT
>JYMV01019642.1_pt1 | contig 12086 bp, 9 predicted proteins | sample 338911 | NCBI WGS metagenome assembly JYMV01 (sample SAMN03354496, study PRJNA234377) | hydrothermal vent metagenome | biome: Deep sea; feature: Hydrothermal plumes at the Eastern Lau Spreading Center, Western Pacific Ocean; material: Seawater | place: Tonga | collected 2009 | depth 2000 m m | reverse complement strand
GAAACACCTTATCAGTAAACTCACGACAAATCTCCACTGTGCGATCGCTGCTAAAGGTGTCAACGATCACTATTTCATCAGCCCATTGAATGCTTTCCAAACAACGTCTGATGTTTTTTTCTTCATTTTTGGTGATTATAGTAACTGAGATCTTATTCATGAAATACCTGTGCAAATAATCATTTTTTCAAACCAAGACCAACCTATCAATATATTTATTTACTGATCCTATTAGGCTCATTTGCTAAAGTGAGCGGATTATATCATTTTATTTATCATTCAACTCTAAGTGATTAATTTTTTTCGTTTTTTTTTAAATATGTTAATATAAAAATAGCTTGTGTAAGGTCAAGAACAGGGACCTCTCGGCATTTATTTTTCTATCTAATTCGGCCAAATGGAAACTATCCTTGAAAACATTATAGGTGTTATTGAAGCCGTCTGGTTTAAACTTACTACTCTCTTGAACTTGGAAGAGATGGGAACCCTAGACTCCCTTCAACCGATTTTAGCTAATATTTTATCCGACCCCCTTCTCCTCGCGTTAAGTTTGGCTGTTATTACGATCATCCCATACACCATTTACAAAGTTAAAAATGCCTACGCCGAGAAAGAAAAACGACTGGATGCTTTACTGCGTGAATTAGACGACGAAGAAAATAGTGAGGAAGCGGATACAAGCAAACCCCTGTTCCAAAACCAAAACACAAAAGATTATAGTCCCGAGGAACCAGCTAATGAATCAGACAGTAAAGCGTATGGTGATGAGTTCGAATCTCCAAGCTCGGAGAAAACAACAGTTACCTCAGGAGACCTGAATCAAACCCCACAGGAAATATTTAAGAACCGAAGGATTTCAGACGACGATTTTGGTTGGGAAACCAGTGTCGAGGAGTGGGATGAACTTTATGATTATATTTCTAAACCATTCCAAACAGATAAGCAGACGGCGGTTTCCTCGGGTAACGAAGCTCTTACTGAATCGAAAGAAGAGCTCTCTGAACCTGTGCCAAAAGAGGAAATAACTGCAAGTATTGACCAGACAACCGAAGCAACAACTGAAGTATCTGCAGACATTGATGAACTTGCCGATCAAATTATAGAAGAAGCTATTTCAAAAGACGAAACCACTGAAGAGTCTTCAAATATGCGTATCGATGAACTCGCCGAGCTCATCGAAGAAAAAGAAACAGTTTTAGATATTGACCAAACAAAGGAAACATTAGCACCGAGAGAGGAAATAACCGTAGGCATTGACCCAACAACCGAATCAACGGCTGAAGAATCTTCAAATATTGGTATCGATGAACTCGCTGAACTTATTGAAGAAGAAGAGTTGAGTGCCTCTGCAGGAAAAGCTTCTACCGCTAGTATTCCAAGCACACTAGAAACAAAACCGTTAGACTTTGATGAGGCAACCGATGGTCTCTCAGCACCAGAGACCATATCCTCGTCTCCCATTCCTCAACGTGTTGAATTAACCCTAGAGGATGTAGAATCTTCGCATGAACCAAAACCAGCGTTGCAAACCATAGTCACTGAGTCGTCAAAGCCAGACTCAGAATCACCTTCTGCCGGGCCACTACTTAATAGCATGCTAAATTCTTCGGTTTCAGCAAAAACCGATGCCCTAGTTAGCAGACTAAAAACATTTCAAGCTGAGCTGGAGACTCGATTTCAGTCCCTAGAACAAGAACCCGAAACGACAGCGGAAGCTGCCCCGACCGAGACCCTCCGAAAAAGACAAGGGAATTATCAACCCGCCAAGGTGAGTTATAAAAGCAAACGAAAATCACGGTCGAACAAGGAATATTTACGTCAACTAGAATCATTCATCTTTATGGCGAGGCAAAAAAGCAAGAGCACCGACGCATAACAGAAAAAAACACCCCCATTACCAAGCATAAAAATGATATCTAAGCAGCCATGGCAACAACAGTGAACATCATTCCAATAGGTGGAGGCAAAGGAGGTATTGGAAAGAGTGTGGTCTCCACCAACCTTGCCGTGGGGATAGCGCTTAGTGGGCAAAAGGTTGTTCTTATGGACGGTGATTTTGGTGCTTCCAATTTACACGCTCTACTTGGTATCAGCCACCCTCTGTATGGATTTCAAGATTTATTCGTTAACAACAAAGCTCCGGATTCACTGTTAATAGAAACCGGAATAAGTAATCTCAAGTTTATAAGTAGTGCCGGAGATAATCCCGGAAGCGCAAATATCGATTCTGAACGGGTAAAAAAAATAATATCTTTCATAAAAAAACTTGATGCGGATACCGTTATACTGGATTTAGGGCCGGGGACGAGCTTCAACGTGCTAGATTTTTTTAATATAAGCTCACAAGGCATCGTGATGAGCTCCCCCGAAACGACATCAGTCATGAAAACTTTCAGTTTTATTCGTTCTGCATTATTCAGGCAAATGAGTAGACAACTGAAAAACCTTTCCGCACTACAAAAGCTGGTAGACCACTCGAAACCATCCAAAACAGACTTGGAAACCTACACAGTAGCCACGCTAAGAGAAAATATTAAAAAAGTTGACGAAACACAAATCGAGAAACTCGACGAAATAATCAATGAGTTCAAACCTGCAATCATCATAAACCGAGTCCGCAGTAAAAAAGATTTACTAGCAGGGAATAACCTGGTCAACTTGGTAAAAAAATACTTGGAGATAGAACTAAAATATATTGGGTATATTGTCGAAAGCGACGGAGTTAGAGAATCTGCTGAAGACATGGTTCCGTTTCTCATAAAAAATCCACAAAGTAAACCTTCAGAAAACCTTCAACAAATCATTGGGACATTGACCAACACCGACCTTCACCTGGTCAAGGAAGATGGAAGAATTTTCGTTTCAAAACAAGTTCGTCTTAATTCAGGTTGGGATGCTTAGTTCACCTCGTTAAACCTGATAACCCCCTCCAAAACACCTTGGCAGTCGTGTTAAAAACAATGATCGAAAACCACCTTCAAAGTATCTTACGGCTGAGCAAGTCGCAAAAATCAAAATTGTATGTTGTTGGAGGGACACTAAGAGATCTCATTTTAGGTCGTCAATGTTCCGACTTTGACTTCGCCGTCAGCGGGGCTTCCATTCTAGCCACGCAATACGCACATGACACAAAATCTGCTCTTGTCCCGCTAGACACTACACCAGGTCGAGAAACGTTCCGAGTTGTCATTAAAAAAAATGTTTATTTTGACTTCTCTGAACTACAGGGAAGTACCATCGAATCTGACTTGAATCAACGCGATTTTTCAATCAATGCCTTGGCAATTTCTCTTCCAAACTTTATCAAAGGAACTAAAAAGTATATTGATCCTCACAACGGGAAAGATGACATGAAAAATAAAGTCATCCGTGTTCTCCCCGGGTCTATATTTTTAAATGACCCATTGCGAATGCTTCGCGCCTTTCGTTTTATGAGCGTTCTCGAATTTCAAATCGAAAGCAACACGTTAAAAAAAATTAAAACTCTGAGCTCTAAAATTAATCAAGTGTCACCTGAGAGAACATGGAGTGAATTCAACCTTTTACTCAGTTCTAAAAAAGCCAGTCCATCAATCCAAGCAATGGGCGATAGCGGATTACTGAAAAGTATCTTCCCCGAGCTCTACAAAAACGAAAAGGCATCTTCTTGTTTAAGAATAATGAATCACGTGGAAAACCTAATTACAAACCCAAAACAAATAGGGGCAAAACCACTTCCGGAAATAAAAAAAGTACTTTTAGAAAAACCACAATTAATCAGACTCGGGTCCATGTTCTATCCATTGACCAAAAAGTCTTCCACAAAACAAATAGGTAGCAATCGAAAGCAAAATCGAAAAACTAAAACCAGTAAGATACTTAGCAAACTCCGGGCCTCAAACGCTGATATTGATTTTATTGACGCGATGATTTCTTGCTCGCACTCCGTTGCTAGCTCAAAGTTGAACTTTGCAGACAAACACTCCAGTAGATCCAAACTTTATCAATTCGTACATCAAAATGAACAAGGGCTGGTTCCAGGGTTATACCTACATCTAGCAAATCGACTCGATCTACCAACAGAGAAGGAATGGCAAACTGATCCTGGTGCAATGGCGATACGAAATATTTTAGACTTTTTTTTCAAAACCTACCTTCCTTCAAAGAGAAAAAACCCCCTTTTGAATGGAAATGACATTCAAGATATATTTAAAATAAAACCTAGCCCAACTTTTGCTACCATACTTTATAAGATTGAAGAAGCGCGTGTCTTGGGAATCATCAATACACGATCCCAAGCGATTACCTTTGCAAAAAAAATAGTACAGAAGACCCAGAAAGAAACGAATTAATGTCTTTGAACTACAAAACTACAGAGTGGGATAACAAGAAGGTCATTTTAGGAGAAGGCCCCCTAAATCCAGAATCACCCATTAACATTCTAGTCGGTTTTCATGGAGCAGAATCCACACCGGAAAATATGCTGGTACATGGGAACCGACTGAAACTAAAAAACACCTTCATGCTATTTCCCGAGGGCCCTGTAGATGCTGGAGAAGGTCGCTGGAGCTGGTGGGTAGATGGCCCTAAACAAAAAAATTCCGTGAATGATTTTTTAAAATTTTCTTCCAATATAATCAGCATGGCTCACGATTATTTGAACAATAGGTTTGAAAGTATTGAAACCCGTAATTGCCTTTGGGGATTTTCGCAAGGTGGTGCAGCTGCATTGGTCTTCACTTTGATGGGAGCACATCCTTTACACAAGGTTGCATCGGTTTGTGGTTTTCTTCCAGAAACCCCAGAACAAGAAACGAAGACTGACTCATCTATCCCTATTCTTGGAATATTTGGAACCAATGATGATGTCGTACCATCATTTCTTGCAGAACACGCACTTGAAGAGATGAAAAATAATGGACATAGCCTGACCCTAAGAGAAACTCCTCAGGGTCATGAACTCAACTCAGAAAACCTCAAGGAATTGCATGACTTCTTTAATTCCTGAGTTCCGACCAAATCAACATACCACTATAAAAAACCCTTTCTCCATTTTCTCTACTTAAGACCACTTTGTTTTTATAAAGCTTTTCAACTTTCTGTTGACAAATCAATGGCTTTTGTTATGTTCAAAGCGACATTTAATTGGATTATTATTCAGTAAAAGGGAAGACGGTGAAAAGCCGTCGCGGACCCGCCGCTGTAACCGGGGACAAAACCTGTACTAGCCACTGCATTTTATTTTGTGGGAAGGCACAGGGATTAGGTCGATCCGGAAGCCAGAAAACCTTACTGAGTATTTTCTTAATCTCTTCGGGCCTCGAGAGGTGATGGGTGTAGAGTCCCCCCCTTCTTCTTGCAAGGTGGGGGTTTTTTTTGCCCTCCTTCTCACTGGAACAAAATTATTCCGGTGAATTTTTTTCGAACATTTAATATAGCAATACGCAAAGTCTTCGTTCTTTGCCTGTTGTCGATCTGCCTTTCGAACCTGGTCACTCAAAAAGTAAGTGCAGCATATCAACGAATTATTTCAACATCTCCCTCGATCACGGAAATTCTTTTTGCAATAGGCGCCGGAAATCGGGTGGTCGGAGTAACCGATTTCTGCAGCTATCCTGAAAGGGCCTGTAGTCTCCCTAGTATTGGTGGGCCCTTGAATCCAAGTACCGAGGCATGGATTAGCCTTAAGCCCGATCTCATCATTCATCAAACAGATAGTGAAATCATTCATAAACATGCACGTAATATTGGCATTCCAGCTTTGGCGGTATCCGTCGAAAACATAAAAAGCATTTTAACAACAACCCAAAAAATTGCCGATTCATTGAATATCCCAAAACAAGGACAACAATTGGTTCAAAAGTTAAAAACAGGAATCAAGCATTATCAAACTCAGCTGAATTCCCAAACACCAAAGCAAGTTTTATTACTACTTGGGGATACCAATGACCCAGCACGCGATCTTTATGCCGTAGGAAAAGGAACCTTCTTAGACGAATTATTATCCATTGCAGGCGGAGAGAATGTTCTTCCCAAAACCATGGCAAAGTATCCCAAGCTATCTAAAGAATTCATTATTAGTAAATCACCCGAAGTCATCATAGAAGTAGGTCCAATGTCGAACCTAACCAAAACCGAAATAAAAAAAAGAAAACTGGACTGGAGTAAATTTTCAACTATACGTGCCGTCCAAACTGACAATATTCACTTTATTGGTGCTGACTACATACTCATCCCCGGTCCGCGGTTTTTGAATATCATAGGTAAATTTTCACGCACCATTCACCCAAACTTATTTTCCGACCGATATCAATCGAGACAAGAAAAAGTATCACAATGAGCCAACCAATTATCCAAGTTAAAAACACCACTTTTTCTTACGACCAGACACCTGTTCTGCGTTCCATTTCTATAGATGTCCCTAAGGGAGAATTCATTGGGATTATTGGACCAAACGGTTCAGGGAAATCAACACTTTTGAAATTACTTGGCGGAGTGCTAACAGCAAATTCTGGAAATTTATCATTTAATGGAACGGATTATTTGAACAAAAATCGAAAACAACTTGCACGCTCTATCACATGGGTTGCACAAGATCATCCCATGGTCTTTCCTTTCAAAGTGTCAGAAATTGTGCTAATGGGGCGACACCCTTACCTTTCTCCATTCACTTTTGAAGGTGAAGAGGATATTGATATTGTCCGAAGTGCAATGGAGCGAACTCAAACATTACAATTTGCACATCGAAGTTTTAATGAAATCAGTGGTGGAGAAAAACAACGGGTAATGATTGCGGGCGCTATCGCTCAAGAACCCGAAGTAATGATTCTTGATGAACCCACATCAGCACTCGACATTAAATACCAGATTCAAATTTTAAACATCTTGAAGGAACTCAATGCAGACAAGAATGTAACGGTGATCTTGGCTATGCACGACTTGCATCTAGCTGCAAAGTTCTGTGGCCGTCTAATTCTTCTCGATCATGGCCAAGTATTTCAAGATGGTTCACCGGAAGAAGTTTTAAAAAAGGAACACATTGAAAAGGTATACGGTGTCGAAGTCCATTTGATTCGTGACCATGACGGCAAGATCATGATTTCTCCGGGTACGTTATGCACACAATGAATCTTACTTTATTGGTTTATTTTTTTTATTGTTCCTAGCAATCCTGCTGATTACACCAATGATTGGACCAACCGAGATCGATTTAGGAAAAGCTCTTTCGAACGACATACCGTTCAGTGACAATGTCGATGCCAACATTCTGTTCCTAGCTCGAGTCCCAAGAATCTTTCTTGCGGCTCTTACCGGGGCGGCACTTTCAGTAGCTGGAGCCGTATTCCAATCTCTCCTCCGAAATGATTTAGCGGCTCCGTTTACCCTTGGAGTTTCAAGTGGAGCTGCACTGGGAGCGGTGATCGCCATAAGTCTTGGTTTGTCTTATACCGTATTGGGAATCCCAACTGTTCCCATCGCAGCATTTCTGGGTGCATTGGGTGCCATTACTCTTGTCTTCTCATTGGCTCGAACAAGAAGCGGGGAGTTTCCCACTACAGTTTTGCTGCTCGCTGGAGTAACGGCTAACTTCTTTTTTGCCGCCATGGTGATGTTTATTCATTACCTTTCAGATTTCACGCAATCGTTTCGAATCGTCCGCTGGTTGATGGGTGGACTCGATATTACTGACTACAAGACCCTATTATCAATTTGTCCCATGATAGTTATTGGTTTTGTAACTCTTCTGTTTATTAGCCGAGATCTAAACTTAATGAGTACGGGAATTCAATCTGCGATGAGCAGAGGCGTTGATATAGTAAGAACCCAAAAAATTGGTTTCTTGATGGCTTCACTCCTTACAGGCACAGTGGTAGCGGTCAGCGGCCCAATCGGATTCGTTGGGCTAATTGTTCCACACATAATTCGTCTAATGGTAGGCCCCGACTTAAGACTATTATTGCCAGCATCTATTTTTTTTGGAGCAAGTTTTCTCGTACGGTGGCGCGAACGATCATAGCACCAACCGAAATACCCGTTGGCATTATCACAGCCATGCTCGGGGGACCTTTTTTTGTATGGCTTTTGAAAAGGCCTAAAACATAACGATGATGAATTCTAAAAACGCATTGATGATTCAGGGAACAGGCTCAGGGGTCGGTAAGAGTATTATTACCGCCGCGCTATGTAGGCATTTTTACAATAAGGGACATAAGGTGGCTCCCTTCAAAGCGCAGAATATGGCGAACAACGCATTCGTTACTAAAGACGGCGGTGAGATAGGACGCGCTCAGGCTTTTCAAGCCGAGGCCAGTGGAGTCGAACCTCATGTAACAATGAATCCGATACTTTTAAAACCGTGTAGTGACAATAGTTCACAGGTCATCATCATGGGCAAGCTCAAGACCACCTCAAATGCTAAAGATTATTATGACCAGTTTGATGAACATCTCTCCTGTGTGACCGATGCGTTTACTAAACTTCACAAACAGTATGACCTCATCATCATGGAAGGTGCAGGAAGCCCGGCTGAAATTAATTTAAAAAGCGTTGATTTAGTAAATATGAAAGCGGCCGAAATAGCAAATGCATCCGTTTTGCTTGTTGGAGATATTGATAAGGGTGGTGTATTCGCATGGCTCAAGGGGACTTTGGATCTATTGACTCAAATAGAAAGGGATCGTGTTAAAGGGGTTATCATTAATAAGTTTCGTGGTGATATCGACATCCTCCTCCCAGGGTTGAAACAATTTGAAGACTTGACAGGAAAACCGGTTCTCGGTGTCATTCCTTACATCAAAAACTTAACGGTTGATGAAGAGGATTCTATCCCTGAATGGCAATATCCAGCAACCACCAAAAATATCCAACCACTGGATGCAGCAGTTATTTGGTACCCACGCATTGCTAACTGCACAGACATGTCTCCCTTGGCACATGACCCGGCAGTATCGATGAGATACGTATCCTATCCATCGCAATTGGGGAATCCGGACATGATCATTTTACCCGGAACTAAAAATACCCTGGCAGATTTAGCAGACTTAAAAAAGCGTGGTCTGAACAGAACGATTCTCGAACTTCATGAGCAAGGGACCGTGTTACTTGGTATTTGTGGAGGATTCCAAATGCTAGGCAAAACGTTGCAGGATCCGGATCATATTGAAGGTTCAATCACCCATGAAGAGGGTTTGAATTTATTTGACAAGGAAACAACATGGCAGAAAGAAAAGATAACACGTCAAGTAGAGTCGCACACAATTTCTGGCCCTTTATTCAAACCCGGAGTAAAAGTCGAAGGCTATGAGATCCATATGGGTCTGACAAAGTTTAATAATGGGTTCGTTCCTATGTTCGAGGGAGAAAAGGATGGGTACCCACTAGGGGTCACCAATAAAGATGGAACAATCATTGGAACTTATCTTCATGGGTTTCTCGACAATGATATTTTTCGTAACCTTTTATTGAGTCATGTGCGCCAAAAAAGAAACCTGCCTCACCCTGACAAAGTGTTCGATTATAAATTTTTCAGAAAGCAGCAACTCGATCAACTAGAACAACAAATATGTAGAGCGTTAGACATAAATCAGATTGAAACATTTATCAACAACTAACAGGAAATATTATTTAATTAACCAAGGCAAACTAAACTTTAAGGCAAAGTTTTTTTATTTTTTATTTTTTTCTGAAAGGGAGTTTTTTAAATGAAGTTAAGAAAGTTATTATCTATTTTTATTATCGCGGTAGTTCTAATGAAAACTGTTTCAGCTAACGCGCAAAACGACAACGTCGCACTTGAACCACTTGAAGTAAAAGCAATGAGGACCCCTACACCTGAAAAAAGGATGCCCTCTTCTGTAACAATAATAACAAGAAAGGATATTGAACAAAAACAAGCTCGAACAGTCGCTGATGCATTAAATGGTGTCTTGGGAATTGATGTTGTCCAAAATGGCGGAATGGGATCAACCACAAGTGTATTCATGCGAGCTAGCGAATCGAATGGGGTTCTAGCCACAATCGATGGAGTCCGCGTCAACCTTCCCTCTACTGGCCAATTTAATTTTGGACATTTAACTACTGACAATATCGAAAGGATCGAAGTATTACGTGGATCGCAATCAACCCTTTGGGGATCAGATGCCATGGCTGGAGTTATCAATATAGTAACTAGAAAAGGAGAAGGTGTACCAATCCATTCAATGTCCTTTGAGGCAGGCAGTTATGAGACTCATAAAGAATCAATTCTTAGTTCAGGAATCATTAATGAATATGACTATTCATTAGGTCTAGCTCGAGTAGACACAGGAGGCTTTAGCGCGGACAGTTCTTGGCGTGGCCCCACCGAAGATGATGGTTATAGAAATACAACAACTTCTTGGCGGTTTGGGCGTGACTTAAAAAATGATGGGCGGGTCGAACTTATAGGTCGATATAGCAAGGCCTTCATTGAGTACGACAATAGTACTGGAGTAGACGATGATGACCACGCTGATAACTACCAATGGGTTATGGCATTACCATTCCAAAAAACAATTAGCAAAAGATGGAAACTCAAGCTAACTCCCTCTTACTTTTACCGTGAAAACTATGCTCGAATTCCTGGCCATTATAAAAACTTCGACAAAACAACCAGCTTAGACCTGCAAAATAATTTTAAGGTAACAGAAGATCTGTCTTTTATGTTTGGAGGGGAATATCGAAATCAAAAAGGTATTGGCGTCGATTCCAGCTATTCTGAGGTTATAGATAATTGGTCGCAATTCGTTCAGGCAAGCTATGACTATCAAAATCCAGACAATGAGTATAAGAATTTTCTACTGACGGCTGGATACCGCCATGATTACCACACTACTTGGGATAATCATGTTACTTATAAATTTGGTGGTGGTTATTACTTACCCAAAACTAATACTCAATTTCATACATCATATGCAACTGCCTTTGTGTCACCGACCCTAGACGATCTATATTATCCACCAGTTGCATCAACTGCAAACCCTGACCTCACTCCCGAAACAAGTAAAAGTTTTGAGTTTGGATTTAAACAAAACCTGAACGAAAGAAGTAATTTAAACATGACCTTCTTCAATGATTCTCGCACAGATATGATTCAATTAGACTCAAGCTGGATTCCTCAAAACAGTGCCAAGGTTTATTCAAGGGGAATTGAGACAGGAGTTACATTAGGGCTTCCTAGGAATTTTAATTTAGCCTTAAATCATACCTGGAATGAACATTATGATCAGGATAACCGCCCACTTATCAGAAGAGCAAAAACTAAATTCAAGGCAACATTGACTCATACCTTGAATAAAAAGTTAGATTCTCTAGTGAGTATATATGTAAGAGGTAGAGCAACAGGCTCTGCATCCAAAAGACATACAGGAGGGTTTACGACTGTAAGAGCGACTTTAGGTTATCAATATAATAAAAATTTAAAACTGACATTGCGAGGGGAAAATCTATTGGATGAGGAGTATGAAGTAAAGTATCCCTCTGGTACTGCAGGCGCTTCTGGATACGCTGGGTTTACTTATACATTTAATTAATTCATAAAAAATCATGACCGCTTACTAGATAACCAGACTTTCTAGTCAGAAAGTCCGGTTAAAAAAAAAAGGACTTTATGAAAAAACCAGCCAAGAGTGACCCGAAAAAAAGAAAAGGGCTCATCATTGTAAACACCGGTAATGGGAAAGGAAAGTCCACCGCAAGTTTTGGTTTAGCACTTCGTGCTGCAGGGAACAAAATGAATGTTTTTATCATGCAGTTTATGAAAGGACCTTGGAAGGCTGGCGAGCGAAAGGCACTAAAGGCACTATCGGAATATGTTGAATATGAAGCTATGGGTGATGGGTTCACATGGGACACAGAAAATCCTGAACAGGATAAAAAAACTGCACGCAATGCCTTCGATATCGCTAAAGAAAAATTGATGAGCGGTAAATATCAGATGATCATACTTGATGAAATCAACTACGTTCTCGATTACAAATTTTTTCCACTAGATGAATTTTTAGAGACATTGCGAAACAAACCGAAAGATGTACATGTGGTTTGTACCGGACGTAATGCCCAAGAGAAGTTAATAGAATTGGCGGATCTGG
>JYMV01049656.1_pt1 | contig 12087 bp, 8 predicted proteins | sample 338911 | NCBI WGS metagenome assembly JYMV01 (sample SAMN03354496, study PRJNA234377) | hydrothermal vent metagenome | biome: Deep sea; feature: Hydrothermal plumes at the Eastern Lau Spreading Center, Western Pacific Ocean; material: Seawater | place: Tonga | collected 2009 | depth 2000 m m | reverse complement strand
TTTTTTTTATTTTTTTTCCTTCGTTCTGCTTCTTGTGACTAGTGTTGTCTGTGTCTCTGGATTGTTCATTTTATGTTGCCCCTTTTGTTTTCTCTAACGTTTATTCAAAAGCTATGTGAAGTATATATGTATCAGTTTATTTCTATGTTCCAGATTTTTCACTTTCCATTTTACAATGTGCGGTTTTATATAAAATAGAACATTTTGCTTGTATTTTGTAACCAACCGTCGGACAGGAACCATTGTACATGTAGTATAGTGTCGTTAACAGCAAGTCGTCTGTTTCAATTAAATATTATAAATATAAAATGAAAAAAAAATTAAACTGTCGGAACAATTCCAAAATCAAATATCAAAACCGTAGAAAAAGGAAAAATCGATACCCTTAACACACAAATTAAAAAAACAAAGTATCATACGTTTTCCAAAGCTTAAGTCGTCCGACAGTTCCAGACCATATTGCATAATCTGAAAAATCTACAGATTTTCAAATAATTATAGTAAATTCTTCAAGACGTGTTAAATATACATCATTTGTTGCTTGAACTAGAAAGTTCAACTTGTTACTTGCCTGCTGGATTGCATATATCAGGGGTACACTTTCCGGTCCACTCCTACACTTTGCCCCCTACTTTCCTGTCCACTCCTAAAGCTGGCCCTTTCATTTTCCGATCCACTCCTGTGCCTCTGGATATAGTGTTAATATTTCCCGAAACCCTGTCATGGCCAGGTGTATCCCCAGACATTTCGTGACAACAATCCAGACAATGCCTCCCCATGACGTCTGGTAATCATGATGTAACGATATATACGTCATATCCCATCAGCCCGAGTGTCCATCTTTATATTGTCATTATTGTGACATTATCTTCTTTTTCTTTTTTTTTTGCTGAATAGATTTTGTTTTCTTCGTGGTTAATTTATATTGTTTTGGCCGATAAAACCCTAGTCAGATGTGTTTTGGATGGCATTGGTTTATCGGCAGGTTTTTTAAGACCCCTGTACAAATACAGAACTTACCTTTCTACCAACTGTTGGTATTTTCTTCTTTGTATTTTGGGGTGTTTAAAGTGAGCCTCGTTGTGGTTGGTGATATTGTCCAATACCATTGTTTAATCCTTTATTTGCACCAGTAGTTATTCAGTTGATGCTTACTGTATCAAATGTTTTGGTATTTACATATCGTACCTGGTAAAAAAGGGGGTGTGGGGATATAGGAATGAAGGATCCAAATATCAATTACATTGTAACCTCTCCTAATGCTCCTTTTCTTCAATAAATCTATATTCTGACCAATTCATATCGTACCTTATTTCAAGCGAATTTCTGAGTATATATATATATATTAGTTCTTTATTTCTTACTTAATGATGTGATGCCAGAACGGTATTTATAAAATCTTACCAATTTTATCCTGTTGATAGCGTCGCATCTGAGAAGAATTTGTGATAAGAATAAAATGGAAAACAAAAACATACCACACTGTCGGAACAATTCCAAATTAAAATATCAAAATCGTAGAAAAAGACAAAATCGATATCCCTAAAGATTTCAAGATATAGAGGTTTGTTGTTTGTTTGGTGGTGTTTAACGCAACTTTCAACAATATTTCAGCTACATCTATATCGTGGTGATCAGTTTTATTGGTGGAGGAAACCGGAGGACCCGGAGAACACCACCCACCTGTCGCAAGTCACTGACAAACTTTATCACATAATGTTGTACACCTCGCCCTGATCGAGATTCGAACTCACAGCATCAGTGGTGATAGGCACTGACTGCATAGGTAGTTGTAAATACAATTACCATACGATCACAGCCACGACAGCCCCTCAAGATATATAGGAATCTCTCATATTCATTTACAGTTCAATATATCTCTGTGCATGTATATAATCTTATCTAAGGACTACTTACTGTTAAAACAGTAAAAAGCTATGCCTAAGTAGTGTGTAAAACGTATATCGGTGCAATTAAGTGGTGCCGTCTCCGTTGTCCCTACCACATTGTTGGAGCAAGAATCCTTACCAATACAACCAATTCGATAGGTGATCCCAAACGTATCTGGTAATCTTTTATAGCAATCTTCAGTCTCGTTTAGTGTACAGCATGTTTCTGGATATGAAGTATTCTTCGAATCTGGACAGCCGTATGACGAATTTTTTGTTCCACCAAACACATAACTCACAAATATCCTATCATTATTGTCTGGGCATTCCCCTGTCATATAACCACCGTAACAGTCACTGAATTTTTGTAGCGGTACAGTTAATTCTGTTACTTGTCCTTTTCCTAAATAAAAAAGACCATACAAGCGACTTCATCAAAATCTACAAACAATGTCAGGATTGTTCTGTTTTTAAATAAAATATTGTACAAAATGTATATCCCATTTAGAAAACGCTTTTTTCTGTAGGCTTGTTTTCTTTCTTTACCTTTAAAGATTTCAAACGTTCAAAATTAAACACATTGCTTAATTTCTCTAATATCCAAAAATATGAATAAAGATTATAATGGGATAACTTATCATTCAGTGCCGCAGCCTAGGGCCTCACAATCTAGGGGTCATAAAGATGTAGAATTTCTTCGACACGCCTTTCTTTTTCTTTTTCTTTTTTTTATGTTTACATATGGTGGCATATAACACACTATAGTCTCAAAACAACATTTCATTAATTTTATTTGAAGTCGTGAGAGTGGGGAATTAGGAGAGTGGAGAAGCCTAGGGAGTTTCTTTTTCTAAATCCGGCACTGGTATCATACATCAAAATATGTATTTTTGTTTTTATTGTTGTAATTTGAACAATTCTATACATTCACCATGTCAAAAATGCAAAATTGAGTGATATCATAATTTGTATTTTGTAAGAGATGGTTTCATAAGTTGTAACTAGTGACTAGTGTTCAAACTATCCTTTTTATGTGTATCTGAATAAAATATGATTAAACTAAATCCATCTAGGAATGTTATTTATTTATATATAAAACTCCAACTCTTTGATTTCTTTTTTATTTAGGAAAAGGACAAGTAACAGAATTAACTGTACCGCTACATAAATTCAGTGACTGTTACGGTGGTTATATGACAGGGGAATGCCTAGACAATGATGATAGGATATTTGTGAGTTATGTGTTTGGGGGAACAAAAAAATCGTCATACAACTGTCCATTGCTTAAGAATATTTCAGATCCAGAAACATGCTGTAAACTAAACGTGACGGAAGATTGCTATAAAAGATTGCCAGACGATTTTGGGATCAACTATCGAACTAATTGTATTGGTCAGACTTCTTGCCGCCCTATTCAGGTAGCAATAACGGAGACGAAACCATTTAATTGCACCGATATACGTTATACACACTACTTAGGCATAGCTTTTTACTGTTTTAACTGTAAGTAGTCCTTTGATAAGATTAGATACATGTACAGGGATATGATTGCAAATGAATAGTTGTTTGCTTGGTTTATGGTGTTTAATGCCACTTTTAACAATAATTCAGTTATATCGTGGCGGTCAGTTTTTTTGGTGAAGGAAACCGGAGAAAACCACTGTAAACGAGTATGAGAGAAACCTCTATATCTTTAAATCTTTAGGGATATCGATTTTGCCTTTTTCTACGATTTTGATATTTTAATTTGGAATTGTTCCGACAGTGTGGTATTTTTTGTTTTCCATTTTATTCTTATTGTGATTTTTGTTGGTATACACACATTGTTCCCAGATGGGACGCTATCAATAGGATAAGACTGGTAATATTTTATAAATAACTTTCTGGCATCACATTATTAAGTAGGAAATAAAGGACTAATATATATACACTAATTCGTATGAAATAAGGTACGCTATGTATTGGTCAGAATACAGATTTATTAATTAACTTTTATTTATTAGCCTTTATATAATCAAATATGTCTATACAATATAGAAACTTTCATCGGGCCAATACAGCAAAAACCAGTCCAATACGGATATTTTACGTATTGGCCCGATTCCAGTCAGTCCAATAACAGCTAGATCGGAATCCGCTAGACGTTTCGACAATCGCAATGAGAGATATTGCACTGGTTAATTAATAAAGGTATTATTGAAGAAAAAGAGTATTAAGTACGATATGTAAATACAAAAACATTTGATACAGTCAACAGTCAGCATCAACTGAATGATAACTGGTGGAGATAAAGGATGAAACATTGGTATTTGTCAATATCACCATCCACGACAAGGCTCACTTTAAATACAAAACACAAAGAAGAAAATGCCAAAAGTTGGTAGAAAGCCAAGTCTTGTATTTGTATGTAGGGTTATAAATATGACGAGTAAATGCATAAATCTACCAATATAACTGAATTAGTGAGATAGATCGTGGGTTCGAGCCCAGGTCTGGTTAAACCAAAGACTATAAAATTGGTATTTGTTGCTTCTCCTCTAAGCACGCAGCATTAAGGAAAAAGAGCAAAGATTGATCGGCTCGGAATAAGAATTATGTGTCTGAATTGAACGACATGTTTACCAGCGGACTACTGTTTCAGTGAGCTAGCACTATGAAATCTAACTCAGCGTGTTGATCTAGAACAACGCGGATCTCATCAACATCTCATTGAAAACAGTAATCACCCACTCACTAAACTTGCCAATAATCCAATGCCATCACAAACACGTCTGACAACTAGAGTTTTATGGGCCCAAACAATATAAATTAACAATAAAGAAAACAAAATATTCGCAAAATCGATTCAGCAAAAACAACCCAGAAACTCAGATTATGACACAATAATGACAATATAAAGATGGACACTCGTAGGGCTGATGAGATATGACGTATATCGTTTTAATAAAAGATTCCCCGAATAAACAGAAAACGCAACACATGCTTTGAGTGGAAAAATTACAGCCACATTACATTTCGACGAGAGGACCTGGCAAGAGGAAAACAAGCTGCCGATAGATTTAGCAATGTTTTGGCAAGCTTGCGCTTCATTGGTAGCAATGAAAGCAAAAATCCCCCATGTACCCCAATAGAGAGATATAGGTCACGACCACCGATGCGCAAGTCCACATTAAAACACGACCCTCTGGATTTTGCAAAGGAGTCAGAACCAAGTTCTAAACTGGTATCAGTTAAAGAACCGGCCTCTCTGGTATAAGCGAGAGATGGCCAATACCAAATGCCTTGCAGTATCGCAAGATAATTTTCCAAAATATGAGCGAACGTACAATAAGGAGACCATGACCCATTGTCTTCTTGCCAGATCCCTCCATATAAGGGTGTCTATACTCACTCAGCGCCACATAAATTCCAAAAACAAACGCACCCTTCCGGACTCTACTCAGTTGGCGGACAAACTTGTGGACCAGCTGTTTTCAAAAAACTTTCTAAAGCGCCTTGAATTGTGTTAAGATAAACACGCAAACCAATATCTGACAAGTGAGTTCCGTCATTCCTGTATGAATTGATTTCTTTTGCACTGATATTCTGGTGCCTAATTGCATAACGTTGAATGCTTGACACAATATTCCTGACCGCCAAATTGACTCGTTTTCTCGACTTTTCAATCGCTTTCCCAGAGATGGCTGTATGCCAATATCTGCGCTGTAAAATTTCACTCCATATAATCTTGGTTTGCGGAAGTAACATATGAAGGCGTAATAAATCGATCTCAATATTATGTATTCAATTTACGCTGGTACCAGACCCTAGGTCATTTGACCCCAACTGAATCAAAACAAAGTCCGGAGGAGGTCGACTCCCCAGTAACCGATCGAACGTAGGCCTAAAGTCACCCCATATGATACCTCTTTTCCCAAACCAGGAAACCGACCTACCGATGTGTTGCAGGTTAAGATGTAAACCCCGGGTCTTCCACTGGCATTTCTGTTGGCCCAGTACACAATAGAAGATCCCATGAACCAAATGAAACGTCGACCTGTGTAAGAAAATATTCGTGTCACAGTTTAAAAATTGAATCTTATATATTTCAAGTAAACGTTGGAATTCCAACGCCCCCATTGCTTAATAATGTCATCCGTTACTCCGAGACGTTTTGCTTCAGTAGCACCCCTAATTCTAAATAAATGCGGCTTAAAATGACCTGGTACGGAACTAAATTGATATCGTGTAAGCAGCGATCCATCAAAATGTACGTATAACTGAGATTCATCTAATTTTTGTCTTACTTGGAGATACATTTTCATTAATCTAACCGGGCAAATTGGAGGATTAGCTTGCTGACGTACAATAAGTGTTGTGGAATTACGAGCTTGATCAGTTTAAGAACTACGGATTTTTAAATGTAGTTCTTCTACCCCTGCGTTATTTTGTATCAAAATGTCATGTAAATATTCCTACTCGCAGTAAGCCAAAAAATGCCAAGCTAAAAGCAGAGGCAAACAATTTAGCTTCGTAGCTTGATTGTCAAATATGAGGGAGCGAGCACACAAGCTTCAGTAACAACCTAAAAGAAATCGGCATTCTTAAATCCGATTTTTTAGGATTGTTTCTTTTTAAACCTTCAAGAAGTTTTGATACGAAAAACGATTTTGTATTATCTTCCCTACTGTAAAGCTTATGTGTATGACTTAAACCAGAAACGTACGTCGCAACAGTGGAGGCCGAAATCCCTGTATGGGAAGATATGCTATATATTTAATAATGTCATGAAGGGTAACAGGCCATTCATCATGCAGGTCGTACATTACTCGAAAGCTTTTAAAGGACTCTACTGCTGAATTGTATGCTTTCCAGGTATTAGAAGCCAAAGACGATTTCAATAGCAAATTCACTTCTGCGTCCAAAGTTTCCACAGGTGGTCTGGAATATCTGCAGGCTGTTGATCCGCTGTTGGGAATCACCTTCTGAAACGCTGCCAATCACAGCGAGACAATGAATCAGCTATACAATTTAATTTACCCTGTATATACTCTGATTTAATCATAATATTATGTGTAAGGGTGGTAAGGACGAGATTTCTAACAAGAGCCATAACTCTTTCGGACTTTTTCTTATTTATGATCGAAACCACCGCTTGATTATCGGTATTAAAAACTATTTATGAACCCCAAATATGTGCAGCTATTACTATCAGAAACAATTATAAAAATGTAATATCAGATAAAACCCAAAATAAATTCCAAAACCCATATTTTTCCCTCCTGCGCTATCAGTAAATAAATCAATCGTCTCATTTGAAGTCCATAAACTCTCTAGCATTACTGTAACACTATTATATTGTGCTAAAGATTAAATTCAAACTTTGAGGTCTTCCTTCATGGCATTTGAAACTCTTATTTTATGATGTGGTTTGCAAACTTTGCATGTCGCATCAATTAATCTCCTGCAAAAAGCCCTTCCAGGGGCAACTACCTGGCATGCAAAATTCAACAAACCAATAAGGGATTGTAGTTTACGGAGAGTAATCTTTTTTAAATTAATACAATATTCCAAACGAGTTTTTATATCGACAAACCTCGCCAAAAAGAGCCTCAATTCCAGTTTTTGAGTATTAAATTAGACCCCCAAAAATGTGAGAACTTCGGTGCAGTTTCCACTGCGATTTTCAGTGTGTAGTGCAAAGCAGTGGGAAATTGTTCAAACAGAGCGCAGCTGATAGAAGCTCCAAATGGAAGACACTTGTCAAAATAATACTTGTTTTCAAAACAAAAACCTAATTGATCAAAATCTCCCAGAGAAACTCGAAGTAAGCGAAATGCACTTTTTACATCGGCTTTGGCTAGCTTCCCATTTCTTCCTATTCGTTTCACTAATTTAACGGCGTCAGCAATGTTCGCATACCTAACAGAACAAAATTCGCTGTCAATAAAATCATTTACGGAATTCTGCATTGGGTGTGGTAAATTATGTATCATGCGGAAATTGCCGTCTTTTTTCGGCACCAAGCCTATAGGAGAGACTCGAAAAGTGGAAAATGGTGGGTTTATAAAGGGGCCTGCAATTCGTCCCATACAGAGTTCTTTGTCAATTTTTTGTCTAACTAAATTTGGCCTTTGAAAAACAGTTCGCGAATTTTTGGCCATGAAAGGTAAATGTGTCCCTGAATACTGGAGAGGAAAGTCATATTTTAAATCATTAACTAATTCACAGGCAACGTCTTGCGAAGGGTAGTTTATCAGCGATTTTTCAACTTCATTGAAACAAATAGGAGAATCAGCTAAAGAGTACAACTGTAAATCATGAGTAGAATTGCTAGGCCCTGCAGTTAAAAAGCGGGTGGGGACCAAGGGAGTTCGAACACTTGTGGGCGAATCTACATGTTTTGCTAAACTGACAGTTTCCTTTATTGAATCCCCGAATTTTTTGTGGGCCCCTATTTCCCGCTGAAAAGGAGGCCTTTCTCTGAAATGAAGGATTACCATCGGAGCTATTGGTATTTGGGTTAGGTCACGTCCTATCTTGTGTAGCGACATAAAGAAACCACAGCACCATGTCTAATTCTCCCCATGACGAAAAGGAGTATCGTACTTTACGTAGCCTATACTGCTCGTCACATAATACCCATCCAGTGCCCGAACCTCTATCAGCTGCTAAACGAACATTACACATATATTTCAAATATTCTTGACCTTTGTTCGGCCACTTTTCTAACATAATCCCCATATAGATCATGAAAGCAGACGTCCAGGCGTGAATATTTTTGATAGAAAAGGGTTTTTGCTGAACAAGGGTTAGTTGTCCCCCTTTTACCGGTAGTTCGCCATTGAACTGGGGGTCATATGCAAATTCTTTTGCTGATTTCAGCAAAAGGTTAAATTCTATATATTCCCCCGCCCATATTTTTTCCTTAAATTTCAACGGGTCATACATACCTGGAGTGTACACTGGCGAGTTATGTATTTGTAGTCCGCCAGCTGCTCCAACATTTCCCCCCTCTCCCAACTGGTTATTATGAACCACATTAGAACTAGTCGAAATCATACTCGTAGACATTTGAGATGGTCCCGGTCAACAACATTCCAATACGCTGTCTACTCTGATAATCACCATCAGCTGATGAGGGCTGATTGTCTGTGCGTTGATACACCATCCCCTCGCACGGTGGATTGGACCCCGGTAGATCGAACTGCCTCGTAGATTTTGGAACTTGAGCATTTTGACGTAAATCTCCATCTGGTCTCTCAGGAATTACATCTCGTGCCATGGAATCTGCGGCTGCATCTCCCGCTAAAGCGTTGGCGTAGAAATCTTAACAACTTCCGGAAATACTCGTATATTTAAAAATTAAACATCAAAATATATACTATCACCTTTATTAAAACTGTTTATCCTTATATGATAAACACGATTATTGGTAATTTGTGTAGTTTTCCTTTGAAGTGTGTCGATTGATAAAGCCGATCTCAACGTACTGGTCGTGATATCAAAATTATTAGGTCAGTTCAAATTAGGCATGCGTCAACTACCGCGCATGAATATACTTTTTAAAAAAAAATCAATAATACGAGAAAAGGTCAATGTCATTTTCGTTACTATCGTAAACAAAGCATTCAGCGTATGGCCGTATTATTTCAATAATCAGCATCCATCAATACCAAAATGATAGAAAACCAAGAATAACTACTTTGTAAAGATTGAACATACACTGCAATATCTAATGGTGATTTAAAATTGAAATCAATCCAATTACCGAAAAGAGCTAAAATTTAATACAACATAGCACTGATCAGTAACAGGGAAGACTCAACTAAAACGTTTGTGTTCTGGATATGCAAATATATATACATTTGTTCTACATACCCCCCTCCCCCAAAAAACAAAAAAAAACAAAAACAAAAATCATGACCTACATTCAGAATATTTCAGTGAAGCGTATTCGATACGGTTTTAGCAGAAGTTTTTATGACAAAGATTACTTACCGGTATCATATTCGAACATAATTTCCAAAACACACTTAAATCCAACAAAACCATCATAATGTATTACACACGTCAAATAGTAAAAAACACATCTTGCCGCCTCGCTAACTAGTTTTTGAATGAACCTCGCGCCCCAGAACCGAATCACATTTACAAAACCAGATCCATCCGCAAAAAAATAATCCCATCAAAATATCGTTTTAAAGAATTCCTTTTATTATTTTTTTGAAAGTTAATTATAAATCATCGATAAACAGAATATTAGGCATTTTGTTTTTGGGACTGATTTTATCCCGGGGTATATCAGGTGAGCCGGAACGTCGAGCCTGATATACCCCGTGATAAAGTCAGTCCCAAAAACAAAATGCCTAATATTATGTATACTTCATGACTATTAGATGTATTGGCGAGATAAAACCTGGATTGTTGTCACGAAATGTCGGGGGATACACCTGGTCATTAGAGGGTTTATGGAAACATTAACACTATACCCAGAGTCGCAGGAATGGATCGGAAAGTGAGTAGGCAAGCTTTAGGTGTGGACCGGAAAGTAAGGGATAAAGTGTTGGAGTGGACCGGAAATTGGGGGAGGGGGGGGGAGGGGTCTGGAAGTGGGGACAATCTTTCAAAAACTGACGAGCACTAAACAAGTTTTTTGGCCGCAAAGCTACCCTTATACCTTTTGGTAACTGAACATTTTTTTCTTCCATGCTAAACATTCAGCTTTTTCTAGATTTTTTAAAATATAAAGGGAGCGGGACTAAAACATAATATCCCCGCCGCGGCTCCTCTGTCCCTGATATATGTAATCCAGCAGCCAAGTAACAAGTTGAACTTTCTAGTTCAACCAGCAAATGATATATATTTAACACGTCTTTAAGACTTAGGGCCCGAGTGGCTCAATGAGTTAGGTAGTTGGATTACCTAGCAACTCGTATAAGCCTATCACCAATACGGCGTGGGTTCGTCCGGATTTCTAAATTACAAAAAGGGTGCACTCGACTCGCAATTGCAAGTGATAAAGTTTATCCAGATGTTTGCCCATGGTCGGTGGTTCTCTCCAGGTACCTCGGCTTCATCCACCATTAAAACAGGTTGCAATGATATAGCTGAAATATTGCTGAAACTGGCGTTAAACACCAACAATCAATCAATCAATCTTCAAGACTTTATTATAATTATTTGAAAATCTGTAGATTTTTCAATTATGTAATATGGTCTGAAAACGTATGAGACTTTGTTTTTTTATTTGTGTATTTAGGGTATCGATTTTGCCTCTTTCTACGATTTTGATATTTGATTTTGGAATTGTTCCAACAATTTTTTGTTTTTGTTTTTCAATTTAAGTCTATTATAATATTTAATTGAAACAGTCGCCTTACTGTTAATGACAATATACTCTATGAGCAATGGTTCATGTCTGACGTTTGGTTACAAATTACAAGTAAAATGTTCCATTTTATATAAAACCGCACATTGTAAAATGGAAAGAGAAAAATCTGGAACATAGAAATAAACTGATACATACATACATATCTATAATCCTTCACATAACTTTTGAATAACCGTAAAAGAAAACAAAAGGGGCAACACAAAATGTACGACCCAGAGACACAAACAACACTAGTCACCAGAAACAGAACGAAGACAACAACAAAAACACACAGAGAGTTAAAAGGATGAACAACACAGGCGTGAACCGAGGTGTCCACGAAAGGCAAGTAGACATTAATATACATTTGAATGTAAGATTGCCTTTTCTATATTCTTAACAATGTGTTAATATATATATTTTTTTGCATCTTCCCCCAGTTGATTCTATAGGGACATTCGTCAGTGCTAACAGGAAGAACGACGGTCAAGGCTCTCTGTTACACCTTTGGGGTGTAGGAGATGTATATGGGACATTACTAACTGGACAGTTCTCATGTTCTATAGAGACTGACTGTGATGATTCTATTTACGTTATCAGCATGGACTTCCGTTTTCAAAATGTCAGCGGCAACTGTCCTGATGAAAATACTATTTCTATAATGGACAATAGGATGACTACTTTTACATGTACTTCTAATAATAACTTTGTAATCCAACAGCTTTACAGTAGTAATCGACATTACATAACCGTAACATATGATGGAAATACAGCTGGTGGATATCTGTGGTTAACATTTATATGTGAGTACAAAAATACAGAAAATAGTTATAAGAAAAGGTTGAA